>OGGJ01000129.1_pt1 | contig 77237 bp, 67 predicted proteins | sample 1571071 | NCBI WGS metagenome assembly OGGJ01 (sample SAMEA2581954, study PRJEB24529) | metagenome | biome: Human gut stool | place: China | collected 2011
TTTGTTGCTCAGGTACTTAAAAAAAATATTTTATAATAGTGTTGCGGAATTAAGGTTTAAAAACCTTCTACTCGAACCGGGATTCAGCACCGGCATAAAGATCATCGGCAATATGCAGAATGACCCGATGCAGTTCCAGATTCTCTTTATAGAATGCCGGTAAGGCTTCATAGCCCATTGCGGCTCCGAGAATATTTCCGGTTACGGCACCGGTTGAGTCGCTGTCGCCGCTATGATTGACCGCGGCAATCATGGCTTTCTCAAAATCGTTGAAATGGGCCAGCGAACAGTAAACGGCTATGGCTGCCGTCTCTTCGGCAACCCAACCGCCGCCTAGTTCCTTTTCAATGACGCGGACATCATCCTCCGGTGTCTCTGCCCACTGGACGGCAGTCTGAATCAGTCGGTTGAACTTCTCCACCTCCTCCGCATGTTCCGGATAGGATTCCTGAATAAAGTCCAGACTCTCCTTAATGTATTTCCTGAAGCTTTCGGCATCGGGATGCAGATCCTGTGCCAGACGGTAGATGAGGTATGCCGTGAAGGCCGATGGGATATAGCCCAACGGGTGTTGATGAGTCAATTTTGAGGCCTCGGCTGCCAGATGGCAGGCTTTCCGGATGTTCATACGATTATCCACCGCTCCATAAAGAGGAATCGGAGAGATACGCATGATGCCGCCGCACCCCTTGCTGTTGTTGTGCGGGGTGAGTCCGGCCATAATATGGCGCAGGGCAGAGATACAGGTGTTTCCCGGTGCCCGGCGGGCGTTAAGTTCGGGCAGTCTGCGAATCCAGCACTGGTCGAATCCCTTTTTGTTCTTTTCCATTTGGGTGCATAACCATTCCAGATAAGCCTCACAAATCTCTGACAGAATGGCTGTTTGGTTCTTTTGGGCGTTCAGGATGCCGCAGGCGGTGAACAAAGTCATTTGCGTATCGTCCGACACTACGGCTGTGCCGTTGTTGTCGGTATTTTCCGTCCACCATTGCGTCGTGTCATAGCGTGTGATACCGTTGATACCATACTTTTCCTGTATGCGATGATAGGGATAGATAAATTCCACGGGGTAACCCAGAGCGTCTCCTATGGCTCCGCCAATCAGGGAACCTCTTATCCGGTCGTTTATGTTGTGATGTTCCATATTATATTCGTTTTTTACTGTGATTTTTTATTTATGGTGATGCATGGAGATTTCCAAAGATGCTTTTCCCTGGTCGGCTTTGTGAGGCGCGAAGGCCGCTTGTCATACAGACTCCAGTTTGAAGAATGCGATGATCATTGCCGGTTGGCTTTTGATTTTGGAGTGCTCCGACAGCTTCCCTTCGGCCGAAACCGTTAGAGCCAGTGCTTCGGTATAATTTACGTCGTTTTCCGATGTCGGATGTCCGTTGTCTGTCGAAGACCATATTTGCAGTTCCCGGTTCGTATAATCTTTTCCGGATTGTAGGGAGGCATACTTTCTCCACGCGGCTGCTACCAGAGGATTGGAAAACATGTTCCATAATTCATCAAAGGCCGGCAGATACCATCCGGCTCCCAGAGAAGAGCAGAAGTCGAAGGCCGGAATGTAATACTCCGGTGGAGGACAGCCGTAAATGTTCCGGGTAGGTGATTCTAACTGACGGATCAATGATTCCACCAGAAACTGGTTTTCGGCTCCGTTGCTCCGGCTTGTAGCCTGGGTCTTCAGTCCGCAGTCGCCATTGTAACCCACCTCGTGCAGGTAGGGGCAATATGAATTCATAAATTGCCATTTGCCTTCCTGAGCGGCAATGGTGGCTATGGTCTTTTCGTCCACAACGATGGCGAGTGTCTTGTTCTGGATGACCAGGTCTCCCACGTTCCATACTTCTTCTTTATGCTTGGCCAGTTGCATCAATCCGGCATGTTGCAACTTGTTTTTTGCATAGTTCATGGCGGCTTTGGCCATTAGATGGGTGGCGGTTTTGATTATTTTTTGTTTCATGGCAGTTTCTTGTTTTTCTGAAGGTTATTCTCAATGAAGTTTGGCAATCATTCCTCAAAGTTAATCATCCTGTTTTATATTTTTCCATGAAAAGCCCGAAATTTTGTGCGGATTTTTTATTTTTGTGAACTATGGCATTCTGCGGTTTCATCAGGCTGTAGTCTTTTCTGATAGATTTCATGCTGTTGTCCCCTCCATTTGTTATAGAAACAGTAAAAGCATGGGCGGGAATCTATTTGCAGGAGCATCCCTTGTTAAAATCAGGTAGAGAGATGAAGATAAAGAATTTGATATGGGCCATTGCAGAGCAGCTGACACGACCGGGAGCATTCGCCAATATATTTGTGACACGCAATGCTTGGGGGATATTCAGCCGCTATAGTCATGTCTCGCGTCGGAGCGGAGTACTGAAGGTTTCCTATCCGTCGAAAATGGCCGCACAAAAGGCGGCCGATGCTATGGGAAGTAAACGGGGTGTGCATTTTTCGGTATATAAATGTGCCTGGTGTGATGGGTGGCATATCGGAAAGAATGCACAAAACAAGATTCCGTCTCCGCAAGGGGTACAGGTGGCTGGTGCGGCAGGGTTTCGGAAGACAAACACTCTTTTTGAGTATCTGAAACCGTTGCCTATTGTTGATCTGGCCCCCGTGATGGCATGCGGAGTGCGTGGGCGTACCCTTTCCGGGCGCGGCAGTCACTGGCTGTTGCAGCGTGTCCGTGATGCCGGAGTGAAAGTGATTATCGATTTGCGGACTGCCGACCAGACCGACCGTTTTGCCCGTGAGGTGCGGCAGGCCGGCATGGAGTATTACAGCATTCCGGTGGACAGTCGGCAGACAGATGTGCATCGGATTATCGCCTCGTTGCCTTTGCTGTTCCGGCTGATAGACCGGGGTGGGTTTTATCTGTCCTGTGCCATGGGATTGCATCGCACGGATATAGCCCTTGCGCTGTATTACGTCTTTCATCCGTCTGTCCCTTTGACCGAGGTACCGGAGATGCGCGGGCATCGCACGGAGGGGAGTTTTCGTTGCGAAGACATTGCCGCCCGTCTGAACAGTGTGATGAAAGCCCTTACCGCCGATGAACGGTGTGCCTTAGGACTGGGGCAGGACTTTGAAAAGGACTTCCAGCTCCGGAAGAAGCATTTGTTTGCGGTAAACCGGGTCTTTGTAACGGAAAGATAGAGATTTTTATTGGAAGGAATCATAAAAATGAAGAGAATATGACAACGGAAGAGGAAAAGCGCCTGCTTTGGGGCATTGAGCGCGGATATTTGGTTTATATCTTCAACATCCATGATTTGGGAGAAGACATGCTGTTTCTGGAATCGAAGGGCTCGAAGCAAAGGCTTCTTATAGACTGGAGAACGAAGCAGGTGGTGGAACTGACAGACTTCGAGGGCACGATGGTGGCCTTTACGGAACAGGATGTCTGTCAGTCGGTCAGAGACCGCGATGTGAACACAGACAATGCCGTCCGACTGAGAGCCCTTTATCGTTTTTGGGTGTATGAGTTTCAGTCTGGCCGCGCCCGTGTATCCTGGACGGTTTGTCCCGATGGCCGTTTCTTTGCAGATGAGGATGGTTTCGGCGGCGAAGACTATAACGAACTGACTGTGCAGGCCGTTATCAACCGGAAGGGAGAGGTGCTGATTCCGTTTCATTAATGGTTTGGAGCGTATGAAAAGAGTTGTTTTTGTTTGTACCGGCAATGCCTGTCGTTCTCCTTTTGCAGAATGCGTGTTGCGGACACTTTTGGAGCGTGAGGGAATACAGGATGTGGAAGTGTGTTCTATGGGGACTCTGTCCTGGGGACAGAATCCGAGGGATGAGGTGATGACGCACATTGCGTCGGAGATGGGGTATCGGATGACCGGGGAAACAGCCCCGCTCAATCATAGGCCGCTGTCTGCCGCGGACCGGATTATTGTTTTTACAAGGGGGCATCGTGATGCGGTTACCCGTGTGTTGGGATATAACTACTGGGACCGGATCATCTTGTTCGATCAATGGGCCTTCGGTACGGCTACCGAAGTGGAGGACCCCAATTTCCAGTCCGAGGCGGTCTATCGGCGGGTGGCCCGGCACATCGAAGAAGGATGCCGGAGGAAGCTGCACGAGTTCCGCTGACATTTTGATTTTTTAGGGCTCTGAGATTTCTGAAATTACAGCCGTGGTTCCGGCGGGCTGGAATTTTGGAAATCTCAGAGCCTGTTTTTAGCTGTATCTTTTTGTAATACAGTTTGATAAGCCGAATTTATGTCACCGGACAGATTCACGAAATAGCTCGTGAAATGTGAAAAAACGGCATATCGCGAGAGTCTTTCAAGTTTCATTCAGATGGTTTCGGAAAATTCCTTTGATGTTTTCCCAAAGTCATCGTATTGTTTTCTGGGGAGAACCGTGGGAACGCTCTATTCGGAACAGCCTGTTTCTTGCATAAAAAGCGTATATATACTGTTTTTATTCCTTTTCCAAGAGTATTTTTATGCAGAAAAGAAGCTGGAGTGCGCATTTCAGAAAATTGTCTGGTTACTTTTTGAACAGAAAAAATATCGCGATGAGGCCTGTCGGAGGCTTTTTGCTGTCATTTTGTTTGTTTCGTTTTCTGATAGTCTGCTTCCAGTGAAAAATAATCTGAATTCTGCTTCTTTTTATTACTTTTTTCTTTATCTTCGCATCATTAACTTTAAAATCATAAGATAGCATGTATTTACATCCTGAATTAGAAACACTGTCGCGTGCCGAAATCGAGGCTCTGCAGCTGGAGCGTCTCAAAAAGACGGTGGCGCAGTGTATGAATTCCCCTTTCTACCGCAAGCGCTTTGCCGAACATCATATTACGCCTGCCGATATCCGTTCGCTGGATGATTTGCAGAAGATTCCTTTTACCACCAAGCAGGATTTGCGCGACAACTATCCTTTCGGGCTGGCTGCCGTGCCGATGGAGCAGGTGGTGCGTCTGCACTCTTCCAGTGGTACGACCGGTACTCCGACGGTCATTCTGCACACACAGAAGGATTTGGATGAGTGGGCCAATGCCGTGGCGCGCTGTCTGTATATGGTGGGCCTGCGCCCCGGCGACATCTTCCAGAATTCATCGGGCTATGGCATGTTTACCGGCGGACTGGGATTCCAGTACGGTGCCGAGCGTCTGGGCATGCTCACCGTGCCTGCGGCTGCCGGAAATACCAAGCGTCAGATCAAGTTCATCACCGATTTCGGAACAACCGCCCTGCATGCCATTCCCAGCTACGCCGGTCGCTTGTATGAGGTGATGGAGGAGATGGGCATCGACCCGAAACGGGATACCAAGCTGCATACGCTGATTATCGGGGCCGAGCCGCACTCCGAGGAGCAGCGCCGCCGTATTGAGGACATGCTGGGCGTGAAGGCATATAATTCCTTCGGCATGTCGGAGATGTGCGGTCCCGGAGTGGCTTTCGAATGTAAGGAACAGAACGGACTGCATATCTGGGAGGATTATTATATTGTGGAGATTGTGGACCCGCAGACCCTCGAACCTGTGCCTCAGGGCGAAGTGGGCGAGCTGGTGCTGACCACCATCAACCGCGAGGCCATGCCGCTGTTGCGTTACCGCACCCGTGACCTCACCCGCATTCTGCCGGGAGAATGCCCCTGTGGGCGTCATCACATCCGTCTGGACCGCATGAAGGGACGCAGCGACGACATGATGATTCTCAAGGGCGTAAACATCTTCCCGATACAGATCGAAACCATCCTGATGCAGTTTGCCGAGCTGGGCAATGACTACCTCATCACGCTGACCAATGAAGAGGCCAACGACCTGATGACCGTAGAGGTGGAACTCAAGGAGTTCTGTGATGACTATCCTCGTCTTCAGGCACTGACCAAAGAAATTACCCGTCAGCTCAAGGATGAGATTCTCATCACTCCGGTGGTGCGGCTCGTGCCTAAGGGAGCGTTGCCCAAGCAGGAAGGTAAGGCCGTGCGTGTGAAGGACCTGCGCAAAACATTAATCTAAAGAAACCGTAAGTTATGAAGACCGTAAAACAGATATCCGTTTTTGTAGAAAACAAGTCGGGCACTCTGGTCCGTGTGCTGGAACTTTTCAAGGAAGCCCGCATTCAGCTCATTGCCTCCACCATTTCCGATACGGTGGAATATGGTATTTACCGCATCATCTGTGCCGAACCTGACCGGGCCCTCGAGGTGCTCAAGGCTGCGGGCATCTCGGCCAATGCTTCCGAGGTGTTTGCCATCACGCTCGACAATGTGCCCGGCCGTGCCGCCGATGCGGTCCGTCAGATCAGCAGTGCCGGAATCGCCATTTCCTACCTTTATTCCTTTATGCTGGCCGGAAAAGGCATTCTGGTGTTCCGTACGGACAATCCCGAGAAAACGGCTCAGGTTATCGACGGGCAGGGGATGAATGCCCTCACCGGAGACACACTCCTTTCTCTGGTATAGTCGCCGAAAATACAGGCCGTCAGTCTCCCGAAAGGGGCTGGCGGCTTTTTTCGGAAGATGAGGCTGCCCGCCCTGCGCATCCTCGTTTTGTAATTTCTCTGTTGCTTTTTCAGCGAAAGGAAGGGGCGGGGTGCGTTTTTTCTTTTCCGGCACAAGGCTTGCAGCGAATAAAATGCTATTTTTGCTGCAGGAATATCAGAAATGAAAAAAGATAATATGTTTATGAAGAAAAGATTAATGACACTCGGTGCAGCCTTGATGCTCGCCTGGTCTGCATGGGCCGAAGGACAGGCCAAATATGTGTTCTATTTCATTGGCGACGGCATGGGCGTGAATCAGGTAAACGGTACGGAGACCTATCTCGCAGCCCTCGAAGGACGCATCGGAGTGAAACCTTTGCAGTTTGCACAATTCCCTTATACCGGACTGGTGACTACCTATTCGGCCACCAACGGAGTGACGGATTCGGCTGCCGGAGGAACGGCACTGGCCACGGGACAGAAAACCAAGAACGGAGTGTTGGGTATGCTCAAGGATCAGAAAACACGCATTGCCTCCATTGCCGAGCGGGCCAAGAAAAGCGGACGCGCGGTGGGAGTGATGACCAGCGTGTCGGTCGATCATGCCACACCGGCTTCGTTCTATGCCCATGTGCCCGACCGTGATATGTATTATGAAATCGGTCAGGATCTGATTCGTGCGTCATTCGATTTTTACGGCGGTTCGGACTTCCTTCAGCCTACCGACAAGAAGAATCCTCAGACTCCTTCGCTGTATGCGCAGTCTGAAGAAGCCGGTTATGTCATTGCTCGCGGCTATGAGGATTATGAGAAAAAGAAGAACGATGCCGGAAAGATGATTCTTTTGCAGACCGAAGAGGCTTCGAAGAAAGACCGCAGCCGCATCCCTTATGCCATCGACCGGAAGAGCACGGACCTGACGCTGAAGCAGATTACGCAGGCGGGCATCGACTTCCTGACCACTCAGGGCGATCAGGGATTCTTCATGATGGTAGAGGGCGGTGCCATCGATTGGGCCTGCCATGCCAACGACGCGGCTGCCGCTTTCCGCGAGACCGAGGATCTGGATCAGGCCGTGAGTGTGGCTTATGACTTCTATAAGCAGCATCCCGATGAAACGCTGATTGTCGTTACTGCCGACCATGAGACGGGCGGACTGGCGCTGGGTGTCGGTCCTTATGAAATGCATACTCAGGTGCTTCAGAACCAGAAGATGAGCATTTCAGACTATTCGGCCGAGGTGCGCCGTCTGCGCGAGACTCTGAAAGACAAGTTCACCTGGGAGGCCGTGAAACAGAGTCTGAAGGAGAACTTCGGATTCTGGGATCAGGTGCAGCTGAGCGAGAACCAGACCAAACGCCTGAAGCAGGCTTATGACCATATTCAGAAAGGTATTGCCGAGAACAGCAAGACGCTGTATCAGAACGACGATGAGCTGGCCACTGTAGCCAAGCAGATTCTCAACAAAGTGGCTTGCGTGGGCTGGCAGAGCGGCGGTCATTCCAACGGTTATGTGCCGGTATTCGCCATCGGTGTGGGAGCCGAGCGCTTCACCGGACGGATGGATAATACGGACATCCCCAAGAAGATTGCCGAAGCGGCCGATTATGAGGAGATAAAATAATAAAATCCATAGAGTTGTTGAAAAAGGTGGGTTGCAGTTTCCTGAGAGGAAGAGCAACCGGCCTTTTTCTGTTTGTATCCGTTCATGTTTTTGGGATTTTGTTGTGTGTTTTCTGCAAAAAAACATTTATTTTGCAAAACCTTAATATTCAGTATCACCCCGGAGGAGATCTTTTCTGTGCCTGTATTGTTTGCCGGTTTTCCTCTGTAGCGGTGACGCATCACCTTTAAATACATACCATTATGAGAAAAACGAAACGAAGTTTTCCGGCTTGGTGTCTGATGACTTGCTGGGGACTGGCTACCCTTCCGGTGGGAGCCCGGGCCGCAGTTGCAGACTCCGTGAGAATCGGTGTGGAGCCGTTGCCGCCCGTACAGTCATTTAATCCTTATGAAGGCCTGAGATGGGTCCGACAGGATGGTCGGTCAGGCGTGAAGAGTACGGCTGCACAGCGCCCTTTGCGTGTGAACAACGCCGAGCGTATTTATTTCCCGCCAATATTTCAGCAGGAGCATGCTTCCTGCACGGCTGCGGCGCGCATTGCCTATATGTTCACTTATGAGATGAACGCGGCCCGCCGGCTCGATGCCAGCGTCGAGAAGAACCAATATCCTACCCATTACAACTGGTTGCATTATTATCAGAACACCGACTATCCTTCGGTACTGAAGGATCATGGAGTGCCCGATGCCGTTACTTACGGCGGACGCACATTCTCCAAGGATTTCGGTTCGGACCAGAACTGGTACAGCAATGACTACGGATGGATGCAGGGCTACGACAAGTGGTATGCTGCCATGTTCAACCGTATTGAGCGTGCTGCCATGTTCCCGCAGAATGTGCGTACGGAGGAAGGACGCGAGGCCGTGAAGCAGTGGCTTTGGAACCACCAGGGCGATAATTCGTTTGATGCCGGTGGAGTATGTACCATCGCAATCGGCTTCGTGCAGGGATACAGTACCTCTACGGTGCCCGATACCGAAACCAACCGCTCACTGGGAGTTGTGGGCGACGGTTATGTGGCGAGCTGGGGAGTACAGATTGACCATGAGATGGCTGTCGTAGGTTACGACGACCGCATCGAGTTTGACCTCGACGGCAATGGAGTAGCCGGTGAGAAGGATAAGGACGAAGTGGGTGCCTGGATCGTGGCAAATTCCTGGGGACCGACCTGGGATGGCAACGGACTGATTTATTGTCCTTACAAGACTGCCGTGTGTCTCGGTATCGATGGCAACGGTAACCCGGATATGTATGGCGTGGGTTACTGGAATCCGGAGGTGTATTATGTCACTCCGGACTATCGTCCTCTGCGCACCATGAAGGTATCTGTTGACTTCAGCAAGCGCAGTGAGATTTCACTCGTGGCCGGAGTTTCATCCGATACGTCTGCTACCGAGCCCGAGAAGTCTGTGGCAATGGAGTACTTCAAGTTTGCCGGCAACGGAATGAAGCTTGATGACAATATTTATCCTGATGCCGAGACACCGATGCTGGGACGCTGGGCCGACGGTAAGTTGCACGACGAGCCGATGGAACTGGGTTACGATCTGACTGCCCTTACCACTGGCTACGACTTGCGCAAGCCTCTTAAATATTTCTTCGTGATCGATTCCAAGAAATCAGCTGTGGGCGAGGGACATGTCAATGCCTTGTCGGTGATTGACTATGAATTCGATGCCTACGGAATCGAAACGAAGGCCGAACTGCCGGCCGATGGCGTGAAGATTGAGAATCAGGGAGGTAAGACCATCGTTTCTGTCATTGTGGGAGGAGAATCGTTTAATGCCCCGCGCAATGTGATGGCCGAAAGCAATGTCCTCACTTGGGATCAGCCTTCACCGTCGGGTTATGTGCTTCAGGGATATCGTCTTTATGCCGATGGTTCTCTTGTGGCTTCACTCAACGGAAACCAGAAACAATATGATTTGTCTTCCTTGACAGAAGAACAGAAGAACGGAGCACTCAGTCTGGTGGCTCTTTATCAGCTGAACGGCAAGGAGGTGGAATCATCCCGCATTCCGGTAACAGTAGCACCGGAGGCTGCCACAGCCGCTGCCAACAAGGTGCGCAATTTCATGAATTCTTCTTTCACCGTGCCCGATGTATTTGACAGCAAATACAATACCCTGACTATGGAATTTTGGCTGAAGCCTACATCCTTGTCCAACTATAACCAGCAAATCGGTCCGGGATGGGGCAAATTCCTGTTCCATAGCAGTGCCGACAAGAACATCACTGCCGGCTGGACTATCAATTCCCGGGTAAGTACATCGGCCGGTTCGCTCAAAGTGAACACTTGGCAGCACGTGGCACTCGTCATCAACGGCAACCGCTTGACAGTTTATATTGACGGCAAGGAAGCTGCAACGCTGACGAATAACCAGGCAGTCGGAATCGGCGGATTCGGCGACATGGTCTTCGGTTCCAATAATAATCTGATGAACGGCCGCATGGACGAACTGCGCATCTGGAGCACGGCACGTACACAGCAGCAGATTCAGGATTGTATGAATGTATCCTTTGCCCGCCCTGAATTCCAGACCGGATTGTTGGCATACTACAAAATGGACAGCTATGTTCAGGATAATGTGGTTTACCTGTTTGATTCGGCCGGTGGACACCATGCCCGCGTTTCAAAGGGTTCTACGATTCCGCTCGAAGATGCAACCCTGGCTTTGGAACAGAATGCCATTAAGGCCGATTTCGACTTCTCTCTGCCGCAGGTTTATGTTGGGCAGGAAGTGGTGGCCAAGAGTACTGATGCTCCGGGTGCCGTGCGCTGGCAGTGGACCACAGCAGGGGCACAGACCGCTGATTTCAGTCTGCCGGAAGCCAAACTGGTATTCGATAAGGCCGGTGAGCAGGAAGTGACCCTGACGATATTTGATGCTGCCGGTAACCAGACCCAGGCTACCCGTAAGATTCAGGTATTGCCTATGCCGCAGCCGGATGCTACTTTCGCTGCTTCCGAAACGGAAGTGCCGGCTACCGACCGTGTGGTGTTTACTCCAAAGCAGGATCTGGCCGTGAATACTTATGAATGGTCTATTCCGGGTTGCTCTCCGGAGAAGATTTATACACGTCAGGCATCGGTTTCTTTCCCGAAGGAAGGTAAATATACCGTAACGCTCAAGGTGACCAATCCGCAGGGTTCCGATACCTATTCCATGGAGGTTACAGCAATGTCTTCAGCTCCGAAGACTGCCTTTGCCGTGGCTCCGGATATTGTGGTGAAAGGCGAGAAGGTCTTTTTGGAAGACCGTACCGAATACTCACCGAATCAGTGGCAGTGGGAGCTTGTTAATGGCGACTACCGCTTGCTGGTACATGGCCAGAATACTTCTTTCGTGGCCAAGGAAACAGGTATCTACGACATCACTCTGTCTACTTCCAATGCCATGGGAAGCGACAAGCTCACCAAGGTGAAGGCGCTGACTATTTGTAATGCAGACGGAAAACAGGGACTGCGTTTCTATGGCGATCAGGCGCGTGTGGTCTATCAGTCTCCGATGACTGAGTCCGAATCGTTCACCATCGGCTGGTGGATGTATCCGAATACTTTGCAGATTAAGGGTAATGGAATCGGAAATACGGAGAAGGACTTCCTGATGTATACCGAGGCGGATGGATCCATGCATCTGTATACTGCCGATGGTCATGTGCAGTCGCCTGCGGGATATATGCTGTCGGGTTCATGGCATCATTATGCCGTTACCTTCCAGTATGGCAGTGTGTCTTTCTATCGCGACGGCAAGCAGGTCGGCCAGAGTCAGAATTTGCCTACTGCAAAAATAGCTTTTGGCGACAACTTCATTTTGGGAGGTTCCTCAGCTCCTTTCTATGGCGTGATTGATGAACTTCAGGTTTGGAAGAAAGCACTTACCGTAGATCAGATTCGCCAATATGCCAATGCACCGATCTGGCCGGATCAGGAGGCACGTCCGGAAGTGGGAGAGATTGCGGCTACAGTGTCCGAAGCTAAGGAAGCTGGTCTGGTATTGTATTCTCCGTTCAATCAGAACTCTGGAGATGTGCAGGATTTGTCCGGAAACGGAAATACCGGTCGCCGTGAAGGATTCGGACCGGATGGTGATGCCTGGAGCAGCGCCAAGGGCATTTTCTGGCTGAATTTCAACAAGCGTCAGGTGGAAGATATTTCAGACCAGTACCTGACTAATTATAAAGCTCCGTTCCTGCATGCAGAAACTCCGTTCTATACGGATCCGATTGCCCAGTATCAGAATTATGAACTGGAAACAGAAACCGACAAGTCGGGATGGGTATTGGAGAATATCGCTCAAGGTAGTGTTCCAACCGGTTTCCATGTAACCGATAAGGAATATAATTATAATATGGTGGTCGAAGCCGGTAGAGGATTTGCTCAGGAGATTCCAAACCATAAGGTATACCAGACCATAGAACTTCCGGCCGGCTTCTATCAGTTCTCTGTAGACTTTGGTCCATATTATAAGTTCCTGACTTCTTATCTGGTGGTCAATAAGGGAGAAGGACTTCCTGACGTTGATCATCTGGATGAGGCTCTGGTGTATGACGACATTGCCAACGGAAAAGTGGCGTTCCAGCTCTCGGAACCGGCAACGGTTTCTTTGGGCGTTCTGGTTGACTGGCGTGATCCTTCTAACTGGGGTAGCGGAACTATCAGCCGTTTCACTCTGTCAGAGATTCCTTATGATGAGATTGAATCCAATGGAGAAACGACAGGACTGGAAACAGTGACTCCGCAGACAAAGGACATTCAGGTACGCGTGGTACGCGGAGGATTGTATCTGTCGTCCGACGAACCTCAGATGGTAACGATCCATACTGTTGCCGGTACGCAGGTCTTTGGTGGAAAGGTAGTCGGTACACGTCCTGTTCTTCTGAAGTCAGGAATCTATATTGTCAACAAGATGAAAGTGTTTGTTCCTTAATGAACCACACTGAATTCCAATAAAAATAACCGCATCAGAACTCATACATGAGTTTTGATGCGGTTATTTTATGTAGGCCATGGCTTCGGCTGCGGCTTTGTGCAGTCCCTTATTTGCCGATAGACTGAATGGATTTTCTTATGTTGCGGGAAATTTCAAGAAACATGTAATTCTTGTTGTCGGTGCCGAACAGTTTCTCATAACTCTGATATTTCTTGTTGGCATACTCCTTGGATTTCTCAAAAGCAATGCGTGACACTTCGTTCTGGCTCTTTCCCACCATTGTGGAGTCGAGTTTCTCTTCGGGGAAGAATTCGTCCATGTCCACATCACCTATCATGGTTGTTTCCAGAAAATTGATTTCCTTGTGTCCTTTGTCGGTGTAGTATCCTACAAACATGTGGCCGGGAATGCGAACCAGCACCGGGTCGATATTGATGGCCCGCAGCAGTGAGGCGAAGAGGACACTTCCGTCCACACAGTTTATTTGTGAGGACTTGAGGGCATCCTCAAAGGTGCGCACCCGTTGGGAGAATACGACGTTGCTCGACAGGCTGCTGTAAGAAATGGAACTGTATCTGAAGTTTCTTTTCTGAAGCACGTTCCAGAGTGCATACACCTGCTTGTCCACATAAGCGGGTTGTTTGCTTTGGTATCCCAGAAAGCGGTTCACGATTTTGGTGTTCAGGGCCTCGCGGAGCACCTCGTCGATGAGAGGATTCTCTTCGTTCACATAAGCGGCAAAGAACTCATAAGTCGTGTGATATTTGTTGTCTTTTCCGAGATAGCCCAGCAGGCATTCATTGATGCTGCGCATGGAAAAGGTCTTGATATGCTGTCCCCAGTCCTTATTGTTGGCGCTGACTTGCATCACCACGTTGATTGGTGTGGCCTGTTCGTTGTTGCGCAGCTTTTCATAGTTCCAGATGATGTCCGGATAGACGGTATATTCGGTACCTTTTTCCGGAAGTACGAATTCCGAGACCGAGGTGCGGTAAAAAGGCGTTTCGGCAACGGTAACCTGAATTCTGCAGTTTTCCGACGGGGAGTTGATTTTCAGGGCCAGTCCCGATTTCGGATTTCCAAGATAGTTTTTTAGGGTCGGTTTGATGATCATGGCATCGGTTGTGGCCGTAGACAGAATGGCCGAGGGGAAGATATTCCCTCCCAGATCGTCGGTTATTTCAAAATCATGTGTCGGAATCACCCAGCGGGTGGTCCAATAGGCTCCTGCTGCGATTACTCCGAGAACCAGGCAGAACAACAGGATTTTTTTCCAGCTTTTTATTTCTATTTTTATACTGATCATAATGGTACTTTTTTTACTGAAAGCGAAGATACGCAATAATCAGACAGGTTGTTCGTGATTTCGGTTTTTTCTTTTTTATCATTTCAAACTCTTCTTAATCCATCACTTTTTACTAACTTTATCCAATCATTAGAAAAATAGATTTATGAGTACACTGAAAGATTTGTTCGATTGCGATGAGTTTGAAAGAATGTTGGGTTCAGAGGTGGTTGAGGCCCGCGAAGGCTATGGTCGGGTGCGCATGACCGTAAAGCCGTGTCACCTGAATCTGGGAGGAATCTGCCACGGAGGAGTGATTTTTGCCTTGGCAGACATGGCTTTCGGAGTAGCCGCCAATAGTCGGGGAAAGCTGACTTTGTCGCTGAATGCCGGAATCACTTTCTTGAAACCCGCTCATCCCGGAGAACTGTATGCCGAGGCCCGCGAGGTGATGAACCACGGAAAAGTACCTTTTATAGAAGTGCGCGTGACTGACGGGCAGGGGGAGCTGATTGCTCTGATGACCAGTTCGGGCTATCGCAAGCGCGAAGATCTCCAGGTGGACGGACTGATGTAAAAACAGAAACGCTTATGAAAATTCTGGTAGTGGAGGACGAAGATGGCCTGCGCGATATGGTGCGTGAGTCTTTGGAAAAAGAAAAATATATCGTAGAGTGCGCGTCCGATTATCAAACTGCTCTGACCAAAGTGCAGGAGTATGACTATGATTGTGTGTTGCTGGATATCATGTTGCCGGGCGGAAGTGGGCTGGGAATTCTTTCCGCACTGAAGCGTCTGCGCAAGCAGGAGCGTGTGATCATCCTGTCGGCAAAGGATTCGGTGGATGATAAAATCAAGGGTCTGGACATGGGAGCCGACGACTATCTGGCCAAACCGTTTCATTTGGCCGAGCTGCATGCCCGCATCAAATCGTTGCTGCGCCGCAAGAACGCACACGGCGATACCAGCATCATTCTGGAAAATCTGGTGGTTTATCCCGACAAAAGACAGGTGATGGTGGGCGATACGGAGATACAGCTGAATCGGAAGGAGTTCGATCTGCTGTATTATTTTGTATCCAATCCGAACCGTCTGATCAACAAGACTTCTTTGGCCGAATCGGTTTGGGGCGACCATATAGACCAGGCGGACAGTCTGGATTTCCTGTATTCGCAAGTGAAGAATCTGCGTAAGAAGATGAAGCAGGCCGGCGCTGTTCCCGAAATCAAGGCTGTGTACGGGTTCGGATATAAACTAATCGTATAGAGCGCCTATGAATTTATTGCGATACACCAATCGGGTGATTTTCCTGATTATTCTGTTCTTTCTGGCTCTGTGGGGCACGGTGTTCTATTTCCTGGTGCTTTACGAAGTGATGGATGAAACCGATGATGCGTTGAACAACACGCGTGAGATTCTGATCGGAAAAGTGCTGCACAATCCAGAGCTGCTTCACAGCAACGATTCCATCATGCAGCGCTACCAGTTCCGCCCCATAACCGAAGAAGAGGCGGAAAACTATCGGGAAACCTATTTCGACTCGTCGGTATACATACAGACCGAGAATGAGTTTGAGCCCGTGCGCGTGATGAAAAGCTGTTTCCGCACGGCCGACGGAGCTTATTACGAGCTCACGCTGATGAGTTCCACGCTGGAGCGCGATGATCTGATCCGGGCCATCTGGTGGGCTTTGGTCGTGCTGTATGTCGTGCTGCTGCTGTGCACCACACTGGGAGTATATGCTTCGCTCAAACGGGTGTTCCGTCCGTTGCACCGTCTGGTGCTTTGGTTGCAGGAGATGACGCCCGGAAAGCCGGTACCCGACTTGGAAAACGATACCGCCATCCGAGAATTCCGCATCCTGAACGATGCCGCATTGGATATGGCCCACCGGGCCGAGTCGGTCTATCGGGAGCAGAAACAGTTCACGGAGAATGCGTCGCACGAGTTGCAGACTCCGCTGGCTATCATTCGCGGCAAGCTGGAGTTGCTGGCCGAATCGGAAGGAGTTACCGAAAAACAGCTGGAATATGTGGGAGACATGTTTACGGCCCTGAATCGGGTGGTGCAGCTCAACAAGTCCCTGCTTCTGCTTTCGCGCATCAACAACGGACAGTTCATTGACTCCGTTCCGGTAGACCTTTCGCAGATGATTGCCGACATACTGGAGATTATGAACGACATCTATGAGTCGAAGCATATCGACACGCATTTTGAGTGCAGCGGCGCGCAGCCGGTTCTGATCAATGAATCGCTGGCGCATGTGCTGGTCAATAATCTGCTCAAGAACGCTATGGTGCACACTCCGTCGGGCGGAAAGGTAGAAGTGCTGCTGACCCGTGAGTGGCTGATGGTGAAAAACAGCGGAGACACCCCTCTTGATTCCGAAATGATTTTCCGCAGATTCTATCATGACCGCAGCAAGACTTCCGAGTCCACCGGCCTTGGTCTGGCTCTGGTCAAGTCGATAGCCGACTTCTATCACCTTCCTCTGATCTATAATTATGAGGGAATGCACGTGTTTAAGTTAAAGATTGTAAATATCGAGAAAACCGATGCAAATTCCTAAATGATTCCTATTTTCATGTTTTCCTTTGTCGTATCAAAAATAACCAACGAAGAAAGGAGAAAGATATGAAACGCTTATTTCTATATTTATTATTGCCCGGCACTTTGCTGCTGACGTCGTGTAGGGATGATGTGGTGACCCGCGATGTGGCCCAGCTTCCGGAACCCGCCCGACAGTTTGTTCAGAGTAACTTTTCGCAGTATCACATCTCGTACATCAAGATTGACCGCGAACTGTTTTCCACAGAATACAAAGTGGTGCTGACCAACGGCGATGAGCTGGAGTTTGATTCCGACGGCGAATGGAAAGAGGTAGAATGCAAAAGAACGGCCGTACCGGTACGGTTTTTGCCCGATGCCGTGAAGCTGTATCTCAATCAGAACTTCCCGACCGACTCGGTAGAGAAAGTCAAGCGCACTTCCCGCGAGATGGAAGTGGAGTTGGGCAATGGCCTGGAAGTGATTTTTGATACAGAAGGCAATTTCAAGAGAATGGACGATTAAATAAACTGAAAATAGAAATCTAAAAATTTACGATTATGAAGAAACTGTTTTTTTTATTGGTGATGATGGTTGGTTTGTCAGTTCAAGCAATGGCAAAGGATGTAATAACCCGTGATGTAAACCAGTTACCTCAGGCTGCCCGTACAACAATTCAGAAGTATTTCCCGAAGGCAAAGCTTTCCTATATCAAGATCGACAAGGATTTTCTGGAAGCAGCTACTTATGAGGCCATTTTTGAGGATGGAACGCAAATTGATTTCAATAGTAAGGGAGAGTGGACCGAAGTAGACAGTAGACTGAATCCGGTACCTGAAGCATTGATTCCTGCCAGCATCAAGGATTATCTGAAGCGGAACTTTCCGAATATTGCTGTTGAGAAGATCGAGCGTCACAGAAAGGGAGGTTATGAGGTTGAATTGAAGAATGATTATTCTGTAGAATTTGACGCTTTGGGAAATTTCCTGAAAATGGACGATTGATACATCGCATGTAGATAAGAGTTATAAATTCGCCCGGACGGTTGCAGAAAAGCACGGTCCGGGCGTTATTGTATCGGCAGGTTTATGCCTTGTCGGTCAGATAAGCGGCGTTTTCCGATTGTGAAGGGATGCCGCTTTCGTTGGTTTCGGGCAGTGTCTTGTTGCTGCTTGTCTTGGCTCCCAGACGGATCAGTTTGTTGGCGCCTCCCACAACGCTCTGTTTGCCGTCGCGCAACTTGTTGGCCGATTTGATATAACAGTTGTGCGCTTCCTGCAGCTTCTGTCCCATCTCATCAAAGAATTTGATGAAGTCCGACACACGGTCCAGCAACATGCGCGCCGTGTCGAATATGGCTTCCTGGTTGCGTGCCTGCTGCACCTGAGTCCAGGCAATCTGGATCATGCGCAGGGCTGCCATCAGATTCTGTTCGCTGGTGATGAACACCCCTTTCTCGAAGGCGTCGTGCCACAGAGCCGGTTCACTTTGCAGGGCCAGCTGCAGGGCCGATTCGTTGGGTACGAACATGATGACGTAGTTGAGCGACTGACGCGGCGGTTTGATGTAGGCGCTGTAGTCCTTGCGTGCCAGTTCGCTGACATGCTGCTTCACACTCTGCACATGCCGTTTCAGGGCCTCGTTCCGTTCCTCGTCGGTCTCCGCGTTCTGATAGTCCACAAAGGCCGTCAGCGACACTTTGGAGTCAATCACCGCGTCCTTGCCGTCGGGGTAGTGCAGGATGGTGTCGGGAATCATCTTCTTGCCCGACTCCTCATTGCGGAGAGTCCGTCCCTGTCCGTCGCGCAGCGTCACCTGTTTCTCGTAGTGCAGCCCCTCTTTCAGGCCCTGTCCGCAGAGCAGGTCGTCCAGAATCAGCTCGCCCCAGTTACCCTGCGTCTTGCTCTCGTTGCGCAGGGCATGAGCCAGTTTGTCGGCCTCCTTACCGATGTCCACCGTGCGTTTCATCATCTCCTCGATGGCTTTCTCGAGCGAGGCCGTGTTGCGGTTGTGCACATCGCGGTTGCTCTCCATCGTCTGTTTCATTTCGGAGATAGACTGTTTGAGCGGGGTGAGCAGGGCGCTCATCTGCGACTGGTTGTGCTCCGACAGTTCGTTCGACCGCTGCTTGAGCATCTCCTGGGTGGCATTCTGCATCTGTTGTCTTACCAGATCCATCTGTTCCTTCAGGCGCTCCTTTCCGGCCTCTTCCTCCAGCGCAATCTGTCGCCGGAGCAGTTCTATTTCCTTTTCCGAAACGGCCCGTGCCGAGCGCAGTTCCTTGTTTTCCTCATTCATTTGGGTGAGCCGCTGTTCCAGTTCGCGTTCGCGCTGCTTGCTCCGCTCCTGTTCCAGCTGATACAGCTGGCGTTCGCGCTCCAGTTCACTATCCTTGGCAGCTATTTGCACCAGCATGCCCCCGTTTCTGCTTTTCTGGAGGAGCCATCCCGCGGCAAAGCCTCCCAAAATACCGATGAATAAAAAAATGATGCTTTCAGTCATGATTTCCGGATTCTTGTTTTACCGATTTGTTTTTGGTTACTCCTGCAAAGATAACTTTTTTCGGCGGCATGTTTTTATGCGGCGAAAACAAAAAAACGAATATTTGTTTCTGAGCTTTTGTTTTCTTACATTTGCCGGTAAATAAATTTTGATGCTATGATTGAACTGAAAAAGATTAAGACCGGAGATGCGGAGTATGCCCAGGTGGAGCATTTGTTTGGAACCGCCTTTCCGCCCGAGGAAAGACGCAGCCGGGAAGACCAGCGCCGGGTGACCGACGAAAGTCCTTTCTTTATTACCTATGCCTTGAATCAGGAAGGCGCATTCGTAGGATTCGTCACCTGCTGGCAGGGCCCCGACTTTGTGTATGTGGAACATTTTGCCACCGTGCCCGAGGTGCGTGGCAAGGGCATCGGCAGCGAGGTGCTCGGCTTGTTGGCGCAGCAATATACCGTTCCGCTGGTGCTCGAGGTAGAGTTGCCTGTAGAAGAACTGGCGCAACGGAGAATCGGTTTCTACCGTCGCAACGGTTTTGTGCTTTGGGAGAACAGTCCTTATGTGCAACCACCTTATCAGAAGGAGTGCCAGCCGATAGCCCTGCATCTGATGGTGCGGGGAGAGGGACTGGATGAGGCGGCCGATTTTGAACGCATCAAGCGCTGGCTCTACACAGAGGTGTACCGCTGCAACGACTTCGACCTCACCTTGCCGGAAGGCGGAAAATAAGTTTTCAAACCATTGTGATGATTTCAGAAAGTCATTACGATGGTTTTTTCATTTCATTGAGATGAATTTTTCGGGTGGTGCTTTTCAAAAAAAACTCCCGTATGGGCGCGTGGTGCGGCCCATACGGGAGTTGTGGTTTGCAGCGGCGCTTCTGCCTGGAGAAACGCTCTTATTTTTTCTTTCCGGAAGTGTTTCCTTCAAACGAAATGCTCACATGACTGAATCCCATGGAGTTCATCAACTGCGTAATCTGGATGCGGGCCTGCTGCTCTGCTGTCAGGCGGTTTTCCTTGGAGTAGGCACGTTGCAGCATTTTCCGTCTGGCTTTCTGATAGAGCTCTTCCTTTTCCTTTTCGTTCCAGTTTCCTTCCTCAAAAAACACATTGGTCTCGGCCTCGTTGATGAAATTCTGGTCGAGCAGTCCCACTGCGGGCAGCCGGAGGGCAATGCTGTCCCCTTTCTGTGCGGAAATCCAGGTACTGTCGCATTTCTCCATATCAATGCCCAGCGACAGGGTGCCCCGATAGATGCACACGATGCGGTCGTCGAAGAAAAATCCCTTTTTCACCGAGTCCACCAGTTCTTCGGTCTTGATGGAAAGAAACTCCCATTGTCCGATGCGGCGTATGCTGTTGATCTCTATCGGTGTTTGGTCAATATCCTGCTGTGTGGTCAGCGAAAGGTTCACCAGTCCGCCGTTATCCAGGGCTTGCTTCACTTTGCTGCCCGCCCAAAAGAGCAGTCCGGCCGCCACGACGGCCAGAATCAGGGTGAATATGATTTTCTTTTTCATGACTTTCTCTCTTCAATTGTTTTAAAAAGCAGCAAAGACTCCTTGGAATCTTCCTTCAGATTGTCTCTGTATTGAATGTGAATCTCCTTAAAGCCCATAGCCTGCAGGATGGGAAACAACGTGTAGGCCGCATTGCTTCGGGCTGTTTCCAGAAACTCGTTCCACGGCAGATCCTTGTGCAGGCTGCTGACACCCTGACGGGTCAGCCGGTTGATGTCCTGCTCCTGATAGCGGCTGCGCATGAGTTCGGCCGTCTGGGCTATGTTCTTGCGGTCTATCTTCACGGCCGTAACGGCAAACTGCGGGTCGGGCAGGATGATGGAAATCTTTTTGCCTTCCACCTTGATGTTCTTCTCGCTGATTTGTGACAGGTCCGTATATCCTTTAATCACCACATCAATGGGAATGGCTATTTTGCGTGTTCCGCTGGGGATGGGCATGTCCACCTTCCGGTTGATGATGTTTCCTTCCAGTTTCATCTGGTCCCGGTTGGTGATGATTTTGTGAATCTTGTATTCGGTGGAGTAGATTCGCGAGCATTGCTGGAGCCGCAGAACCACGGTGGCCGAGTCCGCTTGCTCGATGGCGCTTTCTGCTTGTTCGGCCGTTTCCTGCCGGCATGCGCTGGCCGAAAGCAGCACGGCCAGCCCCGCAAACAAAAGATATCTCTTTTTCATATCGGTTTCTAGATAACGTTTTATCAAAGATACAATGATTTTATTTTATTTGTTTCATTTCGTGCAGGCAAGTGCACTTTTCTATGTTATTTTTTGTAAATGCAGGCCCCATATTTTCAATGAACGGAGAATCTGTTTTGTGGTTTTGGTCTTTTTTTGTTCCTTTGTTCTATAAAAATTAAAAACATGAAGTTACATACAGCAATAATGTGCGGTTTGCTGCTCGGACTTTTTTCGGCATGTGGTGACGAGAAAAAGGCTGCCGGGAGCGATGCCGAAACCAGAATTTATTCGAAAGACACAGCCAGTGCCGTGCAGAAAATGAACAAATACCATTATTCGGACCAGATAAAGTGGGGCAGCCGCTCGGTAACCTATCAGGTGGACCGCCATTCGGTAGATTCCCTGCCGCTGGTGACCGATGATGCCGGAACGAAGTATGCCGACAATGTGATTACCCTGACCGTGAACCAGGGCGACCGTCAGCTGTTCCAGAAAACATTTTACAAGCGTTCGTTCAAGGAATACATGGAGCGTGATTTCTATGAGCACGCCATTCTGGAAGGCATGGCTTTTGACAAGGTGAAGGACGGCAACCTGTGTTTTGCCGTGAGTGTAAGCTACCCGATGTCAGACCTTTACATACCGCTGGTCATCACCTTGCGTCCTGACGGAAGCTATGACGTGGCCAAGGATCTGGTGCTCGACAATGTGGTGGAAACGCTCGATACCACCTCTGTCGAGTAACGCCCGGAAGCATGTCTTTTATCCTCTTTAAAGGAGCTTTCTCATCTTTCTGTTTTTTTTGGAAAAGTTTCTGCAAGAATATTTTTTTTATAATATTTTTTTCGTAACTTTCGAACAGTTAACCCAAGTATTAACTTTAAAACAGGAAAGACATGATGAAGAAATTTTTAATGTTGTTTGCCTTCATTTTGGGCGCAACTACAATTTCGGCGCAGTCTGTGAAGAAAGCAGATTTGGTGGGTACATGGCAGCTATGCAACATGATAGACGGAATGCTGGATTCATCTCCGGAGATCAAACGTGCTCCGTATCTAAAGGTTTTCAGCCCGGGTGGTGCATTGACCAACCTGATGATTTCCAAAGAAGGAGACGTGTTCCTGACCATGGAAGGTACGTATGAGAAGAAATCGGACAGCAGTTATGTGGAGCACATCAAGAAATTGCTGGTTTCTTCTGCTATGGACGGAGTGGATAATCTGATGAAATATGAGTTCCTGAACGAGAATCTTATGGTAATCACTTTCCAGATCGTAGACGAGAATGGAGAGAAAATGAACTGCCAGGAAGTGTGGGAGCGCGTATCGATGCCGTCCAGAAAATAAGATCAGTCAGTTTTTAAAACAGATACATAACAAAAAAATCAGGCAAGGATTCTTGCCTGATTTTTTTGTTTTAGATAAAGGTGCGGTGAATTTCTTCCCAGTTGTCTCTCAATTCCTGCATGGAATGAAACAGAAGGTTGGCACCGGCATCCAGAAGTACCTGGTCGGGCAGGGGACCGGTATTTACGGCAATGGTAAATATCTTGGCAGCCACACCGGCTTCTACACCCAGTGGGGCGTTTTCTACGACAATACCTTCCCAAGGTTCCACACCAGCCTTTTTCAGGCCCATAAGGTAAGGCTCGGGATTAGGCTTGCCATATTTCACGTCAAAGCTCGTCACCATCTTGTCTTTGGTAAAGATGCCCGGAAAATGTTTGTTCAGACGGTCTATCAGTGAGAGCTGTCCCGAACCGGTAACCAGCACCGGTTGGCATCCTGCCTCTTTCACGGCATACAGCATGTCTTTGGCGCCCGGCATTTCGGGAGCTTCCTCACGCATGTTGAACACATCCGCCTTGGCCTGATAGATTTCATCCAGTTCCTCTTCGGTGGCATCGCGTCCCCAGTATTTCTGGGTCAGCAGGTTGATGGTACCGTTTCCGGTTCTTCCTTCGTGCATATAAGCCTCCTCCGGACTCATCTTGAGTCCGAACTGTGTCATGGCGTGGCTCCAGGCGTATGCGTGATTCGGCATCGAGTCAAAGAGCACTCCGTCCATATCAAATAAGACGGCTTTGAGACGGGTAGTCTCAAAGCCGTTGGAGGTAAGATATTGTTCTCTCTCTTTTTCGAACATGGTTATCTTGATTATTTGTTCAGTCTTGCCTGGATAGCTTCGCTTTCCTTCTCGTAGCCCGGTTTGTTCAGCAGGGCAAACATGTTCTTCTTGTATGCCTCTACACCCGGCTGGTTGAAGGTGTTTACACCCAGCAGGTTTCCGCTGATACCGCAAGCCTTCTCGAAGAAGTAGATGATCTGTCCCAGATAGTATTCATTCAGAACCGGTACAGACAGACGCATGTTAGGCACGCCACCGTCTACGTGAGCCAGCTGAGTACCCAGCTCGGCCATCTTGTTCACTTCGTCGATTCTCTTTCCGGCCAGGAAGTTCAGACCGTCCAGATTCTCTTCGTCGCTCGGGAAGAGCAGAGTGTGCTTTGATGACTCAATGCTGATAACTGTTTCGAAGATGGTGCGCTCGCCTTCCTGAATCCACTGACCCATAGAGTGCAGGTCGGTAGTGAAATCAACAGCTGCCGGGAAGATACCCTTGCCGTCTTTTCCTTCAGATTCGCCGTACAGCTGCTTCCACCATTCGTTCATGAAGTGCAGCTTAGGCTGGTAGTTCACCAATATCTCGATCTTCTTGCCGCTCTGATACAGGGCATTTCTGCAAGCTGCATAAACGGCTGAAGGGTTCTCCAGGAATGGAACTTCAGGAGCGGTAGCCTTTTCCATATCGGCAGCACCGGCAACCAGCTGCTCAATGTCGAATCCGGCAATGGCAATCGGCAGCAAACCTACCGGAGTCAGTACAGAGAAACGTCCACCCACGTTGTCCGGGATGATGAAGCTCTTGTAACCCTCTTTGTCGGCTGTAGTGCGTGCGGCACCCTTCTTGGCGTCTGTAATCGCCACGATGACCTTCTTGGCCTCTTCTTTTCCTCTCTGGTCTTCACACTGCTTCTTCAACAGACGGAATGCCAAAGCAGTTTCGGTAGTAGTACCACTCTTGGAGATGTTGATGACACCGAATTTCTTGTCCTTCAGATAGTCGCTCAATTCTGCCAGATAGTCCTCACCGATGTTGTTACCTGCAAACAAGATGACAGGGTTCTTCTTGTCGTTCAGCAACCACTGGAAGCTGTTGCTCAGAGCCTCGATTACGGCTCTTGCGCCCAGATAGCTGCCGCCGATACCTGCCACAACCACCACGTCGCAATTCTCACGGATTACCTGAGCGGTAGCGTTCAGCTCATTGATAAACTCCTTGGTAATGGAAGAAGGTAAGTGCAACCATCCCAGAAAATCGTTTCCCGGACAAGTTCCATTCTCAAGAGCTTCTTGTGCTGCCTTAACCTGTGGTTCGAATGCTGTAATTGCATCGTTGCTCAGAAACTGAGTTGCTTTTGTGATGTCTAATTGAATATTTTTCATATTTCTTACACTTTAAAATAAGTATATTGTTATCTGAATGAATCTGTTAACAGTTTAATCTCAATACTAGGGGAAATGCGCTCGTATAATATATTATAGACCGCGTCCAATATAGGCATATTCACGTGCAGATGGCGGTTCAGGTCCTTCATGCACTTGGTTCCATAATAACCCTCTGCTATCATTTCCATTTCGATTTGTGCGCTTTTCACGCTATATCCTTTTCCAATCATAGTTCCGAATACCCGGTTGCGGCTGAAGTTGGAATAGCCGGTCACGAGCAAGTCACCCAGATAAACGGAGTCAATCAGGCTTCGTTCAATGGGGTGCACAGTCTTGAGAAAGCGTTTCATTTCCTGCACGGCATTGGCAATCAGCACCGCCTGGAAATTATCGCCATACTTCAGTCCGTTGCAGATACCCGAAGCGATGGCATAGACATTCTTCAGTACCGAGGCGTATTCAATACCAATCACGTCGGCACTGATCTTGGTCTTTACGTACTGACTGGCCATCATGTCGGCAAAACACTGCGCCTTTTTCAGGTCCGAGCAACCGATTGTCAGATAGGTGAGTCGGTCCATCGCCACCTCTTCTGCGTGGCTCGGTCCTCCGAGCACGGCCAGATTCTCGTCGGGCACATTATATACCTGATGGAAATATTCTGAGCAAACCAGATTCTCATCGGGTACAATACCTTTGATAGCCGTCACGATGAACTTGTCTCTGAGTTTCACTTTCAGTTTTTTCAGATGACTTTTCAGGTAAGGCGACGGAGTGACGAAAATCAGTGTATCGGAGTTCTCCACTACCTTATTAATATCAGAAGAGAAATGGATACGGTCGACATCGAAATGAACACTGGTAAGATAAGCCGGGTTATGGCCCAGGCGACGGAACTCCTCAATGCGGTCGTCCCGTCGCATATACCAATAAATGGAGTCGTTTTGCTCCAGCATCATCTTGGCTATGGCGGTAGCCCAGCTACCGCCACCCATGATTGCTATGGTTCCGCAATTCTCCATGATGTTTTTTTTATTTCAGTTTCTCCACCCATTCCGCGATGTCGTTTACGGAAGGCTTGTTCATCTCTAATTTGTATTTCTTAATGATATCGCCAATCTGCTGCTGAATCTTTTGCGGATTGCCGTCTTTCAGGTCATTTACCAGATTATATCCGGCCTTTTGCAGCACAGGAACGATTTCTTCGGGCACACCGATTGCTACATATTCACGCGGAGCGTCTTTCGGGATTTTCTTTTCCGGACGCATTTGCGGGAAGAACAGAACTTCCTGAATGGTAGTCTGTCCGGTGAGCAGCATGGTCAGACGGTCCATACCGATACCGATACCAGCCAGGTTTGGCATACCATATTGCAGGGCGCGCAGGAAATCCTGGTCGATGAACATGGCCTCGTCGTCTCCCTTTTCGCTCAGGCGCAACTGCTCCTGGAAGCGCTCCTCCTGATCGATTGGGTCGTTCAGCTCAGAGTATGCATTAGCCAGCTCCTTACCGTTAACCATCAGCTCAAAGCGCTCGGTCAGTTCCGGATTGTTGCGGTGCTTCTTGGTCAGCGGAGACATTTCAATAGGATAGTCTGTGATGAAAGTAGGCTGGATGAAAGTTCCTTCGCAGAATTCGCCGAAGATTTCATCAATCATCTTACCCTTGCCGAAGGTCTCGTCCACCTCTTCCAGTTTCAGAGCCTTGCAAACCTCACGGATTTCCTCTTCGCTCTTGCCGTTCAGGTCATATCCTGTCTTCTCCTTGATAGCGTCCAGAATGGTGATGCGCTTGTAAGGAGCCTTGAAGTCGATGATGTTGTCACCCACCTTAACCTGAGTAGTACCGTTTACGTCGAGAGCAATCTTCTCCAACAGTTTTTCGGTGTAATCCATCATCCAGTAGATATCCTTGTAGGAAACGTACAGCTCCATGCAGGTGAACTCCGGATTATGATTGCGGTCCATACCCTCGTTGCGGAAATTCTTTGAGAATTCGTATACACCCTCAAATCCGCCCACAATCAGTTTCTTCAGATACAGCTCGCAGGCAATACGCATATACAGGTCGATGTCCAGCGCATTGTGATGTGTGATGAACGGACGTGCAGAGGCACCACCCGGGATAGACTGTAGGATTGGAGTTTCCACCTCAGTGTAACCGTCCTTGTCGAAGAAGTCTCTCATAGACTTGAAAATCTTGGATCTCTTCAGGAAGGTTTCCTTCACACCCTGATTTACCACCAGGTCCACATAACGCTGTCTGTATCTCAATTCAGGATCATCGAAAGAGTCATACACCTCGCCGTCCTTGGTCTTTACGATAGGCAGCGGCTTGATGCTTTTTGCCAGAACGGTCAGTTCTTTGGCATGCACACTGATCTCTCCGGTCTGTGTCTTGAATACGAATCCCTTGACGCCGACAAAGTCGCCCAAGTCGAGCAGCTTCTTGAAGACAGTGGTATACATATCCTTGTTTTCGCCCGGGCAGATATCATCGCGAGTGATATACACCTGGATGCGTCCTTTTGAGTCTTGAAGTTCGATGAAGGAAGCCTTACCCATGATGCGTCGGCTCATCATACGGCCGGCGATGCAGACTTCTCTTGGTTCATCGGTTTCGCAGAATTCATTGCGTATATCTGTTGAGAAGGCGTTTGTAGGGTATTCGGCAGCCGGATACGGGTCGATGCCCAAAGCGCGCATTTCATTCAGATTGTTACGTCTTACGATTTCCTGTTCACTTAATTCTAAAATATTCATGATCGTTACAATTTCTGTATTTAATCGCAAAAATACAAAAGTTTTCCGAGCAAGGCAATGATTTTCGTATTTGTTGCTGTATTTCCTATATAAAAATGTATATCAGAATGTATTTATTTGTTATTTGATTGCTTTTTTCGGCGATTTTGGCCCTACCATTTCTTCAGATAAACATTTGTTTCCTTTTGGGGGAATCCCATTTTCTGATACAGTTTGTTGGCCTGAATGCGGGTTGGTTTGGAAGTAAACATCATCTGTTCGGCCTGCAGTTTGCGGGCCTCTTCGGTGGCGTGTGCCACCAGCATTCGTCCTCCGCCCTTGCCCTGGAATTCCGGCAGTACGGTCACATCCTCGAGGCAGGCCTTTTTGCCGGTGATGCTATAGTAAATACCCAGGCAGCAACAGCCTGCAAGTGTCTGTGATTCTTCGTCGTACAAGCCATACAGATGGCTTTCTTCTGCCTGAATCAGCTGTTTCAGTTTCTCATCCGAAAAGGTGCAGTTGCTGCTGAGTGTCTGTAAGAGCCTTTTCAGGCTTTGTATATCCTGTTCGTTGGGGTTTGTGATTTCTTTTACGTACATGGGTCTTTTCAATTGTTTTTTTAGCGGTGGCAATATGGTAAAAAAAACTGTATTCTGCAAATCTGCTTCCGGTTTTATTTTTTGCGGTCAGGATGTTCTAATTGGCGTTGAAGTCGTTAAGGTTGTCTCTCTTTGGTTAAAAAGAACAAAATCTCGTTTGCTTTCAATTTGCCGATTATGAGTTTAATTTAAATTTCCTTACTTTCGAATGTTACTAAACAAAACTAAATGATTAATTCGTTATGAATATTTATAGTAAAAATCTTTTTGCAGCAGTTTTACTGACTGCTTTTGGCTCTCCACTTTATGCCGATGGTTTTTCTGTGGTTACGGATAAACCGGCAGGAGAGGTCTTGTCATTGGCTGTGAATGCCGGTGTGCGCGCCACGGTGATGTGGGACGACGATGAGACTACCCGGCAGGAAGTGCGTTTTACGGGAGACTTTCTGGAGATTCCTGTTGCCGGAAAAACATTGCAGGTGAACAGTGAGCAGACCATTACCCAGCTTTATTGCAGTGGAAATATGCTGAGCCAGCTGAATGTTGCCGGCCTGAAAAACCTGGAAACTTTGGTTTGTAATGACAACAACCTTAGCATGCTTTCTCTTTACACCAATACTCAGCTTCAGGAACTGTCCTGCCAGCGCAATCAGTTGAAAAGCCTGTCTTTGCAGACCAATAAGGAGCTGGAACGCCTGAATGTGGCACAGAATCCTTTGACTACACTGACCTTGACCAGCGCTCCTCAGTTGGCCTATATCAATGTGGCACAGACCCAGATGAACCGTTTCAATGCAACCAATTATTCGGATCTGAAGGTCTGCATCGCTCAGGAAGGAATACTCTCTGCAATCACTCTGCCTGCTTCGGTTGAGGAAGTTTATGTTTCGAAGAACGAATTGCAGGAACTGGACTTGAAGCAGAATACCGGATTGAAGCAGCTCTGGCTGTCGGACAACCAGTTGACTAATCTGGATTTGAATGCCCAGGAGGCTCTGGAAGGTCTGGTTGCCGAAAACAACCAGCTGAAGAGTGTCGGCATTTCACGTGCCACCCGTCTGACTCTGGAAAACTTCTTTGTGGCAGGCAATGCTTTGACCTACAATTCATTCCCAACACCTTCGGGCAGTCTTACCGTATCGGTATCACCGCAGCAGACCTATAACCTGAATGTTTCGGTTCCGGTGGGAGAGACTTTGAAACTGGACTCTCTGCTGTATCGCAATGCCTGGGGTGCTCAGGTTACTCCGGAGGTGGTTTGGAAATATAAGGAGAACGGAAATCCGCTGCCCGAAGGCTCTTATGAAAATGCCCGCGGAGGAGTAGGCTTTATCTTCAATGAACCGGTGGGAGCTGTCTGCTGTGACGTGACTTCTTCGCTTTATCCCGATTTCGTGATGCAGATTGACGGTATTCAGGTGGGTTCTTCTACCGGTGTGCATGATGCCACTCAGGATGCAGACTGCACGATTTCTGCGGGCAAGCAGCAGCTGACGGTTGCGTGTGCCCGTCCGACATCGGTTACCGTGCTTCGTGCCGACGGTTCCTTGGTGCTGACCGAGCAGGTGTCTTCCGGAACACACACCTGGAATCTTCCTTCCGGAGTTTATTTGGTAAACAAGAAAAAGGTATTTGTAAGATAAAATATTGAAACACATTATGAAAAACAGATATAAAACATTTGCGGCCTGTTTGCTGGCCTTCACTTCTTTTCCGCTGGCAGCTCAGGTTGCCGAGCCCTTGCGCCTGAATGTTCCCAAAGGGCATGTTTCCGTGATCCGTACCGATAAGGATACCGTGACCATGGGATATAATCAGGGACTTTCTCACCTGTCTCTGCTTACAGACCAGGACTATACCGTAAAGGTATCGCCCGACGCGGAGAAAATGCTGCAAGTGAAAAAGCAGGGAGCCGATGAACTGACTTTCCTGGTGGGTTATAACGGACAGCCCGATGCCCGTACCGGAAAACTGACGCTCACTTCGGCCGACGGTACCTGCTCTCACGAGATTGTGGTTCTTCAGTCAGGAAACACTTCGGCCAACGAACTGCCCAGTGACACGCAGCTTCAGATCGGTTCTGCTGTAGCCAGCCAGTTCCAGCCCGGCGAGGATATTTCCCGTTCTTACGACGGTAATGTGTCCACTCTTTACCATTCTCCATACAGCGGCACACAGTTCCCGGTGACACTGACCTATAATCTGAAGTCTCCGTCACACGTAGACTATCTGATTTATACTCCCCGTCAGTCCGGCGGTATGAACGGTGTGTTCGGTAAGGTAAATGTATATTGCGCCACCAAAGACAATCCTACAGACTTCAAGTTGGTTGCCCAGAAAGATTTGGGTCAGTCATCGGCAGCTTCGTCTATTGATCTGGGCGAGAACGGTGTAGACAATGTGTCATCAGTCCGCATTGAGGTGCTCAGCGGTTACGGAAACTATGCCAGCTGTGCCGAGATGGCTTTTTATGAGCGGAATCACGAACTGGACCAGCTGTTCTCTGCCTATTTCGAGGATCCGTTGTGCACCCGTCTGAAACCTGAGGTGGACGAGGAGATGGCTGCTCAGATTGAAAACAATTACGTGCGCATGCTCGTGAGCTACGTGCTGGCAAATCCGGATTATGCCGAATCAAAATACCGCATCGCTTCGTTCGATGCCTACGAGCCGTTGTCAACCTTGTCTTCTCGTCTGAAGGTCAATACCTATAATGCTTATGAGAATCCTACCGGTATCTATTTTGAGGCAGGCAAGCCTCTGGTGCTCTTTGTTGAAGGCATCGGTCAGGACGAGGTTTCTCTGAAAATCAAGAATTTCGGTCGTGCTTACGAGGGAGAGCCGCAGAGCGAGAGCGCTTATCCGCTCAAGAACGGTGTGAATATCATCAATCCGAAGAACCGCGGTAACGGTTACATCTCTTATTATACCGCCAATTACCAGACAGCCTCTCCGGTGAAGATTCACTTTGCGATGGCTACAGAGAACGGTTACTTCGATCTGGAGCGCGGCGATACCAACGAAGACTGGATTAATTTGTTGAAGAACGCCAAGTCAGACATCATCGACCTGCGTACCAAACGCATTCAGGTGGCTTATCCGACAGCCCGCTTCAAGCAGTACTGTCCGGAGAATGCTGTCGAGCTGGCCTTGTTGAGCGACAGTACCATTTACTATGAGCGCGACATCATGGGGTTGCTGGGCAAGGAGCCTAAGAACCGTCAGTTTGCCCGTGTCGTTTGGAGTAGCTTTATGTTTGCCGATGGAATAGGGGCGGCCGCTAATGATAATTCCCTGTCCGGATGGATGACTCCAAACAATTTTGAGCCTTGGGGCTTCGGTCATGAGCTGGGTCATGTGAACCAGGTTACTCCGGGATTGAAGTGGGTAGGTTGTGGCGAAACCACCAACAATATCTATTCTTCTTGGGTAGAGCACAAGCTTGGCAAGGGATATCACCGTCTGGAATCAGAGCAGAGCGGTGTGAACGATTACAGCGGTCTGCGTGGCGGACGTTTCAACACATACCTCGAGGAGAACGTGCGCAAGGGTGTAAGCTGGCAGCTGGCCGACGGTCCTGACTATCACGGTTCTCAGTACAACGAGAAGGTGGTCAAGAACCAAGACTATGCCGGAAACACTCTGGGTCAGGACACCACTGTGTTGACCCGTAACTTCGACCATTTTGTAAAACTTGTTCCGTTCTGGCAGCTCCAGCTTTATTGTCAGGAAGCCAAGGTGTCTCCTAACGTATTCGGTAAGGTGATTGAAGCCCTGCGCAAGGACAACGACAGCAACATGAGCAACGGTATGCACCAGATGCGCTTCATGCGTTTGGTATGCGATTCTACCGGTCTCGACTTCCTGGACTTCTTCGAAAAGGCCGGTATGCTGCGTCCGATCAATGCCTTTATCGAAGACTACGGAGCAGCCTGGCTGAAGATCAGCGAAGGCATGATCAGCGAGTTGCGTGAGTATGTAGCCCAGAAGGGATATCCGAAACCACAGGGCGAAATCAATTATATTTCGGCCCGTAACTGGAAAATCTATCGTGACAAATTGCCGCTCGAAGGAGCCTCTGTGGGCGAAGGCTGCACCGTAGTGCCGGCCGGCGATGCCAAGCGCATCAAGGTATCGCACGACGTATGGAAGAATGCCGTGGCCTTTGAGACCTACGATGCCGAAGGCAATCTGCTGCGCATCTCTATGGGTGGTCTTGGCGAAGATACTGATGCAGGATACAAATTCACACAGGTATTGTGGCCGGAGACCGATTCCGAAAAGGCAGCCTACATCATGGCTGTGGGTTGGGACGGTACCCGAATCAAGTGTTACGAAAAACAATAAGACTTTCAAGGACTTCCGGACTTGCTTCTGCTTCCGGAAGTCCTTCTTTTTTTGAAAGATCTTTACCCGCGCATGCGGCGGCACTGCATCCGTCTCCGGGCCGGCAGGAGCACCGTTTCAAATCATCACAATGATTGTTTCATTTCATCCTGATGATTTGCATTTTTCATCGAAATGAAATTTCCGGGCGGTTTCTGTGTGGCAGAAGGCAGGGGGACTTTTTTTCAATTGAAAATCTCTTTAGATTTGTAAGAAGCAAAACCTGTAATTGTTTCAAGTTTAGCCTCATAATATTTTTTATTGTAAAATACCTACATTTAGGTATGAGATATTTGAAAAATTCTACGTATCTTTGCATCGAGAAAAAGAGAAAGACGAAGTATCATATTTTTATCAATATTTTTTATGGAATTTACACAGGAAAGCTGGGCCGGCTTTAAAGGCGATCTTTGGAAGAAAGAGATCAATGTAAGAGACTTCATCCAGAACAACTACACTCCTTACGAGGGAGATGATTCTTTCTTGAAGCCTTCTTCAGAGAAAACTCGCAAAGTATGGGACAAGTTGACCGAGATGTTCAAGGTAGAGCGCGAGCGCGGTGTTTACGACACTGAGACCAAACTTCCGCAGTCAATTTCCACTTACGGACCGGGTTACATTGACCAGGAGAACGAGGTAATCGTTGGTTTGCAGACCGATGCACCTTTGAAGCGTGCCATTTTCCCGAGAGGTGGAGTCCGCATGGTAGAGAACAGCTTGAAGGCATACGGCTACCAGTTGGATCCGCTGACCAAAGAGATCTTTACAAAATATCGTAAAACCCACAATGAGGGTGTGTTCTCAGCATATACTCAGGACATCCTGAAAGCCCGTCACGACGCCATCATTACCGGTCTGCCGGATGCTTATGGCCGTGGCCGTATCATCGGTGACTACCGTCGTGTAGCTCTTTACGGTACTGCCATTCTGATTGAGGACAAGAAGGATTTCCAGAAACGTCTGGAGTCAAATGAAATGACCGAGGAGACCATCCGTCGCCGCGAGGAAATCACCGAGCAGATCAAGGCTCTGAAGGAGTTCGAAGGCATGTGTGCTTCTTATGGTTTCGACGTAACCCGTCCGGCCAAGGATGCTCGTGAGGCTGTTCAGTTCGTATATCTGGCTTATCTGGCTGCCGTGAAGGATCAGGACGGTGCTGCCATGTCTATCGGTCGTACCGCTACATTCCTGGATATCTACATCGAGAAGGACATCAAGGAAGGCAAGCTGACAGAGGAAGAGGCACAGGAGCTGGTAGACCAGATGATCATCAAGCTGCGTATCGTTCGTTTCCTGCGTACTCCGGAATACAACGACCTGTTCTCAGGTGATCCGGTTTGGGTAACCGAGTCTTTGGGTGGTATGGGCGTAGACGGCCGTACCTTGGTAACCAAGACCTGTTTCCGTTACCTGCACACCCTGTATAACCTGGGCCCTGCTCCAGAACCGAACTTGACTGTTCTGTGGGCTGAGAAGTTGCCGGAAAACTGGAAGAAGTTCTGCGCCAAGGTATCTATTGATACTTCTGCCATCCAGTATGAGAACGACGACCTGATGCGTGTTGAGTACGGTGATGACTACGGAATTGCCTGCTGCGTATCTCCGATGAAGATCGGTAAGCAGATGCAGTTCTTCGGAGCGCGTGCCAACCTGGCCAAGTGCTTGCTTTACGCCATCAACGGTGGTCGCGACGAGCGTACCGGCGATCAGGTAGCACCTAAGTTCGAGGCTATCACTTCTGAATATCTCGACTACAACGAGGTTATGGAGAAATACGAGCAGATGATGAAATGGTTGGCCAAGGTTTACACCAACGCCTTGAAGATCATTCACTACATGCACGACAAGTATAACTACGAGGCATACGAGATGGCGCTCCACGACGGAGACGTGCACCGTATCTTCGCAACCGGTATCGCAGGTCTGTCTATCGTGGCCGACTCACTGGCTGCCATCCGCGACTGCAAGGTGAAGGTGATTCGCGACGAGCGCGGTCTGGCTGTTGACTTCGAGCGTGAGGGCGAATATGTTCCTTACGGAAACAACGACGACCGTACCGACAGCATCGCAGTGGAAATCGTAACCAAGTTCATGAACTATCTGCGTCAGCACGAGACTTACCGCAACGCTGAGGCTACCCAGTCTATTCTGACCATTACCAGCAACGTGGTTTACGGAAAGAAGACCGGTACTACTCCTGACGGACGTAAGGGCGGAACTCCGTTCGCTCCGGGTGCTAACCCAATGAACGGACGCGACGTGAAGGGTGCTGTTGCCGCTCTGGCTTCAGTGGCCAAGTTGCCGTTCCAGCACGCACACGACGGTATCTCATTTACCTTCGGTATCTCACCGGCTACTTTGGGTAAGGAGCGCGACATTCAGGTAGACAACCTGGTTGGTCTGTTGAACGGTTACTTCACTCCGCAGGGTGGACAGCACCTGAACGTGAACGTGTTCGACCGTGAACTGTTGATCGACGCGATGGAGCATCCGGAACTGTATCCGCAGCTCACCATCCGTGTTTCCGGTTATGCGGTGAACTTCGTGAAACTGACTCGTGAGCAGCAGCTCGACGTGATTTCACGTACCATCAACCACTCTTTGTAATTTGTTGAACAAGTGATTAAAGGAAAAATACATTCACTGGAGAGTTTCGGGACCGTTGACGGTCCCGGAATTCGTTTTGTGACCTTCCTGCAGGGATGCCCTCTGCGTTGCCAGTACTGTCACAACCCGGATACCTGGGACAAGAACCGTGCCGTGAAGTATGAGTACACCCCTCAGGAACTGCTTGAAGAGGTGTTGCGCTACAAAAGCTTTATCCGCAACGGCGGTGTGACTCTGACCGGTGGCGAACCGTTGGTGCAGGCTGAGTTTGCACGCGAGTATTTCCGTCTGTGTCGCGAGGCCGGACTGCATACGGCGCTCGATACTTCGGGAGCCATCTGCAATGAGCAGACGCTGGCCGTGCTGGACTATACCGATTTGCTGATGCTCGACATCAAGGCGCTGGATGAGACCCTGTGCCGCAAGGTATGCGGCAGCGACGGGCGCAATGCCTTGCGCTATCTGGACGAGGCCCAGAAGCGAGGTGTCAAGGTTTGGATCCGTCATGTGGTCGTGCCGGGGCTGACCGATGACGACGAGCAGCTCGACCGCCTGGTGGAATATCTCAAGGGCTATCCGGTGGTGGAGAAAATCGAATGGTTGCCTTATCACACGATGGGTGTGTTCAAGTACGAGCAGTTGGGCTTGCCTTATCCGCTGAAGGATGTGGAACCGCTCTCGGCAGAACGGATCAAGACCATCCGTGAACGCTATAAGGACGTGTTTCCGGTTCAGAAATAATCAATAAAAGTATAATGGCAGATTGTATCTTCGGTATGAGATGCAGTCTGCTTTTTTTGTTTCACTAAACCAAATTATGATGAAATCCAGTTTATTCAATTTGTTTTTTATGGCAGGTTCTGTTTTTGTCCTTTTGGCCTCCTGCCAGACATTTCGGGAAACCACTCGGGATATGATGGTGGAGTCTATTGTCGATCCCAAGACGGGCAAGCGCATTTTTGTCCGTCAGCAGGAAAACGCGCCCTACGGGGTGGATGCGGCCGGAATTTATAAAGCCCGTAAAGAAGCCAAAAAACGGAAAAAGACCGAGTGGATGGAAAACTATTTTTTCTAGAAAACGCTGCATTGTTGTATAAATATTTACATGTATTCAAAATAAAAGTTGCTTTTCTTTTTCTCGTCAGCATTGTTTTTATAACTTTGAATTCAGTTGGATGGGTGAGCCTGTCCGATTGCTGAATTTGTGTAATAACGGGATTGATATTCCCTATATAATACTTTTTATAATGGAACAGGAAAACCGTAAACCGAGGAGACCGAGACGAAGCAAAGCCGATATAGAAAACTGCATTGACAAAGCCGCCAAGGAGCTGGTATTGAAAAAGAGATTCTCCAATGTAACTGTTTTGGACATCATTAAGCGCGCCAAGATTGAACCGATTACCTTTTACAGCCGTTATCAGAACCAGGAAGATTTCTTTGAGCATTTTGTGCGTGAGTTTGATTACTGGTTTAAGGACACGATGAGCGCGGAGAATAATCAGGTTCGCACAGAAGAAGTTTATGCCGAACTCTTGATCAATCTGCTCAATGAATTAAGCCAAAAATCCATCATGCTGGAGCTTTTGCGTTGGGAGATATCAGACACCAATCAGGTTACCTTGCGTACCGCCATGAACCGCGAGCTGCATACCATCCCTCTGGTGGATAAGTATGAGGCGGATTTTAAGGATTCGGGAATGGACATCAGTGCCATATCCAGTTTGCTGGTCGGCGGAATCTATTATCTGTGTCTGCATAAGGAATGCGCTCCTTTCTGTCGGATTGATCTCAATACAGAAGAGGGGAAACGGAAAATTCAGAATGCGATACGAACTTTGTCCCGTTTGCTGTACGAACACAAGCAAGGCACCCGTTCACCAAGCAAGGATGAATTAGAGGGTATTGCGGAGCGTATGAGACAAAGGGGAATGAGTGAAGAGGATATTCGGTACTGTCTGATGAAATAGGGAAACTACATCATAATTCCCTCTTTTTAAAACCACTTTAAAACGGTTTTAAAAGGAGGGGATTGTTGTATGTCGTTAAAACAGTTTTTTATTGGTGCAACAGATAATGGCCTCGGACATGTTTTTTACATGTAGTTTCTGAAACAGGATTTTTTTCCTTTTTTTAATGGCACTCTCAGATAATTGCAAATTCTCAGACATTTCTTTTTCTGTAAACCCTTGAACAGACAGTCTGACAATTTCTTTTTCTTTCTCGCTTAATTGAGGACTTGGCATTTCGTCCCAACATTTTGTTTTCCGGTTCCATAATATTTCTTTTTCGCCCACTTTGGCCATGATCATATTCGAGTGCTTCTGATCGGTCAGAGAAACCTTACAGAGTGCCCAGATAATTTCCTGCCGCTCGTTCTTGATCAGCGGAATCAGGGTATGGCGTATGGGAAAATAAGTGTTCCGGTTTTTTATGCGGAAATCATAAGAGATATAGCCGTCTTTATTGCGATCTTCTTCTGACAGTTCCCGATATTTCCGGAAACCTATCTCGTTGACTTCGAACAGAAATGGAATATCCTCGGGGTGTACGTATCGGTCATAAAATTTATATCCCATATCCTGAACCTCATGGGCAGAATGTCCGCACAAGAACAATGGATTGTCATGGACATATACAAATCGCTTCTGGCTATAATCTATGATATAAAAACTCTCGTATTCATCCAGCAAAATCAGTTTTATAAGATGGATCAGTTGGGCAATTTGCTCTTCTGAAAAATGATCCGTATCAGTTACTTTATTCCATTCATTAAATAATTTATGTATGTTCATTGTCTTCCTATATTTTATTTAGGCTAAGATAATGTTTTTTATTATTTCATCGAATGATATCCCTCATAATATTTCTTCTGAGGTATACTTAAGTATACTTTTAACAAAAAAACATCATTTATATTTGCTTTACATTGTTTTTTGGGCTCATTTTGTGATATGTTTCTACTAGTAAAGGTTATTTTAATGACCTGTTCCTATAGGAATAGAGCAAAAAATATAAGGACTTATTGTTTAACGATTAAAAGATTTTGGTATGAATTATCGTGTTGCTTTACTTGGCCTTTTGCTGCTACCATGGGCTGCAAATAGCAAGCCCCTTACGAATTCAGATCAGGACGAAGGGGTTATTCCTTGGTTGACACAACAATACAAGGAGTATTGGTTGAATGAGGACATACACCGCACTGAGGATGCGAACAAGAAATATCTCACTAAGGCCATGCTTGCGAAGGTATATCGGGCCAGCAATGTGGTGGATGCAAACTTGATGACCCGCTCTCAGGATGTGACTTCCTATGCTGCCCAGTCGGTGACCTGCCGTCATTTGGACAGTAACTGGTATGCCGTTTCCTGGCGCTTTTCTCCGGATGGTTCCCTGACGGATATTCCGGTGCGTGTTGTCGGAACAGAAGGTAATTACCGCATTTCTTACGTCACTCCATTCTGGGGCGACACGAAGTATGGAGATTCCCTGTTTGAGATTTCCCGCCAGCCTGTGGATCAGGAAAGCACGGCGGAGCATTTTGTCCGTTCGTTTTATGAAAGATACCTGTCCGCCTATATCCTGATGCCGGATACTTTGGAGCAGGAGTTATCTCATTTGCGTTCGGCCTATTGTGCAGAACCGGTTTTGCAGGCTTTTGATAAGAAAAGGGAAACCATGCAGCGTATGGACGGAGTGCCCTTTTATGACCTGTTGGTCGGCGAATCGGACTTTGACGCTTTCTGGAAAGACAGTTTTAAGATCCGTCCTGTAGATGATCGGACTTTTGAGGTCTCTTATGACATTTTTAAGGACGGGCAAGCACCTAAAGTGTGCTTCTGCGTGCAAGTAGGCAAGAATGACGGAAAATATCTTATTGAAAAAATTTCGGAGAACCGGAATACGCCTTCTACAAACGAAGGAAATGTCTGCACTTTCACGGTAGAGGACTCCCAGCTGTATGACTATCAGCCGGAGTTTGCAGACAATGTGAAATTGATTTGCCTCCATTTTTTGAAGTGGCCGGAAGGATATCCGTCTGAGCAGCCTCTGTCTGCGGAAGTCCGTTTTACGATTGCTCAGGACGGAAAAATAACTGATGTTGTTCCGGATGCCGATTCACCGGCTGTGAAGCAGGAGATGGAGCGCATGTTCTCCTCCCTTCCTAAGGCTTTGCCGGCATGGCAGGATGGTAAGGCGGTGGCCAGCAGTTGTGTGGTGCGTCTGAATCTGAGTAAATCCGAATGGGATCAATGTCAACGGAAAGAAACAGAGGCAGACAGCCGTCCGGTTTATGTGGACCCGGAACTCCCGGCTCATCCGTCCGACGGCTTGGAGGCGTTCCAAAACTACCTGAGTACTCTTCTGCCTGAGAAATCGTCCGGAAAATTACTTTATTCTTTTGTGGTAAAGAAGGATGGAAGAATGAGTGAGATTACATGCGTCAGGAACTCAACGAAGAATCCGGATCTGGAGAAAAAGGTGACCGAGTCACTGACAAAGATGAGCGAAAAGTTCCGTTGGCATCCGGCATCCGCCAATTTTGTTTTTGTAGAGAGTAAGTTTTCTATTCCGATAACGCTGAAATAACTTTCCTGTTACTATAAAAAATAGAATTTATTACTCAGAAAACTGTTTAAAACGAGATCTATAACTAATATTACTCAAAAACAATGACTAAAAAAAGTCTTTTGATGGGCATATTGCTGCTCTGTTGCTGTATAAGAGCCGTAGCCCAAAACGTGAAAATAGAAGTTGATATTGAAGACGAGTTCCTGAAGATGCCGCTCAGCGGTGTCAAGTTGTCTGTGCTGACTCCGGACAGTGCGGTTGTGGTGGATTCCGCTTCCTGTATCTCTATTCGTTCTACTTCCGGCAAGTCCCTGAAAGAGATCTATACGGCTTCTGTAAAAGCCGGCCGTCATTACCTGCTGCGTGCCACAAGAGCCGGATATGGTGAGGCGTGGCGTCGTTTCTCCGTACCTTCCACGCAAAAAGGTGAGCTGAGTCTGTCCACCCTCATGATGCGCAAGGAATGGAAGGAGGAAATGAGCGAGGTAGTGGTCAAGGCTACCAAAGTCAAGATGTATTATAAGGGAGATACAATCGTCTACGATGCCGATGCCTTCAAACTTCCGGACGGTTCGATGCTGCAAAGCCTGATAGACCAGCTTCCGGGCGTAACGATGAATCAGTCCGGAGAGATCTTTGTCAACGGGCGTAAGGTGGACGAACTGATGTTGGGATCGCGCACCTTCATGCACGGCAACAAGAAAGTCCTGATGGAGAATCTGCCTTATTACACGGTGAAGAATATCAAGGTTTATGACAAGCAGACGGACAAGAGTGTGGCTCTGGGTTACGATGTGGAGCCTCGCAAGTTTGTGATGGATGTGAATTTGAAACCGGAATACAGTCAGGGGTACATAGCCAATGTGGAAGCCGCCGGAGGTACGAACGACCGCTGGCTGGGGCGTGGCTTTCTTTTGGGCTTCACCGATTTGTGGCGTTACTCTGTGATGGCCAATCTGAATAATGTGAATGAGAGCCGTCATATCGGCGAGCGCGGATTCTGGTCTCCGGCCACCATGCCCCGTTCGTTGACCACCACGCGCAGTGTGGCTTTGGATCTGGACTATCAGTCGAAAGACAAGGTCCGTAAGAACAATTTTGTGGCAGACTACACCAGCACGTCGGATGACAGAGAGATGCGCCGTCGCCAGGAACAGTTCCTGGAAGGCAGCCATCCGTTGTCACAGACCGAAAGCACCAGCCATTCCGGTAACTGGAAGGTGAAGCTGAGCAATGAGTATGTAGCTACCAAACCGGGTTATCTGAGAATAAATACCAACTTCAATTATGAAAAGCGCCATGCCAACGGTCATTCCCTTTTCAACCAGTGGGACGACCTGCAGAGCGACACCCTGACAGCCTCTATGTTTACGGATAATCTGAGCGAGGGTCATACCCTGCATTTCGATCAAAGCGTTTCCAGTGCCTTTAATACGAACAAGGAGAAAGAACGGAATTTGAATTATTATCTAGCCTATTGGTATACCGACGAGAAATCGTGGCTGTCTGATCGCTACAACACCTGGCAGGCAAATACCCAGACAAAGGACGTCCGTTACAATGCCAGTGACAGGGCTAACCGTACCTCGATAGTATATGGTGCATTGACTTACTCAGTTCCGGAACTGATTGGTAAAATGGGAATGTCGGTAGGTACGAGCGTTAACTATGGTGATGTTCGGAAACATGATTATCTGTATAATCCGGATACCTTGCTGCTGGCTTCCCAGCTGGACATGCTGAATGCGATCACCGATCCGGCAAACTCTTATGACAGTCATGATTATGGTATAAAAGTCGAGCCCAATATAACTTTTTCCAAAGGGAAATATTATCAGGTGGGTGACAATCCGATTAGGATTCATTATGATCAGTGGAGAGTGGGTGTTTCTGTGCCCATCTTGCACGACGCACTGGATTATCAGCGGGGAGTGATTGACACAACCGTATATCGGCACACGGCGCTTCTTTCTCCTTACGTAAGTTTCCGTACGGTGTCGCCTGGCGGAAACCATAGTTTTTCTGTGAATCTCCGTTATGACCTTAAGGATGTGGATTTTTATGACCGGGTGAACTATCGGGACGACAGTCAGCCGCTGGTGGTTAAGTTGGGAAATCCCGACTTGAAGAAGAAGGCCAACACAACGGCTTCTGTGGACTATACGGACAGATGGGGAAAGAACGAACGGCAATGGCATATCGCTGCCACATACAATTATCAGCATCGGGATGTGGCCCAGTCCGTGAACTATAATCCGGAAACCGGTGTATATACTTATAAACCGGTGAATGTGGACGGTGCCTATTCGGGTACGGCCAAGTTTGACTATTCACAGGCTCTGGGCGAAAAGAAATACTGGAGATGGCAGATGAACGCCGATGCGAACTACCGGCATTCCGTGGATTATGCGATGCTGTCCGGAGAGACGGAAAGCCACCGGAATATCGTCAATACCACGACGCTGCATGACGGAGCCTATATCCAATATAGCAAGGGTGTGCTGAACTTGCGTGCTTCGGGTGATGCCAGTTGGCGGCACTCGGTGGGGCGTATGTATGATTTCGAGACCCTGAATGTATGGGATTTCAATTACGGTCTTTCCGGCCGCTATACGATACCGAAATTGAAGACCACGGTAGCGCTGGATGCCACCATGTACAGCCGTCGCGGCTATGGCAGCTCGGAACTGAATACGAATGACTTTTTGCTGAATGCCTCTCTGAGCCAGTCGTTCTGGAAGGGTAAGATCATAGCGCGTCTGGAAGCCTTTGACCTGCTGCACAACCTGTCGGCCACACAATATGAGGTCAATGCGCAGGGACGTGTAGAAACCTGGTATCGCTCTCTGCCACATTATGTCATGCTGCATCTGGTATATCACTGGAACAAAAATCCCAAGAAACTTTGATTTGAAACGCCTTTAGTACACTTTTTAAAGACAGAAGCGGCTCTGACTTTCAAAAGGAAATCGGAGCCGCTTCTCGATTTTTATTTCTGCGGAGAGACATAAACATCTGTTCCGCCTGTTTTCAGAATCCATCCGTTCTTGTTTTTGGCCAGAATGTATTGCTTCTTTTTCCAGATACCTCCCTTGCGTTTCAGTACCGGATGTTTTTTCTGTCCCGGAAGGAAAACTTCGGCGCGCTCTTGATCGGGTGAGAATATCACATAAGCGGCTACGGAAGTTTTTACATGTGCCGGAACCAGACGGATGCCCTCTTCGAAGGTGCGGACGCAGTCTTTCCGGACTTTACTCCAGGTATATCCTGCCGAGGCGATGCATCCGTGTCGGTCACGGTCGGCGCCCAGCATGGGCTTTCCGGCCTGCTTGCCGGTGTGGCAGCTCACAACAGTCAGCGCTGTGGCTATGATTGGAAACAGTTTTTTCATTGTATGCAGTTTTTATAGATTGTTTTTGGAATCAGTTTTTTCCTTGTCTTTTTCTTCTCTTTCTTTCCGTTTGTCCAGCATCATGTTCATGAAAGCCGAGCTGATGATACCGGTAGGGATGGCAATCATGGCAATGCCGATCAGACTGATCAGACTGCTGAGCAGGCGTCCCAACGGGGTGATGGGGTAGATGTCGCCGTAGCCCACCGTGGTGAAAGCCACAATGGCCCACCAGAATCCGTCGCCGATGTTGGCAAACGCTTCCGGCTGTGCGTACCGTTCGATATAATACATCAGAATGCCCGAGAAGCCGAGCATGATGCCGCAGACCGTATAGGCGGTCACCAGTTCCTCGCGCACGGCATGAAGCACTTCACCGATCAGACGGAACGAACGTGAATAGCGGATCAGTTTGAAGATAATCAGAATATAGGCCAGTACCACCAGATGCAGATGTGGTGAGTCCTGATAGGTGTAGATGACCACGAAAGGAAGGATGGCCACAAAATCAATGATGCCATAGAATGAAAAGATATATTTCAGTCTGGCCTGCCATCCCCGTTTGTCGGGATACTGCATCGGTGCGGAAATCAGGCGCAGGGCATATTCTATGGTAAATACAAAAGAGGCCACATAATTGAAAAGAAACAGCTGGGTCCGGAAGGGAGCCGAGATTTCAAACGAACTGTAGATGATCGAAGCGATGGAGCCAACAATGAAAAACAGTTCGGTGTATTGGAACCATTTTCGCTTCAGCTGTTCGTGAATTTTTCCGTAAACTAATTTATAGCCTTTTTCCAGCTCTGCCATGCGTGGAGGATAAAGTTTTGAATCCATATTCTGATTTGTTTTTCTGATGACGAATGGTTGCAAATTTATGGATTTATTTTTGATTTCCTTTTCTTGCCTCGTGAAAAATGACTGACACGTGTTTTGCAGAGATTTTCGTATCTTTGCAGCCAGAATGGAAACAACAGAGATTATGAAGAAATATAAAGCTTATTTGTTTGACTTTGATTATACGTTGGCCGATTCGTCAAAAGGAATCGTAAAGTGTTTTCGCATCGTGCTCGATAACCACGATTATCAGGGTATTTCCGAAATGCAGATCAAACGCACCATCGGTCTGACTCTGGAGGAATCGTTTGCCCTGCTCACCGGCGTGAGCGATCCGGCGGTACTGGCTGCCTACAAGGCGGAATATGTCAAGGCTGCGGATGTGCACATGACTGCCAATACGGTGCTCTTTCCCGAAACCCTGAAGGTGTTGCGCAGTCTGAAGGAGCAGGGAGCGCAGCTGGGCATCATTTCCACCAAATACCGCTACCGTATTCTGGATCTGTTGTCCCGTTATCTGGGCGACGATTTTCTGGATGTGGTTATCGGGGGAGAGGATGTCCGGGCGCACAAGCCTTCGCCCGAAGGACTGCTGGCAGCTCTGGACCGACTGAAGGTGGCGGCCGATGAGGTGCTTTATCTGGGCGACAGTGTGGTGGATGCGCAGACAGCCCGTGCCGCCGGAGTGGATTTTGCGGGCGTGCTGCATGGTATGACCACCCGCGAGGAGCTGCAGGCTTATCCTCATGTGGCGCTGATGCCGTCACTTGAAGAACTGCTCTGATTCACCGTATTGGCTGTAATGGAGCGGTGCAGAACTTTTCGCTAAGGATTTGGTAAAATACATCATTTTGATGCCCTTCTCTTATTTAATAACAACGGCCCGAACATTCAAGTTCGGGCCGTTGTTATATGGAAGTGTGTTCAATCACTCATTGAAAAGTATTACCGTTACTGAGGGTAACTTGGGAGAGTTTTCATTTTATTCTGACACCACCTTCCTTCTTTATCTTGTCATTGCTAAGTTTGGTTTATGGGAGAAAGGGTATTTTGTCTGAATGCCGCTTTTGTTCTTGTTTGGATAAGTTCTCTTATTCTTTAGTGGAAGAAGAAAGCAAGCGCAGCATCTTCTTCTCTTCTGCCAGTTCCTCCATATTCATTTGTGGGGAAACCAGCATGATACTTTTTATGACATCATTTTCCTGACACGTATAGTCATAAAAAGGTTTTAGTTCGGTCGGGATATCATTTTTCGGGATCACCTGAGTTTTCAGTTGGGCAAATTCATCCAGAGGGATTTCATCACCCTGGCGCACCAGTATTACCCGCCGTGCTATGGGATTCCGGTTGTAGTCATGTGTCATGTAGATACCCTTGATCAGTGCCGGATGTTCCAGAACAGGCAGTTGCAGATAAACCACTTTGAGGGTTACTTGCAGTTTCTTCTGTTCGTTGAACATCAGATAACCGGTCTGGAAGGGAGAGAACATGCCGGTACCGGTATAATATTCTCCGTTCATGCTCTGACAATACACGCGTGGCATCAGTTCGCCTTCAGCCAAAGAGGCTATCTGATAAGGCTCCACTTTCAGTCCGTCGGAAAACGACGAACGGCTGTAGGCTGTATACAGTCCGGTATAGGCACCGGCATGATGCACATAACGCGCTGCCTCCTTTTCCAGATCATGAAAAACAGAATGTTCCAGACTCTTCGTAAGGTTTCCTTTGGGTTTCAAATGAGCCAGTTTCTCCAGAAGATCGTCCAGACAGCCCATCAGTTTCCTTTTGGAAACATTGTTTACCTGTTGCAGAGCCTTGTCCAATGCCTCGTCGGCATCTTCACCGGCAGCAACCATGCTCACATAAGCCGGCAGCACCGATGAATAAAGAGAAGACAGCACGCTGGAGGCTATGTCTGTTTCCTCGGATATGTCTTTTACCTTGACTCCCGATTCACGGATTTTTTTCAGTTGTTCATAGAGAAATATCAGTTTGTCCATAAGATTGAAACATGCTTTTCAGCAAAGGTAGACTTTTTCGGCAAAAGAGAAATAAAATGCCCCGTTGATGTGTCAATAGCCCTACAAAAATGCCCGGTTTATTACAAACTTATGTCGTAATCTACACATTAATATTACATTATAAATACTGAATTTCAGGCGTTTATAATAAATGATTAATTAATTTTTTTGATATTTCCCCTCCTGTACATTTGCTTTCGAAAACAAAAAACTGATAAAAATATGATGAAACAGATTGCAAAAAACAAGAATCTTTCAGAACTGATTCTGATACTTTGGGCCGGAGGGGCAGCCTTACTTTCCTATTCGCTCGTATATGCGCTCCGCAAACCTTATACAGCGGCTTCCTTTCAGGGAATGGACTTTTTCGGAATCGATTATAAGGTGGCGGTGACCACCATTCAGATTCTGGGTTATCTGGTAGCCAAGTTCTTTGGCATCAAGATCATTTCTGAGCTGAAACGGGAAAAGCGTTTCCGTTTTTTCGTTTCTTCTGCGATTCTGGCCGAGGTGGCCTTGCTCTTTTTCGGACTGCTGAGCGCTCCTTACAACGCTCTGGCCATGTTTGTCAACGGACTTTCTTTGGGTTGTATGTGGGGCGTGATCTTCAGCTTTATCGAAGGACGTAAGATTACGGATATGCTGGCCAGCCTGTTGGGAGTAAGTATTGTGTTCAGTTCCGGACTGGCAAAGAGTTTCGGTCTCTTTGTGATCAACGATCTTCAGATTGATGCTTTCTGGATGCCGGCGCTGATCGGTGCAGTAGCATTGCCGTTGCTCATCTTTATGGGATATATGCTCAAGCGTCTGCCGCATCCCACAGCCGAAGATATTCAGCTGCGAAATGAACGGGTTATCCTGGATCATAAGGGACGCGTAGCCTTGTTCCGGAAATATGCACCTATCCTGTCCCTGCTGTTTATCGGTAATTTCCTGTTGCTGGTGCTTCGTGATATTAAAGAGGATTTTCTGGTGAACATTCTGGATATGTCGGGACAGTCTTCCTGGTTGTTCGCACAGGTGGATACCGTGGTGACACTGATTATTCTGGGTATCTTCGGACTGTTTGTCTTCTTCCGCAGCAATATCAAGGCTTTGATGTGTCTGATGTTTCTGGTTATTGCAGGCTGCTTGACGATGACTTATGTATCGGCCAATTATGAAACTCTGGATCTTTCGCCTATTGTCTGGCTGTTTGTAGAGAGTCTTTCGCTTTACATTGCCTATCTGACTTTCCAGACCATCTTCTTTGACCGTTTTATTGCCTGTTTCAAGATCAAGGGAAATGTAGGATTCTTCATCGCGATTATTGATTTTATAGGCTATGTGGGAACCGTGTCGCTCCTCTCCATCAAAGAGATGCTGCGTATTGATCTGGAGTGGTTTGCCCTGTTCAACAAAATGGCCATGACCGTCGGTATCTTGGGCACTGTACTGTTCAGTGTTGCAGGAATCCTGATTTACAGAAGATACCAGATGACAAATGACAAGAAACGGAACGAGGAAGTAGAAGAATGTACTTTGGATTCTCAATACGGATTGATTTGATTCATATATATAATAAATAAGGAATAAGATGAAAAACCAGTATGATATGATTATTGTGGGAGGCGGGTTGCTTGGATGCGCCACAGCCTACCAATTGGCCAAACGCCGCGCAGGCAATATCCTGTTGTTGGATGGCAACGACATTGCATCGCAGGCATCAGCCCGTGCAGCTTGTCTGCTCACCCGAGCACGCACCAAACCGGCTCTGATGGAGATGGTGCAGGAAACCTACGATTGTATTGAAGAGATGGAAGCGCTGCTTGGCGAGTCATTGGGATTGCAGCAGTGCGGCAGCATTACCATCGCATCTTCCGAGGCTTCTCTGCGCGAAGTGGAAGCTCTGGAGCAGGCCGCCAACCGTTTTGGCATTGCCAATGAGCGGATCGGTCAGGAGCGTGTTCGCGAACTGTTGCCTTGGATCAATGAAGAGGCGGTGCAGGTTGCCTTGTATATGCCCACAGATGCTTTTATTGACTCGGCTCTGCTGTGCAGCGGTTACGCCAAGGCAGCCCAGAAGTTGGGTGTGGAACTGAAAACCAATACCAAGGTACGTGAAATAGCGGTGACAGCCGACGGTGCGGTGGAAGGTGTCATACTGTGTGACGGAACGAAGATTCAGGCTCCGGTGGTGGTCAATGCAGCCGGTTCGTGGGCCAATCTGCTGATGCGTCCGTTGGGCATCGGTTTGCCTTTTACCCCCGTAAGAAGCCATTTCTGGATTTCTGATCCCGACGCGGAGCGCTTCCCGGCCAATCATCCTTTCACGGTGATTCCCGATGCACGCGCCTTTACCCGTTCGGATGTAGGCTCCCTGATTATCGGACTTCGCGAAAGCGAATGCCAGCCGTTCGACCCGCAGACACTGACCGATAAGCTGGAGGACTTTGACTTCCGTGCCGAAGCAAAATGGAAAATCCTGGATGAGTGCGCTCCTTTGCTGAAACCCTATCTGCGGGATATTGACACGCTGGGCATTGCCCATTATATGGCCGGTCCTTCCTGCTATGTACCCGATGCCAAGTTCATCATCGGAGGCTTTAAACAGCATCGTGGTTTGTTTACCGTGACCGGATGCTGTGGCGGTGGAGTGGCTGCCGGAGGAGGTATGGGACGTCTGGCTGCCGAAATGATTTTGGGAGAGACTCCTTTTGTAGATCCTGCCCTGTTTGCTCCGGACCGTTTCGGAGAAGTAGATCCTTTTACCGTGGAATTCCAGAAAAGATGTGCCGATGCACGTTCCAACAAAAAAGGAGGATAGAAACAAGAATACCGAACATTTAATGAAGAAAACAATGAAAAGATATATCGTTTTTCTGAAACAGGTGCCCCTGTCAACTAAAGTGGGCATTGATCCCGTAACGAAAACTCTGAAACGCTCTTCGGCCATGAGCCAGACGAATCCGGATGATTTGTATGCCTTGCAGGTTGCCGTGAATCTGAGTCGCCAGACCGGAGCCGAGGTGGTAGCGGTCAGCATGGGACCGGCATCGGCGCAGACCGTACTGCGTGAAGCCTTACAGCGTGGAGCCCACAGAGCCATTCTGCTCTCTTCGGCCGCCTTTGCCGGAAGTGATACCTGGTGTACCAGTCTGATTCTGGCTGAGGCTGTACGCAAAATCGGTGACTATGACATGCTTTTCTTCGGCAAGATGGCCATTGACGGTGATACGGCTCAAGTCGGTCCGGAAGTAGCCGGTCATCTGGATATTCCCCAGGTCACTTCCTTCAGTCACTTCGAATCGGTGATGCCTCAGGGAGTTTGTGTCTGTAAAAAGATGGAGCAGTTCCAGCAAGTGCTTCAGGTGGCTTTGCCTTGCGCCATCATGGTGGGACGCGATGCCGCCGAACTGCAAAGTCCTACTTTGGAGGGATGGCGCAGAGCCATGCAACAGGAGATTGTCGTTTGGAATGAAAAGAATCTGGGACTGGATCCCGCTCATGTGGGCCTGATGGCTTCGCCCACTCGCGTGGTGTCTACTCATGTACCCGAATACACCAAAAAGATTTCCTGGATCAACAGCGGAGAACAGTTCTCGCTGACCTTGAACACGATTATCAATCCTTAAACAAAAATCTTGATCATGAATTCAAATAAAATATCTTTTCCACTTCAGGTAAATACGGACCTGTGTACCGCCTGTGGCATCTGTGCCGAAACTTGTGCCTTTCAGGCCATACAGATGAATGATGGTCCGGAAATCAATCCGCAAGCCTGCCGTCTGTGCGGCAGCTGCGTGCAGAACTGTCCGTCTGAGGCTTTGTCCATTCAGGAAAATACGGAAACTCAGACCGAGGAGCAACAGACTGCAGCCGAAATCTGGGTTTTGGCCGAGCACAGTCAGGGCCAGATTGCGGCCGTGACTTACGAACTGTTGGGTATTGCCCGCCGGTTGGCCGATCAGTCCGGCATGCGTGTTGCCGCCATGTTGCTGGGACATCAGTTGGAGCCGATGACAGCAGATCTGATTGCCTACGGAGCAGATACGGTTCATTTAGTGGATCGTGTCGGTCTGGAAACCTTTATTGAAGAGAACTATGCCCGGGTGGCTTGCGACCTGATTCGCGAGTGCAAGCCTGCTGCGTTGCTGGTGGGAGCCACTGTGCGCGGAAGAGGTCTGTCGGCCCGTCTGGCTGCTCTGCTTCATACCGGTCTGACGGCAGACTGTACGGAATTGCGGATGGATACCGAGAGCGGATTGCTGCAGCAGGTCCGTCCGGCATTCGGAGGAAATCTCATGGCTACAATTGTCACACCGCACCACCGTCCTCAGATGGCTTCGGTCCGTCCCGGCGTGATGCAGGCTCAGGAGCCCGACAGGATGCGTTCCGGAGAGGTGATCCGTCATGAAGACTATACCTTCTGTCCGGACGAACGTATCTCTGTGATTCACGAAGAAGATGAAGGTTGTCAGACCGCTTCATTGAGCCAGAGCCGGGTGATTATCGGTATCGGCCGTGGAGTGAAGAACAAGGAAACCGTGGCCGAGATTGAGGCCTGGGCCGAGCGTATAGGAGCCGCTGTGGCCGGATCACGTGCGGCAGTAGAAGCCAATCTGATAGATGCTTCCCGACAAGTAGGGCAGACCGGACATACCATTGCCCCCGATCTGTATGTGGCCATCGGCATCAGCGGACAGATTCAGCACACCGCTGCCATTACCGGAGCCAAAAGAATCATTGCCATCAACCCCGACAGCAATGCGCCCATTTTCCGCATTGCCGATTACGGATGGGTGGCTCCTGTGGAGGAGGCTTTGCCTAAGATGATGCAGACCTTAAACGAACTGGGTGTATGAGAAAGGGACTTTTGCTGCTGGCATGTTGTGCCACACTGGCCTTGCAGGCACAGGATGCCCTCAAGTTGAAGTTCCGTTCGCGGGCGCTTCTGGATGCTTCGGTAGCTTCCTTTCAGGATCAGAAGGCACAGGGTTATTACCGGTTGGAAGATTTCCGGGTGGGCTTTAAAGCCGGATATAAGAATATGGAAATGAAAGCCGATATTGGTCTGGGAGGCGGAAAGGTCGCTATCAAGGACCTTTTGCTGCAAGCCACATGGGGGAGCCATACGCTGGCGCTCGGTAATGCCTATGACCCGTTCTCCATGGATATGCTGATCAGTACGGCCGATCTCCGTTTCCACCAGTCGGCCACCTCGGTACTGGCTTTTACCGACAGCCGTAAGTTGGGAGTCACCTGGCATTTTCAGAAACCGGCCTTTTATCTGGCCAGCGGTATCTATACCTATAATGACATCAACAAGATTGGAGAGAACCAGCGAAACTCTTTGGTTTCCACGTCGCGTGCGGTGTGGCGCCGGCAACGGGCAAACGACCATCTGCTGCATTTCGGAGGAGCCTTTTCTTTCCGTACGACACCTGTAAATCAGAAAGACTATAATAAGGAACTTTCGGCGGCAGGAGTGACCTCCATGTTTTCCGAGCCTTTGCTTACAGCCGGTATCGGAGCTCCCCGGAAAGAGTTTAAGGGAGTGCTGGAGGCTCTCATCACCGGTCCGCGCTATCTGCTTCAGGGAGAATATTATCTGAACCGTTACTGTCTGTCCGGTGATCGGAATTATCAGCCTCATGGAGGCTATGCGCAGGCTTCGTATCTGCTGCTGGGCAGAGGATTCAGCTATGATGCAGCTTCTGCGGTTCCGGGCAGACCGGCGAGTGACCGCGCTTTGGAACTGACCGTACGATTCAATTATACCAATATGAACGATACCGGTGCCGGCATCTTGGGAGGAGAAGAAAAAGACCTGTCTATTGGTCTGAATTTTTATCTGAATGCCTATATCGGTTTCAAGATAAGCGGAAGTTATGTCTGGGTAGGAGAGCATTGCAACCCGGCCTATAAGAACAATTATTTTGTTCCTCAGGCCCGTGTGCAATATATCTTCTGAGCGGCATTACGGCAATCCCCGGAACTCTGTATGGGTGACCACAGAATTCCGGGGATTGCTGTTATTGAAGTTCCAGTATTTTCTTTTCGATGACCAGATCCTCGTCGGTCATGCGCGGCGACGGAATATTGCACATGCGGATGATGTCTTCCGGCCGGCAGGTATATTCATAATATTTCTTTTCCTGTTCGCTGAGTTCCTCAAAGCGTTTCAGTTCTCCTTTTATTTTGGCAAAATCCTCGGAAGAAGTACTGTCGGAATGCTTCACGAACAGAATGCGCCGGGCTATCGGGTTATAGTTATAGTCGAAACAGGTGTATACTCCCTTCATGAACGGCGGGCGTTCGTACATGGGAATTTTCAGGCAGATGTGAAACAGAGCCAGCTGAGGCGGGTTCTGTTCATTGAAGAGCAGATACAGATGCGAGCTTCCGTTCATCAGAGCCATACCCCGGTGGGTACTGCCGTACGCATTGTTGTGGACCACCTCCACCCAGTTTCCTTGTGATGAAGGGGTGATGAGGTAAGGTTCTATCTTCAAGGCCGGCGATGAGGACGACACGCTGTAACTCATATAAATGCCGCTCAGATGATGGATGCGCTTGCAGGCATCCTGCGAATTGTCGCGCAGGCTACGGAGAAAAGAGCAGTCTTTTCCTTCTGTAACTTCGGTGTCGAGCAGTTCCATCGAGAGCAGAGCCTCCTTGATGGCTCCCATGGTGCCGAGCAGTTTCTTTTTCGAAACATTGTTTACCCACACCAGAGCCTCGTCCAGAGCTTCCTGGCTGTCCATACCTTCTTTAACGTGTTTCAGATAGGTAGGAAGAACGGTGGAGTACAGGGCCGAGAATACACTGGATGCCACCTGTGCCTTTTCGGCCATATCCTTCATCTTGACTCCTTTCTGGCGGAGGAAAGAGATTCTCTCGTATATGATTTTCAAATCGTCCATGTCTGTCAGTTCATTGATGAGATAAAGATAGGCTTTTTTAGGGAAAGAACGGTAAGAGAGCCCTATTTTTCTGCCTGTTACGATAGATTCCCGTTACGAACCGGTTACAAAAAGATGATTTTCTGAAGACATGAATATTACTGAAATGTTACCGCTTCATTAATCATCATGTATTCATTTTTTCTGTTTCGGATAGGATCTACTTTTGCAGTGTCAATCAAAAAAACGAATGAAAATGAATCAGAAATTATATCAGTTCGGTCGTCAGATCTCCGGTAAGGAAAGCATGCCGGATTGGATGTTTATCCTGTGGGCCGGAGGAACCGCTCTGCTGTCTTACTCTCTGGTCTATGCGTTGCGCAAGCCCTTTACCGCAGCCGAGTTTGCCGGACAGGAAGTATTTGGTATGGACTATAAGATTGCGGTCAGCATCGTGCAGTTGGTGGGCTATGTCATGGCCAAGATGTTGGGCATCAAGTTCATTTCCGAACTGAAACCCGAGAACCGTTTGAAGTTTATCGTCGGTTCGGCAGCCTTGTCCGAGGCTTCTCTGCTGCTTTTCGCCTTGTTGCCTGCTCCTTATAATGTCGGGGCTCTGTTCTTCAACGGTCTGTCTTTGGGCTGTATGTGGGGAGTGATTTTCAGCTTTCTCGAAGGCCGGCGCACAACAGACTTTCTGGCCAGTATCATGGGAGTGAGCATGGCGCTCAGTTCGGGAGTGGCCAAATCCGTGGGACTCTATACCCTGAATACTCTTGGAGTCAGTGAGTTTTGGATGCCTGCCTGCATCGGAGCCATCGCCTTTCCGTTGCTCAGTTTCCTGGGATGGGTCATGACCCGCTTTCCCGATCCTACTCCAGCCGATATAGCTGCCCGTTCGCCGCGTTATACGCTTAACGGAAAAGAGCGTATGAGCCTGTTCCGCAAGTTTATGCCTCTGCTGCTTCTGCTCTTCGGAGCCAACCTGCTGCTTACGGTGCTGCGCGACATCAAGGAAGACTTCATTGTGTGCATCATCGATGTGAGCACCATCTCTTCCTGGCTGTTTGCCCGCCTCGATGCCATTGCCACTTTGATTATGCTGGCTGTATTTGCCCTGCTGGGGCGCACCCGTAGCCACCGTACCGTGCTGGGCATTCTGCTGTTGCTTTCCACTTTGGGAATGGGTGCTCTGGTGCTGATAGCCGGTTGTCCCGAAGGCACCTTCACCACGGCAACGTGGCTCTTCATGCAGACTCTGTGCCTGGACATTGCTTATCTGAGTTTTCAGACCATCTTTTTCGAGCGTTTCATCGCCTGTTACAAGATAAAGGGCAATGTGGGTTTCTTCATCATTACGATAGACTTTATCGGTTATGTGGGCACTCTGTTTCTGCTGTTCTTCAAGGAATTCTTTGCCGCTCAGATTGACTGGCATACCTTCTATAACGAAATGACGGTATATATCGGAATTTTCTGCTGTGTGGCTTTTGCCGCTTCCTGGGGATATATCCAGTATTACCGTAACCGACAGAAAAAAACAAATTCCGAAGAGCTGGAGTCGGCCGGTTCTTTTACTTCTGAAAAATTGAATGTTGAATGTATTTAGAAATATAAGACGTATGAAAAAAATTGAATGTGTGATTATGGATTGGGCCGGTACGGCTATTGATTATGGATGTTTTGCACCGGTTTCCGCTTTTCTGGAGAGCTTCCGTGCGATTGGTATCGAGGTAACGGCAGAAGAAGCCCGTCGTCCGATGGGACTGACCAAGATAGACCATGTCCGTGCGCTTTTTGATATGCCTCGTATTGGAAAGTGTTTTGAGGATCTGTATCATCGTTCGTACAATGAAGAAGATGTGCAGGGCCGTTATGAAGACTTCCAGCGCCTGCTGTTTTCTACCTTGAAAGAATACACCACTCCGATTCCTCATGTGATTGAAACTTTGGATCAGTTGCGTGCACAGGGCATCAAGATCGGTTCCACTACCGGATATACGCGTGAAATGATGGATGTGGTTATCCCGGCTGCTGCCGCTAAGGGTTACCAAACAGAAAACTGTGTCACTTCTGATGGTCTGCCGGGCGGTCGTCCTTATCCTTACATGATCTATAAGAATATGTGCGATCTGGCTGTTCCTTCCAGAATGTCGGTTCTGAAATACGGTGATACCATTTCGGACATCAAGGAAGGAGTGAACGCTGGAGTATGGACTGTGGGTGCCATCATCGGAAGTAACGAGATGGGACTGACCGAAGAAGAGTTCCTGCAGCTGAGCGCAGAAGATCGCAAACAGAAAATGGCAGAGGTGCGCCACAGAATGTATGCCGCCGGTGCCGATTATGTGGTTGATGACATTACAGAACTCCCGGCATTGATAGAAGCCATTAACAAACGTATGAACTAATCATTTTGTAGAATAAATAAAAAGATAAAAATATGAGACCTTATTTGTTGCTGACCCCCGGACCTTTGACAACCAGCGAAACCGTAAAGAGCGCCATGATGAGTGACTGGTGCACCTGGGACGAAGATTATAATATCGGTATTGTAGAGGTGATTCGCAAGAAACTTGTGGAGATCGCTTCCAGCAAGCCGGAAGAGTACACCGCCGTATTGATGCAGGGTAGCGGCAGCTTCTGTGTTGAGGCCACTCTGGGAACGGCTGTCCGTCCGCAGGATCATCTGCTGGTTGTAGCCAATGGAGCCTATGGAAAGCGTATGGGAACCATTGCCGACTATTACCATCTGAACTATGATCTGATGAAGTTTGAGGAGACTCAGGCCGTGGTTCCGGCACAGGTTGATGACTATCTGAATCAGCACCCCGAGGTGACTCATGTTTCCGTGGTACATTGCGAAACAACTACCGGTGTGCTGAATCCTCTGGCAGAGATTGCCGCCGTGGTGAAGAAACACCACAAAGTGCTGATTGTGGATGCCATGAGCAGTTTCGGAGGTGTTCCTATTGATATGGCCGCCCTGGGCATCGACTTTATGATCAGCAGTGCCAACAAATGTATTCAGGGAGTACCGGGATTCGGCTTTATTCTGGCCCGTCGCAGTCTGTTGGAGCAGTGCAAGGGAGTGGCCCGCTCACTGTCGCTCGACCTGTACGATCAGTGGGAAACCATGGAAAAGGGACATGGAAAATGGCGCTTCACTTCGCCCACTCATGTGGTGCGTGCCTTCATGCAGGCCCTGAAGGAACTGGAAGAAGAAGGAGGCGTAGCTGCCCGTTTTGCCCGCTACAGCAAGAACCATCAGGTGCTGGTTGAGGGAATGCGCAGTCTGGGTTACCGCACTTTGCTGCCCGATGCCGACCAGTCTCCGGTCATCACCTCATTCTATTATCCCGATGCCGCTTTCGATTTCAAGGCTTTCTATCTGAAGTTGAAAGAACGCGGTTTCGTGATCTATCCGGGAAAGATTTCTCAGGCAGACACCTTCCGCATCGGCAACATCGGAGATGTATATCCTGAAGATTTTGAACGCCTGATTGCCTGTATCCGTGAGGTACAGTCTGTTTAATACAGAAAATTTCTTATTTGAATGACACCGTTCGACGGAACGGAATTGCGGACAGCGGCTGCCTGAGGGGAGCCGCTGTTGCTGTTTTACTTTTGATATGAAAGTTGTATATGTTAAAATACCACAATTTGCTCTTTTTTTCGCCTGTTCAAATAAACCTTTTCGGCAGTTCTCTGTCTTAGGACTGAATGCAGTACAAAACAAGACTGTGAAACGGATTACATACTTAAAATTGAAAATATGAAAAAAGTATTATTAATAGCCGCTCTGGTAATGATGAGTTGGCAGTCAATGCAAGCACAAAACAAGACACGAGAACGCAAACCGCTGACCACCGAACAGAAGGTGGAGCGCAGTGTAGGAAGAATGACCAAAGAACTGAGCCTTAACGAAGATCAGATACAGAAGATCACAGCTTTGTATCAGGAGTATTTCAAGTCAGTGGAGGGCCTTGCCCGTGGCGACGAAAAGATGAAGGAAGCGCGCCAGAAACTGAATGAAGGAATCAAGGCTGTGCTGACAGAGGAACAACAGATACTATGGAAACAGCAGAAGACACGTCAGCGGCCTCAGAAGCCGCAGGGCGGAGAGTAAAATGGGTTCTTTTATATGAGTGGGGCTGTTCCGATGCGACATCGACGGCAGTCCTGGAATAATTGGTAATTTTGTATTTAGAAGAAGGAGCTGCATCAGGTTTTCTGAGCAGCTCTTTTCTGTATCCGGATACTTCTTGACGGCAGGGTATCCTTTTTGTTGTTGAGGCTGTTATTTTGATTGTTTTTGAGGGCGGTCGCTTTCTTTCCGTTTCTCCGAAAGCAACCTTCTGGGAAAGAAACTGCATGAATATTCCGGATGTACCTCTGTTTATTCAGGTTTTATGCAGTCTTTATACGTTTTTTATGCCGTTTTGTGTCCACGGGGCCGAATGCGGGTGCGCTTTTAGGGAGAGGACAGTTGCAGCAGACCCGAAAATTCTCCCTGATGAAATGAAGAAACGCTCAAAATGGTTTTCCGATTTCTTCCCGAAAACTTTTCGTAAGCTGTCAGAGCACTTCTTTTTGCGGCGATTTCTGCTGTTGGAAAAACGGCAAAATACAATCCAACTCCTTTTGTAACAAGCGTTTATACCGGACACCGGATGCTGAAACTCCCGTTTTTGCAAGATTTCCGGAAGAGGACTGCATATTCTCCAGTCTGGAAAGGTGTTTTTTGACAGAATGTCAACATGCTCCGCGAAGGGTACGGATATAAAAAGCCCTGCCGTTGCCGGAGCAACAGCAGGGCTGTATGGTGCTTAAATCCTGTTTCGTTTAGAATTTGCTGGAACCGTCGAAGCAATGGGTACAAACCTTGCACTTAGGCAGACCGATAGCCTCGATAAGGGTTTCCAGAGTGTTGAACTTCAGAGAAGTCAGTCCGAAGCGGGCTCGGATGCGCTCCACCAGTTCCTTGTATTCCGGAGAGTCGGTAGTGGCATATTTGTCCAGTTTGGCATTTTCGTCACCCTCAATCTCCTTGATGATGCGGCGGGTAATCAGCTCCATATCACTCTTTGAAGAAGTGAAGCCGATGAACGGACAACCGTAGATCAGCGGCGGACAGGCAATACGCATGTGCACCTCTTTTGCTCCGTAGTCGTACAACACATTCACATTGTCGCGCAACTGAGTACCGCGCACGATAGAGTCGTCGCAGAAAAGCACGCGCTTGCCCTGCAACATGGCACGGTTCGGAATCAGCTTCATTTTAGCCACCAGCGAGCGCATCTCCTGGTTGCTCGGAGTGAAGCTGCGGGGCCATGTCGGAGTATATTTGGAAATGGCGCGATGATAAGGGATGCCCTTTCCTTCGGCATAACCCAGGGCCATACCTACTCCAGAGTCCGGAATACCGCAGGCGCAGTCCACCTCTGAAGCATCCGTCTGTCCCATCTTGTAACCGCTCTGGAAGCGTACTTCCTCCACGTTGCGTCCTTCGTAGCAGGATACCGGGAATCCGTAGTAAACCCAGAGGAATGAGCAGATCTGCATTTCCTGATTCGGCGCACGCATCTGTTCCAGTCCGGTGGTACGCATGCGGATAATCTCGCCCGGTCCCACATAGCGGTCAATCTCGTAGTCCAGATTCGGCAGACTGCTGGATTCGCTGGTAGCGGCATACGCACCGTTTTTCTTTCCGATGACAATCGGAGTGCGTCCCCATTTGTCGCGTGCGGCAATCACTCCGTCTTCGGTAAGAATCAGCATGGAGCAGGAGCCCTTGATTTTGTTGAACACATTCTCAATACCGCTAACGAAGTCCTTGCCTTGGATAATCAGCAGGGCAATCAGTTCCGTAGGATTGGTCTTTCCCATGCTCATTTCGGCAAAGTGCATGTTGGCGTCCAGCAGCTCCGTTGCCAGTTCCTCGGCATTGTTGATTTTGGCGACAGTGACAATGGCGAACTTGCCCAGATGCGAATTGATCATGATGGGCTGGGGATCGGTGTCGCTGATCACACCAATACCGGATTTGCCTTCGAAGGACGGAAGCTCATCTTCAAACTTTGTTCGGAAATAGGAACTTTCCAAACTGTGAATTTTTCTCATGAATCCTTTTCCCTCGGCATACGTAGCCATACCGGCGCGTTTTGTTCCCAGATGCGAATTGTAGTCTGTGCCGTAGAATAAATCGGTTACACATTCAGTCGTTGAGACTGTTCCAAAAAAACCACCCATTCCTTTAAATGTTTTTTGATGTTATTTTAATTAGTAGTGTTGATCCTGTTTGGTTATCCCTGACAATCGTCCGGAGGATATGTAGAATATAAGAAAAGACAATTGTCAGATTTTCTAAAGATAAATTATTGGCAGCATTCCTTTTTTTTCACTTCGGTTTCCAGAAAATCTTTGAATAATGATTTTGCCAATAACCAATTGTCTTGATTGATGCAGTATTTTACTTTGGGAGTTTCCAGCTCACCCTGTATGAGCCCGGCGTCTTTCAGTTCCTTGAGATGTTGCGACACAGTGGCTTTCGATATGGGAAGCTCTTCGTGTATCGCTCCAAAGTAGCATGTTTGTTGCTTGGCCAGAAACTCCATGATGGCAATGCGTGCCGGATGTCCCAAAGCCTTAGCAAAGCGAGCGATGCGCTCTTGTCGGTCTGTATATTTCTTTTTTTCTGTCATCTCTTCGAAATTATCTACAAATTTACTAGGAATCGTCGTAACGACAATTCTATGATTACATTTTTTAAGTAAAAAGTTGCTATGTTTTTTCTTTTTCTTGCCGGAGGACCCGACTGTACCGTTTCGCCCCTGCTTGTCGGAGAAAAAGGCAAACAGGGGCGGAACGTAGGGTCATTTCAAGGTATTCCCTTTCATGTCCATATATTTCTGATGCTTGGGCGAGCCGATAATCTGGGCACTGTAGATGCCGGTGTGTCCGGAAAACAGATAAGCCGTGACACAGGCCAGACCGATGTAGATGCCGGCTTCGGCGCCAAACAGCTCGATGCCCATCAGTGTGCAGGCCACCGGTGTGTTGGTTGCTCCGGAGAATACGGCCACAAAGCCCATACCGGCCAGCAATCCCATCGGCATGGGCACCCAGGCGGAAAGGGCGCTGCCGAGTGTGGCACCGATAAAGAAGAGCGGAGTCACTTCGCCTCCCTTGAAGCCCACTCCGATGGTAAAGGTGGTGAACAGCAGTTTCAGGGCAAAGTCATAGAGTTGCTGCTGTTCGTGGAAGGAAGCCACCAGCGTAGGTACACCCAGACCGATGTATTTGGTGGTGCCCAGCAGCCATACGGCGAGGGCAATCACCACACCGCCCACCAGCGGGCGGAAAGGAGGATAGGCGATGTATTTACTGCCCAACCGGCTCCAGAATCCCACACTCCGTGAAAAGAGCATGGAAACGACACCAAAAGCCATCGACACCAGCAGGGTCCATAAGATCAGTTCCGGACTGATGGACGGAACGGTGCCGATGTGATAATGAGTGTGGTTCACGCCCCAGGCCTCGCAGGCCAGATGCGCAAATACTGCCGAGAGAAAGGCCGGCAGGATGGCGTCATAGCGCATGCGTCCGATGATGACCACCTCCAGAGCAAACACCGCTCCGGCCAGTGGGGTACCGAATACCGAGGCAAAACCGGCACTGATACCGATGGTGACCATAATCTGATGGTCGCGTGCCGGCAGATGCAGGTATTTTGAGAAACGGTCGGCCAGGGCTCCACCCATCTGCACGCCCGTACCCTCGCGGCCGGCCGAACCTCCGAAGAGGTGCGTCAGCACCGTGCCGACATAAACCAGAGGAGCCATGCGGAAGGGGATAATGCCGTTGGGCGAGCGGATTTCCTCTATCAGATAATTGTTTCCCTTGGAGGCCGTTCCCGCCCAATAGTGATACATCAGGCCGATGACCAGTCCGGCCAGAGGCAGCAAGGCAATGAGCCACAGATGCTCCTCGCGCGTCCGGGTGGCCCATTCGAGTGAGACGAGCAGCAGCGCCGAGCCGCTGCCAATCACCGCTCCGGCCAGTGCCGAGAGCACCAGCCAACGGAGCAGGTAAACGAAGATAGGAACCTGTTCCGTGTGGTTCCAAAGCATTTTGGTGTTATCCTTTATTTTTCCCATGAATGAATCTTTTTCCTTTTGCTTTCTTCTTATTCGGCAACTTCGTCCATCAAATGACGCAGATGAATGGAGCGGATGCCGTAGTTAAAACTCTGTGTCTTGTCCAGACCGGCATACTGGATGGCCACCAGTTGTCCCCGGGCGTTGATGACGGGCGATCCGCTGGAGCCGTGCAGGGCAGGGATGGAGTAGAGAATGCGGTCCTGGTCCTTCTGGCTGATACTTCCCGAGGTGTATTGTGCCTTGATGCCCTGGTTGGTCACGGCCAATACCGGTCCCAGATTATAACCGATCATGACCAGACGCTGGTTCTTGTCGGCATGGATGCTTTTCAGGGCCTGTTCCCAGAGTGAATAATCCTCCAGCGGATCACTGTCGTTCACGGGGAACACGTAGCGTCCCTGCGGCGTTTTTCCGTCGGCAAGCTGGATCAGGGCCAGGTCGTGCTGTTCGTCGCTGCCGATCAGGTTGCAGGAATGAAAGTCGGCCTCGCTCCGGATATAGCTGTCGTTGTAGGCAATATCTATTTTGTTGTGCAGCTTCAGCTGTGCCTGGGCGATGTTCAGCGAAGAGTAGGCCTGATACAGGCGGCGGTATGCCTCCATCTGCGATTCGAGCCAGGCGGCCGTATAGCTTTCTTCGGTAAAGTCCTGCCCGAACATGTATTTGAGCATCTGGCGGTTTTGCAGTTCCTTCTGATAGGCGGCCAGCTGGTTATACTCGGCGCTCAGTTGCTCCTGCACGCGGCGCACCACCTCGCGGATGGCCTGTTTCACCTCGCCGGGAGCTATATACGGGGCGATGACATGATGGTTGGTGGCAATCAGTCCCTCGTCCGAAACAAAGAAGCCGGTGCCATACGATTCGAAGGGAACGATGGAGTCCGGGTTGATGGTAAAGCGTACCAGTCCCTCTTCTTTCGAATAGTCGGTAAAGTAGATGCTTCCGCCGTTCGGGATGCTCAGTTCATAATAGCCCTGATTCTTGATCAGGACCACACCGCTTCCGCACTTCTCATTGATGGCTTCCTCGCTCTGGTTGCAGGCTCCCAACAGAAGCCCGCCCAGCAGCAACAGGAATAGCCACGAAGCGTGTATGATATTGGTTCGTTTCATCATATATTCGTTTTTTAGATTTTCTCAAGATCGATGGTTACGGCTGCCGGGAACAGACGCTGCGGGTCGGTGAAGACCATACAACTGTTGATCAGATGCTCCATGCGCAGCTGCGGTTTTCCTTCATAGGCTTTTTCGCCGTTGACATAAACGGTGACTTCCTGGTCCAGATTCACCAGGTCGGGCGACAGATACAGCAGGAATTTGCCGCTGTGGGCCGGTTCATAAGTCTTTTTGTATTTCAGACCGATGCCCCATTGCGGATCCTTCTCGGTCACCTCATAGCTCACATTGTTTACTTCCAGATTAATCCGGTTGCCCTGAATGTCCATCACGTACACGGTACGCTCTCCCTCCTTGGTGTTCGAACGCTCCAGTACCACCAGATTATAGAATCCTTTCCGGTAGATGCCGTCCATCTCGAAATTCTCCCAGATGAAGCTTTTGGGTTGCGGGGTACGCACAAAGTCTTTCAGCCAGGGAGTGGTCGGGCGATAGTCAATGCCGTGTCCGCGTCCCGGAATCAGAGCGATGCGGTGACGGTAGTGTCCCGGATATTTCTGTTCCAGACTGTCGAACGCCTCTTTGGTGTTCTGGGTCAGGATGTGGCGGTAGAAACCATAGTCCTGGGCACCGGTCAGCATGGAATATCCGATGTTCATGCAATTCTCTACCGGGGCATTGATCAGAGGCTCGCCGCCCGCCATAGGACCGGCTGCTGCCAGATAGTCGGCATAATAGGAGGCCAGACGCTGACTGCCGTATCCGCCCTCCGAGATGCCGAAGCAGTAAAGACGGTTCGGATTGATGGAGTCGGTGAGCAGGGCTTGACGGAACAGGCGCTCCCAGGCATAGATCTTGGCTTTCTGCCACCAGCGGTAATAGCCTCCTTCGTTGGGAATCTGAGGAATGAAGTAGACCGAAGGACCGTCTTCAAACATTTCTGCCAGCTTCCAGCCGGTGTACCATTCATCGTCCTTCGGGCCCGAGCCGTGCAGATAGAGGAACAGCGGGTATCCGGCTTCCGGACGAATGCCCTTGCTTCCCCAGTAGTAAGGCATCTGGGCATTGGGCTCTTTCTCGGCGGGCAGCTTCCACAGTCCTTTGCCTCCCTCGGTTAAAGGCTTGAGCGGTATCAGTTTTTCTTCTTTCAGCTGTTGGTTGGCCTTTTTCCACCACTGCCATACCTTGTCCTGCATTTGCCGGATCTGTCCGGCTTTGATGCTCTGACTGCAGGCAAAAGTCTGGATGCTGTCTTGGGCAATGTTCTCGGTGAAGTAAGTCACCACGGCCGATTCCGTGGCCTTTTTCTTCTTGGGAGTGCCGGGGTTTTCTCCCATCACGGCGAAGGGCATCAACAGAAATGCCCAGGTAAAAAGCTGAATGGTTTTTCTTGTTATCATAATCAAATGTTTTGTATAATCTGTTCGTTTTCGTTGGTCACGCTGATGCTGCTGCGCCCCTGATCAATCCGTTTGACCTGTATCTGCGTCTTAATTCGTTCGCGCAATCCCTCCACATGGCTGATGATACCCACTTTCTTGCCGCCCAGCTGGTGCAGGCGCTCCAGAGTGTCCATCACCACGTTCAGATAGTCGCTGCTCAGGGTGCCGAAGCCTTCGTCGATGAACAGCGTGTCGACCGACAGGCTCTGCCGGTTCAGGGAAGACAGTCCCAAGGCGAGGGACAGGGAAACCAGAAAGCCTTCGCCGCCAGACAGGGTGCTGGCCGGACGGGATACTCCGCCCTGATACCAGTCCGTAAGCAGGATGGTGAGCGAGCCGGCCTGGCAGCTCAGTTCATAGCGCTCTGTGAGGTGTCCCAGATAAAAATTGGCCCTTTCGAGCAGTTCCTTCAGGACAAAGCTCTGCGCGATGTTGCGGAACTTCTTTCCTTTCTCGTCGCCGAAGAGGGTACAGAGCCTGTACCACTGCATGTAGCTGTTCTTGCACTGTTCTGCTTGGGCTCTCAGTTCCTCGCTTTTCTTCAGATTCTGTGTGTTGCTTTCAATTTGTGCCCGGTTGCGCCCGATGTTCTGGTGAATCTCAGCCATGCGTCCGGTCAGTTCCGCCAGCTGTTCCTGCAGATGCTCCGGAGTGTCCTGCTCGTTGAGTTCCGGTTTCTGTTCCTGCAGTTCCTGATAGGACTGTCGGCTGCGCTGCAAGTTGGCACTGTATTCCAGAAAGAGGTCTTTCAGTTGTTGGATTTCCTTGCGATAACCTTCTACTACCGCTCCGCTCAGGGCGCTCATCTGGGCAATCTTTTCTGCCGACAGGGCAGGATGGCTGTCCAGAAAAGCCTTCTCGGCTGTCCGGGTTTGCGATTCCTCCTGTTCGTTACGGCCGATGCGTTCGTTCAGCGCAATGGCTTTGGCCGAGAGTTCCGTCCAGTCTGCTTCCAAATTGCTGTTGGCGGTGCCGCCGGTTGCCGGAACCGTATCGGTTTGCCATTCGGGGAACGTGCGGACGGCGATCTGTCTTTGTTCATCAATCCGTTTTTGCTGCTGTTCGCCCTGTTCAATGCGTTCCAGAGTCTTCTGATACTGCTCCGTCTGTTGCAGATAGTGGGCGGTCTCTTTTTCCAGTCTTTCTATCCAGTCATTTCGGGAAACGGAATCGTCTGTTTTGAAGTCCTCCCATAAGATTTTGGGATAGACCGATTCTTCGGTGGCTGTCTTTTCCTGCATGTCCTGTTGCAGTTCCCGCTGCACCTCTTCCTGGCCTTGTTGCAGGCGACCGATTTGCACGGCCTCGTTGTGCGCCTCCTGACGTATCTTTTCTGTTTCCTGCTGCAGGCGGTCTTTCTCCTGCTGCTTCAGGTTCAGACGGTTAATCTGTTCCTGCAAGGCTTTCATGCGCCCGCCGATTTCATTCTGGCGTTCCTTGTTCAGGCGGATACGCTCATCGACAAGAGCCTGAGTTTCCTTTTGTAATTGCAGGATTCCACATGCGGCACAGGCTTCCACAGTTTGCTGATAGGTGGTGCGGTAGGCCTGTTTGTCGTCTTCGAGTTTCTTTTTCTGCCTTTCATTCAGGTCGAGGAGTCCTTTCAAGTGTGCCTGCAGTTCAATCATCACTTTCTCTGCCTGCTCCTTTGCCTGCTTTTTGCGTTCCAGTTCCTGTTGCAGAGGGGCCAGAGCCGAGCGGAAGTCTTCTTCGCAGAGGTCTTTCTCCACCAGTGCCCCACAAACAGGACACGTGTCTCCCCGGTGCAACTGATTACGCAGTTCGCGGGCCCAGTCCGACAAGGCCAGCTTCTGTTTCTCAAACAGCTTCTCACTGAGGCGGAACGCCTCGGCGGCTTGGGTTGCCGCTTTCCGGGCCTCTTCTTCCTGCAGGCCGGTTTTGGTCAGTGCCTGTTGCGTCTGTTCCTGCTCGGTCACGGATTTCTGTTTCTGTTCCACCCGCTCTTTCAGGAGCAGAATAACCTGCTGGGCACGGGAAAGCAACAGCAACTCATCCGTGAGTTGCTTCTGTTCCGTTTGCAGCCGGGTGTATTCATCCGTACCCATCAGGCTTCGGATGTGTTCAATTTCCTTTTGCTGCTCCTCCAGATGCTGCTCGCGCGACTTCTGTTCCTGCTGTAAGGCTTGCAACCGGCTTTGGTGGCGGGGCAGTTGCTCGCTGATGTCTTTCAGTTCCTTGTGGCGCTTTCCGATGCGCTCTTCAAAGCGAATCAGGTTGCGCAGTTCCCCTAAAATGACCGGACTCTGTTCGTACATCGGAATCAGAGGAGCCAGAGTCTGCCGCTCTAGTTCCAACCGTTTCCGCTGTTGCTGCAGCTGTTGCAGTTCAGTCTGCCAGATGGAATAGTCCCCCAAAAGACGGTGATATTTTTCCGTGAGCTGCCGGTAACTGTCGCGGCATGCCTGCTTTTCCTGGGCAATCCGCTGCTTCTGTTTTACGATGCCGCGGATTTCTTCCGTTTCGGTCCACAGACTCAGTATTTCTTCTTTCTCCTTACATTCTGGAGCATTCAGCTGACCGGTGATCTGCTGACTTTTCTCTTCGTCCTTTCGGATCTGTTGGGTGAGTTCCTGCTCCTGTTTGAGCCAGTCACTTTTGTGACGGATTTCCTGCTGTTCCTGCTCGTTGCCTTTCAGTTCCTGCTCTTGTCCGCTGATTTCCGACAGAATCTGGTTTACTTCTTCTTCCGACAGAATCTTTATGTCGCCCAGTCTCTGCTGCTGTTCCTCATAATCTCTTTTTCTATCCCGGGTGAGCGCAAAGATTTTGGCACCGATACAGGAATAGATTTCCGTGCCCGTCAGTTTCTCCAGAATCTCCGATTTTTCGGCCTCCTTACTTTGCAGGAACTGGGTGAAATCCCCTTGTGCCAACAGAGCCGTGCGGCAATATTGGGCAAAATTCAGTCCCACGGCCTGAAGAATCTCCTGATTGATTTCCGTTGACTTGGTCCATGTATGCTGCAAGGTGAGGTCTTCCAAACTCCATTTCACCTTTTGCAGGTTTCCGTTGAGGCGCTTGCGGCTTCGGGCCACATACCATTCGGCCCGGTATTCATGGTCGTTGCTTCCGGTAAACTCCAGAATGCTCCAGGCCTCTGCCGTATTCCGCCGCATCAGCTGGCGGCAGTCGTTGATGGTAAAGTCTTCGCTGCGGTCTTCCTCGGGCGAGGTATCGGTATAGGTTTCCTTGGCCGTTTTGTTCATGCGCGGCGTCTGGTTATAGAGCGCCAGACAGATACCATCCAGAATGGTGGTCTTTCCGCTTCCGGTGTCTCCGCAGATGAGGAATACCGGTTCGCAGTCCAAAGGAGCCTGATCAAAGCAGATTTCTGCCTCCTCGATGGACGCGATATTTTTTAGAATCAGTTTCTTGAGTTTCATGAGTTGGTTTTTGAAAAGAAAAGACTACAGTCCGTTATTCTCTGAAAAATCTGCCGGTGTTTCCTGGTCACGGGTGGTTTCCTGCCAGGCTTCGAGCATCAGTTGGGCCAGTTCCTGTTCCATGGCCTCGCCTTCTTTCTCTTCGTAATACATTTGTGCGATTTCCACTGGCGACTTCTGCTTCAGTTCCTCGATGCTCAGTTCCTTGCGTTGCTGCATGTCGGCAGGGGCTTCCTTTTCTATTTTTACGTAACAGAAGCGGCATTGCTTGTCTTGCAGCAGTGTGGTGATCCGGTCGAGGATATCCGGGGTGATGCTTCTGTCTGCCTTGAGATGCACCCGGATGTAGTCTTTCTGCTGCTCCGGCCACTGTTCCAGTGCCAGCAAGGCTTCGTCCAGCGTGCTTGCTTGCTGCGGCAGGGTAGTGAGCGGGCGCGGATTCTGTATCTCAATCGTTTTCAGTTGGGGGAGTTCGCCGTGCTGCTGTATTTCGAGTACGGTGACGGAGTGTGGGTAGTCCTCGTCAAAATCTATGGCCAGCGGACTGCCGCAGTAGGCCATGATCGGATACTCCTTCCGCACCAGATGAGGATAGTGGATGTGTCCCAGCGCCAGATAATCATATCCGTTGCCCAGTTCGTCGGGGGAGATGGTATCCATGCCTCCGATTATTTTCATTTCGTCGTCCGTTGCATCGCTTGCACTCACGGCCAGATGGGCAATGAGAATGACCGGCAGCTGCTGTCGGTTCTTTTGTTGGATATGATCCAGCAGTCCCTGAAAAAAGGCCGGTTGCCTTTCTTCCCGGTTAAGAGTTCCGTTCTCGGATGGAAAGTTATGCGGATAGACGTGCGGCACGGCCCCGATATAACCGATGACATTTCCGGCCGGGTCGGTTACTTCCAGGATATGCTGTTCCCAGTCCGTACTGCGGTCTGCCTTACGTGCAATGTTCCCGATGACGGTGACATTGAAATGCTGCCACAGACTGCGGTCAATCTCCAGTTTGGCGCAACTGTCGTGATTGCCGGCAGTAACGACAATCTGTGTGGTGGGGCATGCCTGATGGATGGCCAGCAGCCCTTCGGTATACATTTTCTGGGTGGCCGAAGAGGGAGTCGTGGTATGATAGATATCCCCGCAGATGAGCAGGACATCCGGTTCTTCCCGGGCCACAATATCCCGAAGCTGATCCAGAAAAGCCTGTTGCTCTTCGCTCCGGTCGTAATTATACAAACTGTGTCCCAGATGCCAGTCGCTGGTGTGTATTAATTTCATAAGCAGACAATGAACGGTTGTTTTGAATAAGGTTTCCGGAAAGAGTTTCTTTCCACAAGAACAAAGTTAGTAAAAAGTTTCCTGAACGACAGACGGGAAACATGTTTTTTAAAAAGTTAATGGGAACACATACATGTTCCCATTAACCATCACAAAACTAAACTAGATCTTTTAACTAAGTTACTACATTTAGAGTTTCACAACTCCTAGTTGCAAAGATAATATGATTTTATTGATCTCCAAATGAAATGAGTTATTCTCAGTCAAAGTTATAATTTTGTAGTTTTATTTAATAAATAGTAGTCTAAAATGACCATGGCTGCCATAGATTCCACGATAGGAACTGCACGTGGCAACACGCAGGCATCATGGCGACCTCTGGCTTTCAGAACGGTATCCTCACCGTTGACGGTTACTGTTTCCTGCTCCATCAACAGGGTTGCTACCGGCTTGAAGGCTACACGGAAATAAATGTCCTGTCCGTTGCTGATGCCTCCCTGAATGCCGCCACTGTTGTTCGTGCGGGTATTGATACGTCCGTTGTCGTTGAAGAACAGGTCATTTTGCATTTTTCCGGTCTGGCTGACACCGGCAAATCCCTGTCCGTATTCAAAACCTTTTACGGCGTTGATGCTGAGCATGGCTTGTCCCAATGCGGCATGCAATTTACCGAAAACCGGTTCGCCAAGTCCTATCGGACAACCTTTGATCACTCCAGTGATTACACCTCCTATTGTGTTTCCTTCGGCCTTTACTTCTTCAATCTTGCGAGCCATACGTTCCGCAGTTTCTGGATCGGGACAGCGCACATTGTTTTGTTCGATCAAAGCCGGATCATAGTGCTTGTAGTCCTGTGACAGGGCAATGTCGCCTACTTGTGAAGTATAGGCGTAGATCTGTACACCCAACTGTTTGAGTGCCAGTTTTGCCAAGGCTCCAGCCACACAGCGTGCAATGGTTTCGCGAGCCGATGAGCGTCCGCCACCGGCATGGTCGCGCAGTCCGTACTTTTGGGTATAGGTAAAGTCTGCGTGTGAAGGGCGAAACACGTTCCGGATATTGTCGTAATCATTGGAATGCTGGTTCTGGTTTCGGATAATGAAACCGATCGGGCATCCGGTGGATTTGCCTTCAAAGATTCCGGAAAGGAATTCCACCCGGTCATTTTCTTTCCGGGGAGTTGTCAGAAGGCTTTGTCCGGGTCTTCTCCGGTTCAGTTCACTCTGAACAAATTCCTCATCGATTTCGATGCCTGCCGGAAATCCGTCGATCACTCCGCCAACGGCCGGACCGTGACTTTCTCCGAAACTGGTCAGTCTGAATATATTTCCGAAACTGTTACTCATAATTGAATCTGATCAAAATGGTTGAATATCCGATTAGTGGCAACCGCATCCGCTGCCTTCTTCGCCGCATCCGCCGCATTCGTGGTCGCCACAGCCGCCTCCGCAACCGCCGCATCCGCCGCCACAGCCTTCGCCGCTCAGCATGTTCAGCATTTCCTGAATCTCTTCCTTGGTAGCCTCACGGTGTTCAACCACTTCACCGATGAAGTGCAGCTCCTTGCCGGCCAGAGGATGATTCAGATCGACAGTCACTTTATCTCCTACGATTTCTACGATAGTACCGTTGAAACGGGCACCGTCAGCGTTCATCAAAGGAACGACAGCTCCCGGGTAGATGTGCTCGGTGTCGAACTTGCCGTTGATGGTGAATACCGCCTTGTCCAGCTCCAGCACTCTTTCCTGCTCGTAAGGACCGTAAGCCTCGTCTACAGTCAGGGTGAAGTCAAACTGTCCGCCTTTTTCCAGCGGTTTGATATGTGCTTCGAAAGCATCCAAAGTAGTGCCCATGTCAGAGATAAACTGGAAAGGGTGCTCCTTGGTAGCTTTTTCTACCAGTTCATTTTTACCGTCGAAATCAGAATACAGTTCGTAAGCTACGGTGATGTACTTGTTTGATGTGGTGTTCATTGTTTCTTTTTGTTTGTTAAGTTGAAAAATCATACTCGGAATGCAGGACTTCTATACAATATAAAATATAATAATGAGCGATTATCCTGATTCCATTAGGGCAAAGATACAATTTTTTTAGGAATACCGCCATGCCTTCTTGGCGTTTTGTCGCTTTTTTTATCGTGTCAGGCGGTTCTCTTCCTTTTCCTGCCGTTGCCATACCCTGCTTATGCTGACATTAATCTTTCTTTTTGTAGGAATCTTCTTATAATTTATTTTTAAAATGATGATTTTTCTTTTAAATCGTATTTTTGGAGCTTTTTTTGCTAAATATTTTTGTTTAGAACAAAAAAACAATCTAAATTTGTGTTCTGAATTTATAAACAGAAGATAAACACATGAAAAATAGATTACGTAGTGCACAGAGCACAGAAGGACGCCGTATGGCAGGAGCCCGTGCCCTGTGGGTGGCCAACGGCATGAAGCGCGAGCAGTTCGGAAAGCCCATTATTGCGATCGTTAACTCTTTTACGCAATTTGTTCCGGGCCACACGCACCTGCACGAGGTGGGACAGATGGTCAAGGCCGAGATCGAGAAACTGGGTTGTTATGCTGCCGAGTTCAATACCATTGCCATTGACGACGGTATTGCCATGGGACATGACGGTATGTTGTATTCCTTGCCGTCACGCGACCTGATTGCCGACAGTGTGGAATATATGGTCAATGCACACAAGGCCGATGCGATGATCTGTATTTCGAATTGCGATAAGATTACTCCGGGAATGCTGATGGCCAGCATGCGTCTGAATATTCCTACCGTATTTGTTTCCGGTGGCCCGATGGAGGCACATAAATACAACGGCGCCAATGCCGACCTGATTACCGCTATGGTGAAGGCGGCTGATGTAACTGTTAGCGACGAGGAGATCCAACAGATTGAGTCCTGCGCCTGCCCCGGTTGCGGAAGCTGTTCGGGAATGTTTACCGCAAACTCCATGAACTGTCTGACCGAGGCTATCGGTCTGTCATTGCCCGGCAACGGAACAATCCTGGCTACTCATACCAACCGCATCCAGCTCTTCAAGGATGCTGCCCGCCTGATTGTGGCCAATGCCTTGAAATATTATGAGGAGGGCGATGACAGCGTGTTGCCGCGCAGCATTGCTACTCGTCAGGCTTTCCTGAATGCCATGACCTTGGATATCGCTATGGGCGGTTCTTCCAATACCGTACTTCACTTGCTGGCTGTAGCCAACGAGGCCGGAGTAGATTTCAAGATGAGCGATATTGACGCTTTGAGCCGCAAGGTTCCTTGCTTGTGCAAGTTGTCACCGAATACCGCCAAATATTCTATTCAGGAGTGTAACCGTGCCGGTGGTATCCTGAACATTCTGGCCGAACTGAACCGTGCAGGACTGTTGGATACCAGCTGTCACCGGGTGAACGGAACAACTTTGGCCGAAGACATTGCCAAATACGATGTGACCGGTTCTACAGTTGATGCTGAGGCCATGCGTATCTATACCAGTGCGCCGGGAGGGGTGTTCAGTAACAAGATGGGCTCACAGAGTAAGGTGTACGAATCACTCGATACCGACCGTGCTGAAGGTTGTATCCGCGATGTGGCACATGCCTACAGTAAAGACGGTGGTCTGGCCGTGCTCTTCGGAAACATTGCACAGGGTGGTTGCGTTGTAAAGACCGCCGGTGTGGACGAAAGCATCTGGCATTTCTGTGGTCCGGCCAAAGTGTTCGACTCTCAGGAAGATGCCTGCGAAGGAATCCTGAACGGAGCGGTGCAGAGCGGAGACGTGGTGGTCATCACTCACGAAGGACCGAAGGGAGGTCCCGGTATGCAGGAAATGCTTTATCCGACCTCATACCTCAAGAGCCGTCATTTAGGAAAGGAATGCGCCCTGATTACCGACGGACGTTTCTCTGGCGGTACTTCCGGACTGAGTATCGGACATATTTCTCCTGAAGCCGCTTCTGGCGGTAACATCGGAAAGATTGTCGATGGTGACCTGATTGAGATTGATATTCCGAGCCGAAGCATCAACGTGAAGTTGAGCGACGAAGAACTGGCTGCCCGTCCGCAGCGCCCGATGACCCGCAAACGTGTGGTGCCGAAGTCACTCAAGGCCTATGCTTCGATGGTAAGCTCTGCCGATAAGGGAGGAGTAAGAATTATTAACGACTAGCCGATTAAGAAACATGGAAAAACAAAAGATAACTGGAGCAGAAGCGTTGATGCGCTCCTTGGAGCACGAGGGGGTAACCACCTTATTCGGTTATCCCGGCGGTGCCATCATGCCGGCATTCGACGCTTTGCACGATCATAAAGAAACATTGAATCACATTCTTGTGCGTCACGAGCAGGCGGCAGCCCATGCGGCACAGGGTTATGCCCGTGTGTCCGGTAAGGTGGGTGTGTGTCTGGTGACCAGCGGTCCCGGTGCCACCAATACGATTACCGGTATTGCTGATGCCATGATGGACAGCACTCCGATTGTCGTTATCTGCGGTCAGGTGGGTGCTTCTATGTTGGGAACCGATGCTTTCCAGGAATGTGACTTGGTTGGTGTCACCCAGCCAATCACCAAATGGGCCTATCAGATCCGTCGTCCGGAAGATGTAGCCTGGGCGGTGAGCCGTGCGTTTTATATTGCCCGCAGTGGTCGTCCCGGTCCGGTTGTGCTCGACTTTGCCAAGAACGCGCAGACCGAGTTGGTAGACTACGAACCGGAAACCATCGACTTCATCCGCAGTTATGTGCCGGTGCCGAAGATGGAAGATGAGGCCATTCAGGAAGCTGCCCGCATGATTAACGAAGCCAAGAAACCTTTGGTACTCGTGGGGCAGGGTGTTGAATTGGGCGGTGCGCAGGAAGAAATCCGCGCTTTCCTCGAAAAAGCCGATATGCCTGCCGGTTGCACTCTGTTGGGACTCTCAGCCCTGCCTTCCGATCATCCGTTGAACAAGGGAATGCTCGGTATGCACGGTAGTCTGGCTACCAACCGCAAGACTCAGGAATGCGACCTGCTGATTGCGGTGGGTATGCGTTTCGATGACCGTATTACCGGAAAGCTCAGCACTTACGCCACTCAGGCCAAGAAAATACATTTCGATATCGACCCGAGCGAAATCAACAAGAATGTAGTCGTTGATTTGGCGGTATTGGGTAATTGTAAGGAAACCTTGAGTGCCGTAACCGCTCTGTTGAAGGAGCAGAAGCACACCGAGTGGATTGAGAGCTTCAACGAACACTATGAAGAAGAGCGCGTCCGTGTGATTGAACCCGAGATTCATCCGCAGGAAGGACCGATCAAGATGGGAGAAGTCGTGCGCAAGGTTACGGAAATGACCGATAACAAAGCCATTCTGGTGACCGATGTCGGTCAGAATCAGATGCTGGCAGCCCGTTACTTCAAGTTTACCGAGAAGCGGAGTATGGTAACTTCCGGCGGTATGGGAACTATGGGATTCGGACTTCCGGCAGCTGTGGGCGCTACTTTCGGAGCCCCCGACCGTCTGGTTTGTGCCTTTATGGGCGATGGCGGTATCCAGATGTCCATTCAGGAGTTCGGAACCATCATGGAGCAGCAAGCCCCGGTAAAGATCATTCTGCTCAACAACAACTATCTGGGCAATGTGCGCCAGTGGCAGGCTATGTTCTTCCATCACCGCTATTCATTCACTCCGATGCTCAACCCCGATTATGAGAAGATTGCTTCGGCCTACAACATACCGTCTGAAACGGTTGTCGAGCGTGCCGATTTGGAGAAGGCCATCGACAAGATGATCCATACCGACGGACCATACCTGTTGCAGGTGGCTGTAATCGAAGAGGGAGAAGTACTGCCCATGTGTTGCCCTGGCAATGATGTGGACGATATGTTGTTAGAGATTAAATAAGGAGATTGAAACATGGAACAAGATAAGAAGTTTTACACCCTGATCGTTTTCTCCGAGAACTTTGCCGGTGTATTGAATCAGGTTACTGCCGTATTTACCCGTCGGCAGGTAAACATTGAGAGTCTGAATGTGTCGGCCTCCAGCATCAAGGGTGTGCACAAATATACCATTACCTGCTGGACAACCGAAGAGCAGATTGTGATCATCACCAAGCAGATCGAGAAGAAAATTGATGTGCTTCAGGCCAATTACTTTACTGACGATGAAATCTTCATTCAGGAAGTGGCTCTGTATAAGCTCGCCACTCCGGTAGTACTGGATACTCCACAGGTCTCTGAAGAGGTGCGCCGTCACGGTGCACAGATCGTGGAGGTGAATCCAACCTATACCGTAGTGACCAAAAAAGGACGTACCGAAGATATCATGTCGCTCTATCATGCGCTGAACCAGTGGAACTGCGTATTGCAGTACGTACGTTCCGGACGCATAGCCATCACCAAGAGCTGCATTGAATATCTGGACCGTTTCCTGGCCGAGCGCCGCGAGTCCTATGAGGCTCAGAAGAAACAACAAGCCAACGGATAAGTCATGGAGCACAGTAAGATAGGAACCTATCGGCTGGTAGCCGAGCCGTTTCATGTAGATTTCAGCGGTTCGCTCTTTTTGGGTGTGCTGGGCAATCATCTGCTCAACTGCGCCGGTTTTCATGCCAAGGAGCGCGGTTTCGGTATGGCTTCTCTGAATGAAAGCAACTACACCTGGGTGCTTTCGCGCCTTGTGGTCGAGATGGAGCGTATGCCGAAGGAGTTCGAAGAGTTTACGGTAGACACCTGGATCGAGAATGTGTATCGCCTGTTTACCGACCGTAACTTTGCCGTGTGCGACGCTTCCGGTACCCCCATCGGTTATGCCCGTTCCATTTGGGCCATGATCAATATGGATACCCGTAAGCCTGCGGACCTGTTGCTGATGCACGACGGGCATATTGTGGATTATATCGAGAGCGAGAAGCCTTGTCCCATCGAGAAGTTCTCCCGTATCAAGCTGAGCAATCCCGAGTGCGTGCGCACCTATCCGGTGGTGTATAGCGATATAGACGTGAACGGACATGTAAACAGTGTGAAATATGTGGAGCATGTGCTCGATCTGTTTCCGCTAGAGACCTATCGCACCCAGTATATCCGCCGCTTCGAAGTGGCCTATATCGCTGAGGGGCATGTGGGAGATACCTTGCTGTTTTACAAGGAATCCTGTGGTGACGGAGTGTACGATATCGAGATACGCCGAGCCCCTGTAGCCGATGGCAAGGAAGAGACATTATGTCGCTTTAGAATATATTTTAGTAATAAATAGTAGCTTTTTATTCGTTATATAAAATAAATTTGTATATTTGCTGGCGATTAGATTTTAAATAGAAAAAGAAATACCAGTAATAAACAACACAATAAAAAATTAGAAAAATGGCAGAATTGAATTTTGGCGGTGTTATCGAAACCGTGATGACCCGCGAAGAATTTCCATTGGAAAAAGCACGTGAGATTTTGAAAGACGAGACTATTGCTGTCTTGGGTTATGGTGTTCAGGGACCGGGTCAGGCTTGTAACCTGCGCGACAACGGTTTCAACGTCATCGTCGGACAGCGTCCGGGCAAGACTTACGACAAGGCAGTGGCTGACGGATGGGTTCCGGGCGAAACACTGTTCTCTATCGAAGAGGCTGCTCAGAAGGGTACTATCGTCTGCATGTTGCTGTCAGATGCCGCTCAGATTGCCGTATGGCCACAGATCAAGCAGTACCTGACTCCGGGCAAGGCTCTGTACTTCTCACACGGTTTTGGAATCACTTATAAGGAAAGAACAAATATTATCCCACCGGCAGATATCGACGTGATTATGGTTGCTCCTAAGGGTTCAGGTACTTCTTTGCGTACCATGTTCCTGGAAGGTCGTGGCTTGAACAGCTCTTACGCCGTATATCAGGATGCTACCGGCAGAGCTATGGACCGTACTTTGGCTTTCGGTATCGGTATCGGTTCCGGTTATCTGTTTGAAACTACCTTCAAGCGTGAGGTTTACTCTGACCTGACCGGTGAGCGTGGTTCGTTGATGGGTGCTATCCAGGGCTTGTTGTTGGCTCAGTACGAAGTATTGCGTGAGAATGGTCACACACCATCTGAGGCTTTCAACGAAACCGTAGAAGAGCTGACTCAGTCTTTGATGCCTTTGTTCGCACAGAAGGGTATGGACTGGATGTATGCTAACTGTTCTACTACTGCACAGCGCGGTGCTTTGGACTGGATGGGTCCGTTCCACGATGCCATCAAGCCAGTGATGCAGAAGTTGTATGAGTCTGTAAAGAGCGGTAACGAGGCACAGATCTCTATCGACTCTAACTCACAGCCGGACTACCGCGTGAAGTTGGAGAAGGAATTGCAGGCTTTGCACGACAGCGAAATGTGGCGTACTGCCGAGACTGTCCGCAAATTGCGTCCAGAGAATAACTAAAAAGTCAATTTTAAGTGAGCGGAGAAGTCTTTTTCCGCTATCACGAAAAACAAATATAAACGGGAAGCGTACTTGGGCACGCTTCCCGTTTTTTATTCCTCTTTCAGTAACCATTTCTCGATGTCATGGATTCCTCTGCTGAAGTTTAGGCCGATTTTAAAAAACTTTCGGGGATCAGAAACAAAGGGTAGGGCAAGGTCTGCACGACAAGGGCAATTTGATTCATTTGCCCCGTTCTTTTCATCTATAGCGAGAAAGGTGAATAAAATAATTAATATTTAATAAGGTTAAATTTGGGGGTAAAAATATTTTTTCCTTAATTCCGCAACACTATTATAAAATATTTTTTTTAAGTACCTGAGCAACAA
>OGGJ01000135.1_pt1 | contig 76207 bp, 70 predicted proteins | sample 1571071 | NCBI WGS metagenome assembly OGGJ01 (sample SAMEA2581954, study PRJEB24529) | metagenome | biome: Human gut stool | place: China | collected 2011
AGCGTAAGAGAAAACGCTAAGCAGCATTAATATTTTATTGTCACCGGGCGGCAGAGAAGCTCTGCCGCCTTTGTGGTGGCTTATGGAGGTAAGATATGAAAAGAATACTGAATAAGTCAGCAAATGCAATGAGAAAAAAGGACACAGGTAAATCATTAAGTAAAATCAAGCCTGATAATATTCAGGTGTTCGGAAGCTACGTCATAACTGATCCCAAAGGCGAACTGTACAGAAATTCAGAAAATTGCTTTTCGAAAAGAGGTAATTATATGAATAGGAATCTGCTATCAAATTCTCATTTTAAATTGCTGTTTTCAAAATGCGATAATATCAAAAATGAGAAAAGGACGAAACTCTACTATTCTCAAAACGAGATACGACTTACTAACTTAGATACCGGAGAGGTTTATTCAACGAAAATAAGGCAAGAGTATTCGGACGACAGAACAACTTGTTCCTTTGTTATAAATCAATATCTCAAAGAGGGGAATTATTTGATAGAGTATTTATTAGTTTGAAAGCGTGCTACCGGTAGTACGGCATAGGCTTATAAGTATGATTGTGAATAATTGACAAGCACTATCAGATGTGATAGAATGGAGGAAAATATATGTTGCTTTACATTCTAATTACGGCTACAGCATATTTGATTTATTGGATTATATATTTGATGTGTAGCGAGGTGTTTATGATGGAGTCGATTGTAGGCGCTATAATCGGAGCAGGAGGAGCTATACTTGTAGGCATTTTAGGGCTTATTGGTACTTGCATTTACAACGGCAGAAAAACTAAAAAATTGAATGACAATCTTTTGAAATTGCAAGACAGCTATATAGGAGTAAAGGACGGCGAAATGTCGCTGTCAAAACAAATAGGCGTAATCAGCGGAACTGATAGCAGTTTAAGCAACCAACATAAAGATATTGAAAAATTTCTGAAGGAAGATATAGAATTTAAACTGAAGCAGACAATGACATATTCTTCCGATGCTTATAGGCTCATAGAAACCGAAAGGCAACTGCGTGAACAGAGAGAAAAACTGCTTAATTGTGATGAAAGTAAGCTATCACAAGCGATAGATGATATTTCTGCATTTAAAAATCTATGGGTAGAAAAAAACTACCGTATTCAACAATTGAGCGAACAAGTAATACAATTGCAGGAAGAAAGGCAGTCACTTGAACGTACGATAAATGAGAAGAATAATGAAATTAACAAGCTAAAGGAACAAATTGAAAAATATCGTTATTCAAGAGATGACAAACAAACTTTATATAGATAGCGTGGATAGCACAAAGCGACTGATTTCAGCCGCTTTTTCTTTTTCTGATAGCAAAAACACAAAGCTGCACCGACGGGTACGGCTTTTTTATATACAATAAAACAGGTTATCTGGTGCGACATCGTGTCGCACCTATAAAACAAGGAGGATAAAATGCAACAGCTTATAATTTTAATCGTGGCACTTGCTCTTGCAGGCGGAGTATATCTGTTTCTGACAATCAGCAAGAAGAAAAACAAGGAACAGACAGAAGAAAACGCAGTCGAGATGATGACTGCAAACGAAATGATAAACGTAAAGGATATTCGCAACAATTGCTTACACACGAATGACGGGTACACATTTACCTTTATCGAAATCGGCGGTATGAGTATGGAACTTTTCTCGGAAAGTGAAAAGCTGGCGTACTGTAAAAAAATAACTTCCATCGTTTCACGTTTTCAGTTTCCGTATAAATATATGGCTATTTCCTCGCCGTATGTAATCAAGCATATGGTGACGGCAGACAGCAACAGGCTTAAAAATGCAAGCGGTCTGTGTAAGCAAATGCTTGAGGACGATATAAATTTCGCCACCAAAATGGTAATTGACGATAACAAGATTGACCGCAGATTTTTCTTTATGCTGTTCTCCAAAGACGAGGACGAGAAAACTATCCTCAAGCGTACAGAGGATACAATAAACGCATTCAACAGCGAGGTGGACGGAATGTTCTGCGAACTTGTGAAAGACAAGGATATTATAAAAATGTATAACCTTTTCACAAATCCCGCATACATAGCTTACGAAAGAACAGATGATGTATATTTATCTATGTCACAGATTATTGCGACAAATTCTTAAAGGAGGAAAAAATGAAAAACAAGAAGTACCAGTTTGAAATTGAAGAAAACAATGTAATCCGTGCCGCAATAGCTCCGATGGGTATTGATTTCAGACCGAACACCCGTTTTTATATGGGTGACTACATCTGCCGCATATATGCAATTATGCAGTATCCGCCTACGCAGGAATACGGCTGGGTATCGAAAATAAATAACATTGCCGGAACTATCGTAAACTTTACAAGCACACCGATTACAGAAGCGAATATCGTAGAACAGCTATCGAAAATAATCAATGCATCCCGTGCCGAAGCAGAGAATACCCGTGACGCATTACAGCGACAGAGAAAAACAAAAACAGCGGACGATACAACTCGTCTTATGGCTCGAATGGAAGAAAACAACGAAAAGATAGCAAAATTCTGCTGTACTGTGATGGTTATGGGCAACGACGAAATTGATTTTGAACAGAAATGCAACAGGGTTGAGAGCATAATCAGTGGCGTCGGCTGTAAACTTCGGTGCTTGTCCCGTATGCAAAAGGACGCCTGGAAACATATTTCGCCGTCATACGCTCCTGTAGAGCTTATCGGCGATGTCGGTAACCGTCCTATGCCTGTAAACGCATTTTATGGCGGTTTCCCGTTCCAGAACAGCGGTTTTAATGACGGTGTAGGTTATTATCTTGGTGTAGATAATGACGGTACGCCTATTATTTTTGACTTATGGAAGCGTGACGGTGCAAGAACTAACAGCAATGTAAGCATAATAGGCGGCTCCGGCAAGGGCAAAACCACACTCATAAAGCACATTATCGTATCAGAGCTGATACGAGGAACAAAAGTAATTGTCATAGATCCCGAAACAGAGTACAAGGCTATCTGCGATATGTTCCGTGAAGATGGCATATCACGGTGGATAGACGCTTGCGGTGGCAGAAACGGAATGATAAATCCATTACAGGTACGTCCTAAACCACTTTCGGACGAGGAGGAAGAAGAAGCCGAAAGCAAGGGTATCAGCGAACTTGCATTACATCTTAAAACGCTTGAAATCTTCTTTGAACTGTATCTTCCCGAACTTACTCAGATACAGAAAGCCTTACTTACAAAAGGGCTTATCGCTATGTATGAGAAATTCGGCATAACCTGGGATACAAGTGTAACATATATGAAAAATACCGACTTCCCGGTTATGACGGATCTGTATAACACTTTGCTTGAGCAGAGAAAAACAGCTGAAAAAGGCGTAACCGATGATATGGACAAGCTGATACTGCTGCTTGAAAATATAACGACAGGTGCAGACAGTTTCCTTTGGAACGGTCATACTACAATGCAGTCAAATGCACAGCTTATCGTGTTCGATACGCAGAATATGAAGATTATGAGCGATGCAATGAAATCAACGCAGTATTTTAATCTTCTGTCGTGGTGCTGGCAACAGATGAGTGCAGACAGAAGCGAAAAGGTGATGGTTGTATGCGACGAAGCGTGGCTACTTATAAATCCCGATGTTCCGCAGGCGATGAGCTACCTTAGAGATACCGAGAAAAGAGCAAGAAAGTACAGCGGCGCACTTGCCGTTGCAACGCAGAATGTTGTAGACTTCCTTGATCCTAAAGTCAAGCTGTATGCACAGCCTGTACTGGATCTGCCGTCTACAAAGTTTATTTTCGGCTGTGAGGGCGATGACCTTAAAGCAATATCAACACTATACAATTTTACCGATGCACAAAGAGAACTTGTTGCCGCAGGCAATCGTGCAGAGTGCCTTATGAAAGCCGGAGGACGGGCGCTCAAACTCAAGGTACAGTTACCCGAAAAGCGTCTGAATCAGTTAGGATTGGAAGGTAATTAATATGACTGTATCGACGGCTATTGCAAAAATAATAACTACATTAGCGTCAAACGAAAAAGGAAGAAAGATAATAGGAGCAGCATTACTTACTCCGATTGTAATAATTCTTTTGGGAACCGGTGTATTTATTGCCTTGCTAACCGGATTGTTCAGTTTGCTTTACGGTGCAGTGCGTGATACAAGCGTCAGCCAATCGTGGAACGATATACGAAAAAATGTGGAATCCGCTCTGAGCGGTGTCAACTCCTCGATAAATACACAGATTAAAAATGACACATACGATTTTATGCCGGACTTTTCGATAAACCTGTCAAAGTCTGTTCTGCAGAAAACTTTTTCAGAGGGCAACAACTCGTTCCTGTTGCTGTACGATACAAAAGAGGTCAATGACAGCGTTGCAAAAGCGAAGAAGTATATAGATAAGCTGAAAAAGGTAAAATCACAGAAAGAGCTTGAACAGCTTAACGAAGAAATTGATTTAAGCGGCTACAAATATTCTGACCTTGCGAAAGATAAGGAATTCCGGGACGATAAATCGTATGATATGAGCAAATACAGTCAGAGTACGGTACAGCTTATAAACACACTCGTCAAGCCCGAAATGCCGACATACGACTATGACGAGGAAACCGTAACAATTGACGGTGTAAAGGCAAAAAAGCAGATACTTACTGTGCATAAGGACAGCAAAACTCAGATAGTGGAGTACACCTGTTACGGCGAAGGTGACATATATCTTCCGAGATTGCTTGCGTTATATCAAGCTGAAACATTCAGCCGCTTTGAAGATATGGCAGAAAGTGACGCAAGCGGACTTGATAACGATATAGCAAGTGCTATCGAGAATGTCAGCTCAGACGAAAGCGGCGGCGCAACAGCAGACGGTTTTGACGTTGCCTGTCTTAACGTGTTCCAGGCACAGGAGATAGGACAGATATTCGAGAGAGCGGCACTTGATGGCAAGTTTTCCGCAAAAGTCAGTACGGAAAAGACCGGTACTACAGAAAAACTGTCAATAACGGTAAAAACACCGTCTGAAGATGATTGGTACGAAATGTTCAATGTAGACGAGAAGTACAGGGATTACACCAAAGAAAATACGCAGATAATCGAGCGTATCTTATCCGACGCACAGATAAATAACTTGTACATATCGGTAGACAGCACCGCTCAACGTGCATTGTTCGTGTACTTTCAAGGCTTTTTCAATCTCCCTGTCGAAGCCGATGATTTAAAGGAAAACACAAACGGTATCCTTACAACGCTGAATGACTTCGAAACAATACACAGCCGTGGATCAAATGCAATCGGCAAGGCATACGAATCGGGTATAACGCTGTATCTGAATGATGAGGATACCGAGGTCAGAGCGGAGATACTTCCCGATGTAGGCGAGTGCATACAGGATGTGTATATCTATGACGTTTATGACGCAGAAAAACGCAAGGTAGTAAAAGATAAGCCAAATTATACATACAACTGCTCGGCGGTACAGCTTGCGTACATAATTGATACGGACGTGTTTGCAGAAGAATACGGCTTTGATTTTCCGACTATCGTAACAACCACAGGTACGGAGATAAAGCACGATGACGGTGTTCTGACGCTGATGATAGAATACAGCTGTCTTGACAGGCTTGAAACTATTTCGGAGCAGGACATAGGATTGTCGCTGTATGACGTATACGACAAAGACGAGAAGATAGTAATAGGCTATGCTCACTCCGGCAAACACAGCAAGGAAAAGGACGAGGGCTTATCAGCGACAGGCTGGAGCCATACATTCGGAAGTGAGATAATACCTCATTTGTGCGTCAAAACTGCGTTTGTAGACGGAGAGGTAACGCCTCCGGAGCTTGATAATCAGCATATCTATGACGGCTTATCGGTGCGTTTTGTCGGAGCAAAGGTAAATCCTTTGCTTTGGTTTAAGGCTTACAGGACGGACGTTAACAAGGACCTGCTTGACAGCATAAGTGCGATACAGGTGAAAAAATAAAAGGAGAATTTGATTATGGAAAATGAAGAAAAGCTGTTTGATACATTCGGTGAATATCTTGACAAATGCGGTGACGTGGAATTTGATTTTTTCTGCGATGACCTGTATTGTGACCATACCGTAGTATGGAACAGCTATAATGATAAGCTGACAGAAAAAGCAAAGGAAAAATGGAACAAACTGCTCGGCTCAAAATATGAAGTTACTTACTCTGATGATAAGTATCGTATCAGACAGATAAACATACCCGATGAAAATCTGCGTAAATCCTGCCTTGATTTTGCGTATGCACAGGCAGGATATATTCCGGCATCAGAGTACGATGAGTTGTTTTGTAGCGAAAACCGCATTTGCATAGGTAATTGCTATGTGAATTTCGGAATCAAAACAACATCGCTGTCCGGAGAAACAAGACAGGATTGCGAAAATCTGAATATGACGGACTGTATGACGCTGTACGGACGAATAGCAATGAACAATCCTGTCAGCTGTGAAACAGCACTGACTGTCAATGCAGTAAGCGTAACAGGAAATACAACCGTACCGCTGATAGTATGCAGAAAAGGCACTTTCAGCTATGTGAACAATTGGCAGACTGATAAATTACTCGGTAATGAGAAAATGTTTAAGATGATAGCTGATAAGGCGAAGATCGAAGCTAAATCCTACAACAAATTTGAAGAAGAAGAACCGGAGGTATAAAAATGTTTTTATTCCCGCTTTTAATGGTAGAAAAGAAACGTCAGACAATGCTCAGCGAGATACGCAAGGAGCTTGAGATGAATCAGAAGATAACAACAGTGAACAATCTTTCGTATTTCATTAAGGAGGAGCTGAAATATTATGAGTACATCACTCATATCATAATCGACCTTGAATTTATCGAGGAAAAGGGCGATGAATTCCTTACGAGCTTAAAGGCTCTTGTGATGGCAACGGACGTGCCGATAATCATATACGCCGAAGGAGTATATCCCGGTGATATGCTGCTGTCGGAAATAGCAAGACAGGGACTTGCAAATATCATAGGCGAAACGCCAAAAACATTCAAGCAGATAAGCCGCAACAAAATGCAGAAAGACCTGCGTGAAGCACTGATAAAGTCAACTGCCGACCGCAGAATAGGACTAAGGGAAGAACGTCAGAGAAGATTTGACGTTACATATATCCCGGTACAGAAAGGCAATAACAATGCAATACCGAATTACAACAACTGCGACCTGCATTTATCAATCGGTTTATTCGGAGCAATGCGTCGTGTCGGTACTACAACATACGCAATACAGCTTGCAGAGTATTTCACAGCAAGAGGAGCAAAGGTAGCGTTCTTCAGCAAGAACGAACTTACTGACGGCGATTTAAACATTCTCCAGGAAACATACAAGGAAGAAACGGTGTCAAAGGGAACGTATTTCACATATCGCAACATAGATTTCTATTTCTTCGGCAGAGTACCGGAGAACTGGGGAATCTACAATGTTGTAATCAATGATTACGGCACAGACACAGAGCAGATTGACAACTGGCTGTCCTGTCACTACAGATACATTGTAAGCGGTTTCAACGAAACTGACATAATACAGCTTATGTCACTGCTCGAAACTGACAAGAACGATACAAAGCGGCTTATAGGCAGAGATTACAGAATAGCGTTCAATTTCGGAGATCCGTCAATGTGTGGTGAACAGTACAGGTATCTTTGTTCAAACCTTGCACCTTCGGCAAGAATTACAATGAACGGCTTTCTGCCGTACAAGTTTAATTTGCCGCAGTGGTTTTTGCAGACGTGCGACACGGAGTTCGAGAACTACAGAATGTATATCTCAAACATAAAGAGATAACGGAGGTGGCAGTATGGCACATCTTGAAGAAGATATAATTGAACGAGCAAAAAATACCGATATGATAGCCCTTCTCGAAAGCGAGGAGGGCTTTTCCTTTAAAAGCACTTATGGGGAAAGGGAATTCAAGTGTATTGAGCATAACAGCCTTGTTGTAAACGGCAACCGACGCAGATGGTACTGGAACAGCCGACAGGTCGGCGGAAACAATGCCATTGATTACCTCGTAAAGATACGGGGTATGAATTTCAGAGATGCTGTTTTGCATCTTGTCGGTGAACGGGAACAAGCGGAGTATGCGCCGATAAAGAAACCTGTAACGGAAAACGTATCTATATCAAAGCCCGTAAGATTTGTTCTGCCGGAGCAGGCTCACTTCCCGGACGGCAGACGAAATTACAGTAATATCATTGCTTATCTTAATAAGGGCAGAGGTATTGATATGAACATCATCAATGCACTGATAGCTTCCGGTCAGATTTATCAGGGAGTGCAGTACAACGGTTTGCATATAGTCGGATACAACGATGAGGGAATGGCTTTTTATCGCTTTAATGATAACCGTGACTGGGTTGATTATAGATTGCAAACGCTGAGAGCTTCACCGACAGCAACAGATACATATCAAGCTGAAGCTGTTTCTTCAAAATATGTTGATAACATTTTACTGAAGGATAACACAAAAATATTTAAGAATAATCTTGTTGTATCGACCGGGAAAAACGCTCAAGGTGAAATATCCTATGCAGCATTCCGTATAGCAAGCACAAATTACAGATTCCGGGGAGAAGTAGCCGGGAGCGATAAAGCAAGTGGCTTTCTGATTGAGAGCGAGGGTATGAACGATTGTGTGTATGTTTTTGAATCGTTTATCGACGCTATGAGCCACGCCAACCTGTACAATATAAAGTACGGAAATAAGGACGCCTGGAAACTGCACAACAGGCTTGCTCTCGGCGGAACAGCCGATACGGCTCTGATGGAGCTGTTGAAGCGTAAACCGAATATCCGTAATATATGTCTGTGCCTGGATAATGATAGTGCAGGGCGAACTGCTGCTAAAGAAATTGCAGGTAAGCTCAGAAGTATGGGATACATTAACATCTATGAACGCTATCCCAATGAAAAAGATTACAATGATGAGCTTAAAAAAGTTAAGTCGATCATAAACGAACAGGCAGAAGAAAACGAACAGTAAAATTTAATAAAGGAGGATAACCCAATGCAGAACAGCAAAAGCTACTTTGTATTGCCTAATACAGCATTCGGCTTATCCTGCGAAGAATTTTCTGTGCTTGCTTATCTGCTGTCAATTCCAACGGCAAAAAAGCGTGTCAGACAGCAGACCATAGCAGAGAAGTGCAATATAGGCAGTCGCAATACTGTAACAAAAGCCATAAACAGCCTGCTTGCAAAAGGATATATATTTACAAAAATCCGTACCAGGCGTGTGAACTACTGGTACGGAACAAATATCTATTATCTTAACGAGGACGCAGTATGCAATTTTTCAAAAGGATACACATTGATACAGCGGAGCGTTTTTGAATACGGCTTATCGCCGGCACAGCTGAAGGTATATGCTTTCATTGCAAAGTCAATCAACTCAAAGCTCGGCTACTGCTGGAACAGCTATACCGATATATCCAAAGGCACAGGTATGTCCCGTAGCACTGTAATTGCGCTAATCCATCAGTTAGAATACAGAGGACTTATAAGCAAGATACGGAAAATGAGATACGGCTGTCCTAAAGTTTATGCCGACAATGTTTACTGCATAAAACTGAAAAGAAAAAAGCGGATAAAAAAAGAAGTACAGCCCCGCAAAGACTGTACCTCTCAAAAATCCAATGTAAATTATAACTTACACTTTGATAATAACACAGAGCCTTTCTTTTGTCAAGTCCTACTGAGCGATTTTTTACAAACGAGGGGTAGTCCGAAATATGAGCATCTATATATTACCCAGCAAATTAGCCACAGAAAAAGAAAAGTAAGTAAATTAAATTTACTATATAGCAGTATATATAGGATACTTAGGACCGTTTACGCTCATTTTTCTTCAAAAAAGTCCTGCGGAAAACGAATAATGAGTAAAAATAAGGCTCCGCCTTGATATTTTTCGACTTTTCTTTTCTGCGGCTAATAGTGCCGGTGCGACACCGTGACGCACTTGCAACATAATGAAAAATATGTTAGAATAAAGAAAATATGTTGTGATACGGATTGGAGGTGTCTGTAATGATTGAAAACATAGAAAATGAAAAAGAATGTTGTGGATCGTGTGATTTTTGTATGTTTGATAATAACGGAAACGCAGTATGTGCTGATGACAATTCAAAACATAAATACGGTGACATTGTTTCTGAGAATGATGAAATATGCGAAAACTATCAGTTACGATTTGGCATAATGTAAAGGAAACGCCCTCTGCCGGAGCTGTTGCTCTGACAGAGGATGTTTTTTTTTCGATATTCTGCTAATATTCAGCTATATAGCAAAATGTACAAACGAAAGCTGATTTTGTTGTGCAAGTGTACAAATTCAATTTTGCATTACACGAAACGCTTGACATTACACGAAACGTATGCTATAATATAGGCACAGGGTTAAGAAAGAACCTCGAAAAATAAAACAAGCTCGATTGAGTGAGAAAGGAAAAAAAGATTATGAAAGACAACATAGTAAAAGTTTACAGAGCAGTGCTTACGGTAAAGTTATCAGAAGACGATAAAAGAGGTCTTGACTACAGAAGAAGCCCGGAGAAGGCACTGTACGAAATGCGTGACACTTTCTATGAACTGTGTGACGATATGCCAAAAAAGACCAGTGCTTCCGATTTTGCTGAGATGTTTAACAAAGAAATCGAAAGACAAATTGCCGAATTTGTCGAGTGCAAAAATACCGACATAACACTTCTTATCCACGATATTGTCGAGGAAGTACCTGATGTCATCAGCAAAGCAGATTTAGCAAAAGCGTATGAACACGGCAATTTTGATACAGAAATTGCTCTTTCTGATGATATAGACGCTGAAATACTTAGTGCTACTATTCACTACGAAGGTATGATTTCTCGTGATATGATGCGAGATTTCGACGGTATTTACGACACTTTCAAGGGTGCGGATTATTTATACGACGACGGGGATAGCTCCTTTGTGACGGTCTTTACGCTCATACAGTATGAAGACAGCACGGTAGAAAACTTCTTTATTCCGGGATATTACAACGATTTAACAAAGCGTTAAGCAAAAAAACACCGACCGGGAGCGGTATTCCTCCCGGAGAAAGTTGAGGGCAAGACCATGTACAAAGTTATCAAAGGTGCAAGATACAACACAGAAACAGCAAAATGTTTAGCTTCGTGGAGCGCACCGTGTGCGGTCAGCGACTTTAAGTATTACGAGGAAACTCTTTATCGTACTAAGGCAGGAAATTATTTTCTGCACGGAGAAGGACACGGCGCTTCTCCGTATCGCAAGCGTGAGCCAGACGGCTGGACGCACGGAGAAAAAATCATACCGATGACTTATGAGCAGGCGCAAGCCTGGGCGGAAGAGCACCTAGACGGTGACGAGTATGAGAACATCTTCGGAGACGCAGACATCGGCGCTGACGCTACTCTCACGGTGTCAGCAGGTGCTATGCGAAAGCTCCAACAAATGCAAAGTCAGAGTGGGAAAACGTTAAAAGCCATTGTAGACGAGCTCTTAGGGGTGCAGTCATGAAGAAAAAACACTCAAAAGAGCCACTGCCGCTGGCTTTTCTTAAAAAGTTTTCGGAAAAGTATGCTTGGATATGGAAGCCACTTGATGAGTGCTGTGCTTCTAAAGGTCAAGATCTTCCTGACTGGAACAACGCTTGCGAGCTTCCTATAGCGGCAACCGCAAGCATAGCTTCGGCGATTTTCCCGGTAGACCCTGACTTTCCGGCTACAGCCGCTTGCTTATATGCTTGGAGAAAGCATAAGGAGATGTACACTTTCGACAGGGATCTTGCTGATATGCTTATGGAGCAGGCTGACAAGGATCTTGAAGTACCGATAGATATACTACTCACTCTACCTTATCCTTGCTTATGGATACAGTATGAGAAAAGCAAAGGCGTTTTCGTGTGGATAGAGCACGATATGAACACTTTCGAGCTTGAGCTACGCATACTTGAAGTGGACGAAAGCGGAGTGATAGACAACATACCGGTGCATCTCATCAGCGGAGGTACAATCCTTGACGGCATAAACGCATCCCTTGATGTAAGCGAAAAAGAACTTAAGAGCAAGGAATTTTCTGTGTTAAAAAGCACGATAGCTTCCGTACAGAGTAAGAAAGTGTCAAAATATATGCAGCTTATACTTTATATCTGCGCAGAAAACAAAGACGAGCAAGAAAATGCCGAGCAAAAAGCAATCTATAAGCCGTCGCAAGTGCCTAAAGATGCTTTTAGAGAGCTTCGCAAGTGGGACGTCGGTTTTCGAGTAGGAAACACTATCAGAAAGTACAAGTCAGAGCATAAAGAAGATATACTTCATACTGAGCGTACAGGAAGTCACGCTTCAAAACGCCCACACACACGGCGAGGACACTATCATCATTACTGGATTGGTAGTGATAGGGACAATAGCCGAAAAATTATTTTAAAGTGGGTTGCGCCGATGTTCATAGGCGGATCAAGCGATGATACCATAGTTACAGAACACAAAGTAAAATAAAAAGTCCCCGACAGAGCATAAAGAAGATACACCTCATACTGAGCGTAACGGAAGTCATGCTTCAAAACGCCCACACACACGGAGAGGACACTATCATCATTACTGGATTAGTGATAGGGACAATAGCCGAAAAATTATTTTAAAGAGGGTTGCGCCGATGTTTATAGGCGGTTCAGGCGATGATACAGTAGTTACAAAACACAAGGTAAAATAAAAGAACTCCCGGCGAAGTATTGAAGAAAATAAATCTAAAGATGATTGAAAACGCCCTCTGTCAGAGCATTAACAGCTTTGGCAGAGGATTTTTTTCTCCTTGCATTAAAAAGTTTGCAAAATAATCTTGACAACATTCGCCACTTGTGATATAATTATAATCAATGAGGGAGAGAACGATACCCCCTCAAAAAACAGGAGGATAAAACATATGAAAGTAATCAAGACATACGATGAATTCAACCCCAGGAGATACAGTGCTCCGTGGATTGCTAAAGTTAATGCCGAGGGTAAGATTGATTTTTCTGTTAGAATCGGCGGTTACACGGGAGATTCTCGTAAAGGAGAAGCAGGTCAATTATATGTAACTGACCCAAAAGAGAATACAATATATGCTTTTGGTCAAAAGGATTACAGAGGTAATAACAGCGGGTATGAATACGTTCAGTTCAAAGATGGCGAGTTTATCTCAATTCCGAAAGCAAAACTTATCGACGCTCTTAATCAAGTAGTATAAAATAAAGCCAACAGGAAGAAAAACAGGTAGCTTCTCTGAACGGCACACGCAACGGCTGAAGAAGAGATTAAGGACTAAGGCAATCGGTCACTTCCCTCTGCAACAGGGCAGAGGGAGAAAGGAAAGAGCTATGTATGAGTTTCGATTCGTGCATCAGCACGGATACATCAGCGGAGAGTACGGAAAGGTAGTGACAAAGCAAAACCGCTACGGAAGGTATTTCGTGTTCAGAACGCTGAATAACGAAGAAATCCCGCTAAAAAAAGCAAAGTCCGAGTTATCGGACGAAGCAGTTTCTTTTTACGCTAAGCAGATCAGAGATCAGCGTAGCAAAGCTATCCGCTTTGAGATAGCAAAAGACAGCACTCTCGCAGGATGCGAAGAGCGATGGGAAAGTCACGTTGAAAAAATGACAGACGAGGAGCTTGTTATTGATGAGATTTGCGATATCATCGAATCCTTTCGTGGCAAAGTTGGCATTCTCACAGATAGTGCAAGCTGGAGATATCGCAAAGCTCTTGCGATGTCTTGTAAGGGCATCAAAACACTTCAAGCCCTTGCAGATGACGAGAACGAAGATGTAGCTTTTACTGCAAAAAAAGCACTTGAAGAAAAAACAGAAGGAAGCAAAAATGTATAAAGTTATCAACGGCAAGAAATATAACACGGACACGGCTAAACTGCTCGGCACTTGGCATGCCGAGTACAGCTCGGAGGTACAAAATGGGCAGTAAACAGCAATACTCGCCTGTAATCAACGAGATACTCAAGGCTGAGCGGAGCAAATATCCGCTCAGCAACTTGCCGTTTGATTGCAACACTGATGATATAATAAATTTAGTCGTCCGTCAGTTAAAAGATGATTATGGTGCGGAAGCACAGCAAGTGTATTATAAAAACGAAGAAACTATAACGCTACAGATTCTCCCTGCCACTGCTTTACAGCGTTTTACAACGCACGGAAGGCAAACTTACTTGTTTGACGATGACCTCAGCAACTTGCTTTCGGAGCAAGGCAGAGAAACCGCTTTAGAGCGATATGCTCTGGAGCATTTACCTGTCGACACATTCTTTGTCGAGCGTAAATGGCACGATAGTGTGGGATTCGTTTTTACTTACATCGCATCAAATGATTCCGTGCTGATTACCGACTTTACAAGGCGAGGAAAGTCAAAGGGATTTATCAAAAGATCAATATACCTTGAGGCAGAGCGACTAATCAAGACGCTTGATTTAAGCGGAAATATACATGTAAACGGCATAATCGACAAAAAGGATGATGTTGTAGAATTAATTTTTAACGCAATGCAATATATCATCTATCTCACGGCAATCAACGCCGAGATTGAGCCTGTGACAAAGCAAGCAATAACAAAAAAACTTACAGCTCCTGCGATTAGCGAGTACAGCAACAAAACGCAAAGCAAAACGCAAATATCAACCGTAGGATACCGCTTTGGCAATGAATACAGACGGCACAAGCGTAATAGTGCAGAACAATCATCGTCCGCTACCCACAGTGGAGGAGGAAAAGGAGTGAAAAAGACTCCGCACATACGCAGAAGTCATTTCCATAGCTATTGGATCGGAAAAAAGACTGATCCGCAGAATAGAAAAATCGTAGTTAAGTGGATACAGTCAGTTTTTGTAGGCTCATCCCAGGATTACGAAGAACCTACAATTCATAAGGTTAGATAACAAAAAGCAGAAAGGAAAATGTATGACACTTGAAGAAATAGATACGCCCGAAAAAGAGAAAGAAATTGCAAATAAACTTTGCGAAGCATATATGTTGCTGGTGAAAGTGCTAAAGCCGTATAGGAGTTTGATATGTATAAATAATGATAATGCTGAAAACCACCCTTTAAAAACAATAAAAGTGTTGACACCGTGGGCAAATACTTATATGACGGATGCGCTTAGGGCAAAAATGAGCGAACTTCTCAAAGACATACCCCAAAATATTGACAGCCAATTCCATACACAGACTCTGATGCGATATTGGTTTGGTATAAATATGTTTTGGTATGAATATAGAAACGAATACAGTTTAGAACAATACGAAAAGGAGTATAAAAACAAATGACACTCAGAGAAATTCGGAAAGCGAAGGGATATACACTTGAAAGGCTTGCTCAAATGTGCGGAACAAATAAATCGCAATTAAGCCATATAGAGAATGGTTCTCGAAATATAACTGAAACTATGAAACAGAAACTGAATGATATTCTCGGTGAATTTGAAATGCCAAACAAAACAAAATTTACCTGTGCTGACGCTTTTGAAAATATAGGCGAAGTATATGGATACATCAGTACGAGAGTACCCGATAGCAGTACTAATAATGACTTTATTAATGCTGTTGAACATCCTACATATGGACTTTTGCAATTATTCAAAAAGGCAATACCACAATGCATTCTAACACAAAATGAAAACATTTGGATATCCGAGGTAATATCTGAAATCAATCTCGGTGACTACAAAAAAGCAGATCAAACAGCAAGTAAAGCTGAACAATCAGCATTTTTAATTGGCTACTACAAAGGGGTAAAAAAAGCCTCTACAATTGAAGAAAATAAATCTAAAGATGATTGAAAACGCCCTCTGTCAGAGCATTAACAGCTTTGGCAGAGGGCGTTTTTTGTATCTCCTCGGAATATAGCTCTCAGAAAAAAGAAAAATCAGCGAGAGCGGTTGTATATGGTTTGCACAATATAGCTACTAAAAATTCAGCGTTTTTACTATATTTTTTTGTGCCTTTACCGTTGACAAAATTACCAAAACACGGTATAATTATCAGTAAGGAGTGATATATAAAAAACACTCCGCAGGAGTAGGGCTTTGCAGAGCCGTTACTCTTTTCCTCAGACGATGTCCAAACCATCTACTGATATAGCGAAGTGGCTACATCTGTGTCCTATATACATATTATAGCACAGATTAAATACATTATGCAAGAGCTTTCAGAAGATTTATGGGTATTCGTCTGATGGCTCTTGTTTTTTGTTATTGTCCAAATAAGTATTTGGGATCAAAATTGCCGGTTGCTAAATCAAAAACTATAGCAAATACAGAAAGCAATATCATAACGACTACAAATCCTACCAAAAACAAAGCTGTTTTCTCTGTAAGCAACTTAAAAGGGTATGAAATGATTTGTGCTAACTTTAAATATTGCCCGGCGATGCTGTGTTCAAATCGTTCTTGTTCTTGATAATATTTTTCATCGTGAACTTTACGATTTGAAAAAAACTTTTTGATATTGTTCATTGTGGTTTTTTCTCCTTTCTTTCGGATCAACCATAATGAATGATATATATAACAATTGAATGCCGACCATTGTCAGAGATGACCTACAGCCGAGATAACTACGCATTAGTTCTGAGAACATCGTGTAAGCAACACGGGAGAGGAACAGTAAACGCCGGTTTACTGCAAACCACCGACTAACAAGTCACAGTTCAGAAACGCCGCATTCTGCGGAGCGAGTATACATACTGTACTACCAATACAGTTGAGCTACATCGGACCAGGTAGGTGTTAAGCTACGGAGAGATGCGAAAGCGCTAATCGAAACAGTGAGTCGGAACGCAAAATGTATAATATATCATGGCGGAGTAGTTACCGCTATTCCGCTGTGATTTTTATATTTATACCTTTAGGGACACTGGTGTACAGTATCCCTAAAAGTGTAAATATTGTTGGCGCAGAAAGAGGGATTTGAACCCTCGCGCCGGTTTCCCGACCTACTCCCTTAGCAGGGGAGCCCCTTCACCACTTGGGTATTTCTGCATGGCGAATTAATAATATAAAATTTAAATGGTGCCGCTGATCGGACTTGAACCGATACGGTATTGCTACCGAGGGATTTTAAGTCCCTTGTGTCTGCCGATTCCACCACAGCGGCATATTCTGTTGTGCGGTGATTAACCTTGATATATTATACACTTATTTTTCCTGCTTGTCAAGTGCTTTTTGAAAATTTTATTAAATTATTTTCTGCTTTTCCATCTTGTTTTTTATTCCGAAATAGTGTAAAATATTAATTGAAATATACCTAAAAAACAGGATACAATTTCCAACAATTCTATAGTTATCATGAAAGGGGAATACAAATGAGGATAGCTCTGTTTACAGAAACATACCTGCCGAGCATCAACGGTGTAGTCACCCACGTTAAAACTTTAAAGGAAGGTCTTGAAGCACTCGGACATACGGTACTGGTGGTTACCGCCGATTCAAGAGTAAACAATCACGTTATTGCGGACGATGTAATGTACTGTCCCGCCGTAAAACTCAAGAAAATCTACAATTATGATATAGCGCCGCCTATAAGCAAGGAACGTCTTGATAAAATCAAGAGCTTTGCTCCCGACATAATTCATATCCATAACGAATTCGGAGTAGGCATTTCCGGTGTACTTATCGCAAGAAATCTCAAAGTACCGCTTGTATATACGCTCCATACAATGTATGACGATTATGTATATTATGTAGCAAAAACAAAAGGCTTCGGCAAGATTGTAACTTCCGCCAGCCACCTTTACGCAAAGATGCTCGCATCAACAGCTTCGGCTATTACAGGACCATCGCCCAAGGTTTCGGAATATTTCAAAGCCTGCGGCGTAAAGAAGCCCGTCCACGTTATACCGAATTCAGTGGAGCTTGACGTATTCAAGCCCGAAAACGTTGATAGAAACGATGCTGTCAGGATGAGAAGAAAGTTCGGATTTGCCGATGACGATATGGTATTCTGCTTCTGCGGCAGACTCGGCAAGGAAAAGAACATAACGCTTCTTCTTGAATACTGGGCTAAAAATGTCAGACCCGAAGATAAGATAAAGCTGTTCATACTCGGTGACGGACCTTTGCACGAACAGCATTGCAAGGAAGCCGATGAACTCGGTATATCCGATATGGTGAAATTTGCGGGCAGGGTAGAACACCCCGATTTACCCGTATATTACGCCTGCTGTGACGCATATATCACAGCGTCACTCTCCGATACCTGCTCAATTTCCATGCTCGAGGGTATGGCTATGCACCTACCCGTTCTCAGCCTTAAGGACGACCTCAATGTCGGACAGGTAAAGGACGGTATCAACGGCTATAACTTTACCGATGCCGACAGTATGTACGAGCTTCTGAAAAAACTCCGTGATATGCCTAAGGACGAGCTTGCCGAGTTTGGCAAGCGTACAAGGGAGTCAATAAAGACATCCGGCGCTATACGCCTTGCTAACGATTTACTCGATGTGTATAAAGAGGCAATGGAGGTTTACAAGAAGAAGAACAAAAAACGTAAGCTCAAGAAACGCTATCGTGTTATCAGACACAGATATGTTAAGCGTCCCGTAACAAAAACAGGTAAGTCTATATAATAATAAGCGGCGGATCTAAACAATCCGCCGCTTGCTTATTCCTTCACGATTTTCAGCACAGGGTAGCCGTCAATGTACGGCTTTATGATATACGGATGCTTTTTGGCATAATCCAGCATTATATCTGCAAGCGAGCCTTGTTCATTATATCTCTTGTTTATGAACGTTGACAGCTTGGAAACCGGCAGAGCAGACACCGTTTCACATACGGGAGAAACGGTTATGCCGAGAAGATTTTCGCTTATGCGGTTGACTCTGAAAGGCCACACACGGCAATCAAAAGGCTTGTTGTCGCCAAGCGCACAGCCCTTTTCGGTAAGCATAGGACAGTAGGTAAGCTCGTCGCCGTCCTTGAAGTGCATCACAAACCTGTATCCGTCCTCATACGGCTCAAGCTCAGCGTTTTCATCAATGTTCTTTTTTATATATTCTGACGTTTCGGGCGAAATAACAGGTATCTCCCATATATCGTCCTTGTCGAACACGCAACAGACACGGCACTTTGCGCAGGCTTCACGGCTGAGAATTTCAGTAAGCATTTAAAATCATTCCTTTCGGTTATATCTTATCACAACCGTGAGCAATGTGCAACCGTAAAATTTTGCTTTAAATTACTGTAATTATGTCAATTTGGTTACAATTTGCAAAAACTATTGATTTTAACACGTTGTTTTGGTATAATTAATGATAACTCATACTGTGTATTCAGTGAGAAATTCTGATGTTGCATCTGTGCAGCTGTTGAACAAAGGATATTATATGGAAAATAATAACTCAGTAAATTTTGCAGATTACGAATTTATACCGAAGCTTTTAACTCAGATCGAAAAAGTCATTATAGGCAAGCATGACGTAGTGAAAATGCTCGTTGCCGCCTTGCTTTCCGGCGGTCATGTGCTGATAGAGGACGTGCCGGGTACGGGAAAAACAACGCTCGCAATGACACTCGCTAAAGCGACCTCGCTTTCGTGCAGACGTGTTCAGTTCACCCCCGATGTCATGGCGTCCGATATAACAGGCTTTACTATGTACAATAAGGAAAGCGAACGCTTTGAATACCGCAACGGACTTGTTATGAGCAATATTTTTATTGCCGATGAAATAAACAGAACCTCCCCGAAAACCCAGTCGGCTCTGCTTGAAGCAATGGAAGAGAAGAAGGTAACGGTAGACGGTGTCGCACATAAGCTCCCCGATCCGTTTATGGTAATTGCGACAGAGAATGAATTCGGTTATGTCGGAACATATCCTCTGCCGGAGGCTCAGCTTGACCGTTTTCTTATAAAGCTCTCCGTAGGCTATCCCACGGCTGAGGACGAGGCTATGATTCTTTACAGAAGAAAAAACGGCGACCCTATCGAAACCGTTGAGCCTGTATGCAGTGCCGATGATATTACACGTTGCATTTCTGCCGTAAGAAATACGCATATAGATGCGGCTATATATAAGTACATTGTTGATATAGTTTCCGCTACGAGAAACCATCCGTTTGTGGCACTCGGCGCAAGCCCCCGTGCGTCTATCGCTCTTATGAGAGCGTCGCAGAGTATCGCTTTTATGGACGGCCGTAATTATGTTACCCCCGAGGACGTAGCGCTTATGGTAAATTATGTCCTTCCGCACAGAATACATCTCACTCAGGAGGCAAAGGTCAAGTGTGTAAGCGTTGGACTTGTTATTTCCGAAATAATGAAAGCAGTAAGACCGCCCTTTAAAAGCAACGAATAAGGCGAAAGGTCGGTTTGTATGGCTAAATACAGATTTTATTATATATTGTTCGCCGTTGTCAGCACCGTGCTTATGTTTTCGTACAAGAGCAAGCTGACTTCGGTGCTTTTCCTTATTGCGATTGCAATTCCCGTAATTTCATTCGTTCTTCTTGTTTTTTCAAGGCTTCTTGTCAAAATCAGAATCGAATACCGCTCGCTCACAGCGGAAAAGTTTGAAAATACCGATATTTCGGTAACGGTTACCAACCGTTTTATCATACCGTTGTCGCCTGCGGAGCTTATAGGCTGTTTCCCGTACAGAAACAGCGAAAAGTTTGAATATCACAAGCTGATGATAAGCGTACCGCCTTTTTCTTCCGTTACGGTTAATTTCAATTCACCGATAAGGTTCAGAGGCGTTTATAAGTCGGGCATTGAAAAATTGGTGATATACGACCTTTTCAAGCTATTTCGTATGAACAAAACGATGGAATGCTACGAGGATTTTGTCGTACTGCCCAGAAAGCTTGTTATCGACCCCATAATCGACACCGGCGACGGCGACAGTGAAACGCTTTCGCAGAATAATTTTTCGCTTGATAAGAATGCTTTCGCAAGTATAAGGGAATACAGGGCAGAGGATTCCATCAAAAACGTTCACTGGACAATGTCCGCAAAGCACGACAAGCTGATGGTAAAGCAGATGGAACGCAGTATAGGCGGAAGCTGTGTGATTATTCCCGACCTTAATGAATATTTCCCGTTTGACGAGGATAATTACGAAGCTACAGACAGCATAATAGAGGTAATGCTTGCACTTGACCTGTCGCTTATCTCTATGAAACAGCGTTGCCTCAATGCGTGGTATTCTCCTGCGGACAAGCAGTGCGAGCAGTTTTCTGTCAAGAATGAAGAAGACAATATGCTTCTGTTTGATATAATCAGCAGACTTCCTCGTCAGACGGATACCTTCCTTCCCGAAACCGTTGCGAGAAGCTGTATGGAAGCCTCAGGCGATATATCTGCCGTTTACTTTGTCACCTCACAGTTAAGACGTGATTTTATCGGCAAAATGACCGATATTGAGCTGTTCCGCAACAAGAGAGTAAAAATCCTGCTGGTCAGCGGAGCTATCGAAACCGATGAGCAGGCAGAGCTTGCTAATGCCGTTGCGGTGACGCAGGGCTTTGAACTTTGGAAGATAGATAAGGATAATATCGTTCAGTCGCTCAATGCGGCGATAGAGCTGCATAAAAAGCAATGACAACACATCCGGAATCTTAAAAATCATAACGGAGAATAGATTTGAAACGTAATAACAGTAAAAAGGACAGCTCCGCTAAACAGCAGATGATCGTTCTTGTCGGAAATACTTACCGCAGGAACGTGAATCCGATACCTGTCATAGCAGTCAAGCTGGTTCTTGCCTATATGCTCACTGTCGGCACTGTAATGAGCTTTATCAATATATACGACATACCGTTTGAATTCGGCTCTGCCATAGCGCAGGTGCTTCTTTTCGTGACGGCTTTTATGCCTGTATTCATATTCATAAAAAAACGCTACGCTTTGCCTGCGTTTGCGGTCGGTGCCGCCATAGTGTACTTTTTCTTTCACAAATCAATAAACGAATCGCTTATTTTATTCAAGGATTACATTTTTATTCAGCTTGACAGCAGGTTGCTTTCCACGTTGCAGTATGTTCCCGTCAATTCCCATGCGTTCCTTACAAGAACGCAGGATTTTGTCAGCGGAATGAATACAGCTATGCTTATTCTGACCTGTATAATCAGCTTTATATGCGTGCTGTGCTGTTATAAAAAATTCCACCCTATAGCTGTAATAGTTACATGGAGCGTGATGTTCATACCTTCGTTTCTGTCGGAGGACGCAGATTATTCCGTGTACATTCTGCTTGCAGTGACCGCATTTTTCGGACTTCTTGCGATAAACTCGGCAAACGGTTTCTATTCGCAGGTGCCTGTGAATAATGCGAACGGTGCAAAAAATAAACCCTCCAACGATGAAAAGGCGTTCAGAAAAAATCTGCGTAAGAAAAATCCGCTACAGACGGCAAAATCCGAGCTTTCACGCTACAGCAGAAACTGCCTTTGCGGCATACTTGCGGCTGTTATCACGTTCGGTGCGACCTTCGGCTCGCAAAAGCTCTTTCCCGATATGAGCTATATCAACACAGACAATATCATAAACTCGACCGTAAAATTCTTTACGGATATAGGAGAATATTTCAGCCTTGCGTTTTCGGGCAATGCAGGTGGGCTTTTCAGCGGCTATTTTTCATCGGACAACTTCCTCATCAACAACAATATAGAACTTAATGCGCCGCCGCAGTCGGCAAATGAACCCGTGCTTAAGGTAAGATCGACCTACGAAACAGGTATGTATCTTGTCGGTGACATCGGTGTTGATTTCACAGGCAAAAGCTGGGTAAGCATCAGGAAAAAGGTCGGAAAGGACGAGCTGTACAGCGGAGAATATAACATCAGCGACAGCTTTTCTCCCGAAAAGATAGCACAGGTTGAGCAGTATATGAGATTATTCGGCGGTCTGACGCAGAAGACGCTTACGTCTGCGGATTATTCTTATATCTACGATCACTCGGAATCATCGGGCTATGCGGGAATACGTCTTGCTATGGGGGAAAGCGACTTCAGTGATCGTTTCAATCCGTACTATATGTATTCCTCACAGAGTGTAAGCATTGAATACCTCAAGAACACAAGCATTGTATTCAAGCCGTTTCTTCCCGATAACAACGCCTATATGAAAAATGAGAATTTCAATTACTACGGCGATACGATAATAAGAATAGCTGACAGAAAAAACTGGATGAAGAGCTTTGAAACAAATGTTCTTATTCCGACTAATATAGGAACATTTGTGTTTGCTGACGATGCTATGACCGACAGCGATAAGGCGTCATTGCTTTATTCTCTCGGATTCGGCAGTTACTCGGACGCAATTACATATATCGAAGATAAGAAAGAATATGACCGTTACGTCAGAAACACCTACACCACAGTTCCCGAAAACGAAAAGGAGAACATAAGAAGATTCCTTGACGAATTTGAAGGCAAAGACGGCGATAACGCAGGTACCGTTGATAACGAACTGCTGTATGTATACGGAATGTGCGAGTATCTGCGTTCACATTACGCCTATTCGCTTACAGCCGATAATACCTCTGACAAAAGCAATACTATGCTCGGAAACTTCCTTTTCGGCACAAAGCAGGGACACTGCGCCCTCTATGCCAGTGCAATGACGCTCGCACTGCGTGAAAAAGGTATACCTGCCCGTTATATAACAGGCTTCACAACAGGCAAACTCGAGCTTAACGAAAGTACGGGAATGTATGAAAAAACCATACACGAAAATTCACTTCATGCGTGGGTCGAAGTATACACGGAGGATTTCGGCTGGCTGCCGTTCGATCCGACAGGCTACGGCGGAAACAGCATCACAGGCGATTATATAGATCCCTCTCAGACGGATGCACCTGTAACTACAGCACCGCCTCAGACTACCTCAACAACGGTAACTACGACCGTGTCCCCGTCGCAGACAACAGCTACGACACCGCCCGTTACATCCGCTCCTTCTGACAATTCTTCGGATAATTCGGGTAACAATCCGGGCAGTGACGCACCGGTTAAAACCGACTATTCACTTCTTATAAAGATAGCTTTCGCCGTACTCGGCGTAATTGCGCTTACCGCACTGATATTTGCGTTTATCAAATCGGTAAAGCGTAAAAACGAAAACCGTATGAAGAGCTTCAGAAAGTCAAAAAATACGGTTTCCGCCGTAAAGGATATGTACGGCTTTATTATGAAGCTGTTCGGTACTACCGACCTTGTTCCGAGCGACAATGAGCTTCCGCTTGAATTCGCCGTCCGTGCCGATGAGAAGCTGAAAACGCTCGGAACGGATACAAGCCTTGTAAGAATTATGAACATAATCGAAAAGGCAGAGTTTTCAAACGAGGAAATATCCGAGCAGGAGCGTGCCGAGGTTTACTTGTATACAAAACAGCTTTATGCGCTTGTGCTACAGAACTCAGGACGCATAAAAAGAATGTGGATTAAAGTCACTTTTTGACAATTAATTCAATATAATTGTTGTAAATTCCGTGATAATCTGTTATAATTATATCAGAAGTAAGCAAAAGCTGCAAAGCGGAAAGGAAATATAATATGAGACTTATAACAAGATCTGATTTTGACGGTCTTGCCTGCGGTGCATTACTGCTTGCGGCAAAGGTCGTTGACAGCTGGATGTTCGCTCATCCGAAGGATATTCAGGACGGGCTTGTTCCCGTAACGGAAAATGACGTTCTCGCAAATGTACCCTTTGCCCCCGGTTGCGGACTTTGGTTTGACCACCATTCAAGCGAGGAAGAACGTCTGAAAATAAAAGGGCATTACAAGGGCGAAAGCAGGATTTCTCCCAGTGCCGCCAGAATCATATATGAATATTACGGCGGCAAGGAGCGTTTCCCGAATTTTGACGATCTGATGCTTGCTGTAGATAAGGTCGACAGCGGACATCTGACCGCAGAAGAAATACTGAACCCTACAGGCTGGATACTTATCGGCTTCCTTATGGACCCACGCACAGGTCTCGGACGTTTCAGAAACTTCAGGATAAGCAACTATCAGCTTATGGAAAAATTGCTTGTCTGCTGTGCGACAATGTCTACAGAAGAAATTCTCAATATGCCCGATATACAGGAAAGAATCAAGCTGTATAACGAACAGACCGAGCTGTTCAAGCAGATGATAGCCGAGCATTCAAGAGTTGAGGGCGATGTTATCATATCCGATATGCGTAATGTCGATCCTATCTATACCGGAAACAGATTTATGATATACAGCCTTTATCCGCATCAGAACATATCCGCATGGATAGTAAACGGAAAGGGCGGAAAAGGATGCTCCGTAGCGGTCGGTTATTCTATACTTAACCGCACGAGCAACGTTGACGTAGGCTCACTTATGCTTAAGTACGGCGGCGGCGGTCACAGAGCGGTCGGCACCTGTCAGTTCAAGGACGAGGAAATCGAAGAAAAGCTCCCGATGCTGCTTGATGAGCTTGTAAATTACGACAAGTATTATTCTGCAACTCCCGTGTAAAGCACGGCTTTAAATAACGAAAGGTACATATATGACGGTACAGGAATATGCGGTTAAGCTCCGCAGTAACATTTCAAAAATCATAAAGGGCAAGGATGATAAGATAGACCTTGTCATAATGGCTCTTTTAAGCGGCGGTCATGTTCTGCTTGACGATGTTCCGGGAACGGGCAAGACGGTTCTCGCAAAGGCACTCGCAAGAAGCATTGACGCAGGCTTTTCAAGAATACAGTTTACACCCGACCTGTTACCGTCCGATATTACCGGTATCCACTTTTTCAATATGAAAGAGCAGGAGTTCATGTTCCGTGCAGGTCCCGTGTTCACGAATATTCTTCTTGCCGATGAAATAAACCGTGCTACACCAAGAACGCAGTCGGCTCTGCTTCAGTGTATGGAAGAAAAGCAGGTGACGATAGACGGAGAGCTTTTTCTTATCGACAAGCCGTTCATCGTACTTGCAACGCAGAATCCCGTAGAAACGGCAGGAACTTATCCGCTTCCCGAGGCACAGCTTGACCGTTTTATGATAAAGCTGTCTGTAGGTTATTCCGACAGGGAATCGGAAATGCAGATACTCGATAACTCAAGAGCGGTTCACCCTGTAGAAAATCTTACTGCCGTAACCGATAAGACAGAGCTTCTTGAAATGATGAACAGAGTAGAGAATATCAAGGTGAACGAGGCTGTAAGAGGATACATTGCCGATATAGGAAATGCCAGCCGTCATAACAGCGAGATTAAGCTCGGCCTTAGTACACGAGGACTTATTGCACTGAAAAATATGTCGCAGGCAAGGGCGGCACTGCGTGGCAGGGAATTTGTAACTCCCGATGACGTAAAGGCGGTCGCACCGTATGTCTGCGTACACAGACTTATCTGCAGAAGTACGGTTATGCGTGACCCCGACAGTGCAAAACGTGAGATTCTTGACAAAATGATAAAGGAGCTTCCCGTTCCTACGGAGCAGATTTAAATGGAGCTTGTAGCGATTATTCTTGTGATTGCGGCGGTAGCAGCCGCAGAAGTGCTTATTTTCGGAAAGTACGCACTGAAAGGAATATATTACAGTGCGTCGGTAAACAAGGCCGAGGTCTACGAGGGCGAAACCCTCGAACTGACTGAGGTCGTTGAGAACCGACGCTTTGTTGCTTTGCCGTGGATAAAGACGGAGCTTTCCGCTTCTCGCTGGCTTGCGTTCAGCAGGAAGGATTCCGCCGCACAGACAAGCGGCGGCGACAATACCTTTATTCCCGGCGTTTTTTCGCTGAAGCCCCGAAGTAAATGTACAAGAGTCAGAAAAATTAGATGTATGAAACGTGGCGTATTCTCCTTTGACGATACGGTTGTGACCGCTACAGATATGCTGGGTCTTGTAAGAGTTTCAAGAGGCTTCAAGGTCGGGATAAGCATTACCGTCCTGCCTGTCGGCACAGACGGAGAAAATGCGGTGCTGTCATTCAACGAGCCTGTCGGTGAAATTCTTGTCAGACGTTTCATAAACGAGGATCCGTTTATGATTGCAGGCTCAAGGGAATATACGGGCAGAGAACCGCTCAACCGCATAAACTGGAAGTATACCGCAGTTACCGGTAAGCTGATGGCTATGAACAACGAGTTCACCACCTCACGAAACACCCTTATTCTTATGAATATGCAGAGAAAGGGAGTAGTGCCGGTAACGTCCGCAGATATAAGAGATACCGAAGCGTTTATAAAGCTGTCCGTCAGGCTGATGTGGGAAAGCATTGACAGCGGCTGCGGTTTTGCTTTTGCAACGAACGGCGGTAACGCAAACGGTACAGCCACAGGATTTGTAAAGACAGCCGAACAGTGCGAGGGCGTACTCAGAATGCTCGCACAGCTTTCCGACAGCTGCAGCTTTGATTTCGGCTCGTTTTTGAATGCACTGAATTACGGCAGCTTCACAGATGTGATTATTCTGACGCCTTATATTGACGATGAAATGGCATTGTTTGCAAAAGAGCTTGAAAGCCGTGATAAAGCGGCGGTTTTCTATACAACGGGCAACATTCCCGAAAATACAGATGCTCAGATATTGCACGCAAGAAAATTCTCATACACGTTTAATGCAGGCTATGCGGAGGGTACGCAATGAAAAAGGATTTTTTAATGAAATGCGTTGCCGCACTGGCTATGCTTCTTGTTCCTCTGCCGCTGATGTTTGTTTTCGAGGTGACGGCTTTCAAGGGCTTTATGCTGTGGCATTATCCGATATATTATGCCGTAGCCGCCATATCCGCCGCATCCGGCTATTTCCTGATGTGCCTCAGACGTTCACGGCACACTCCGAAAACGATTTTTCTTGTAAATACGCTTATTGCTCTTACGGCAACGGTGCTTGTCGTTCTTGTAGCCGTAGTTTCCTCGCAGATAAACAACGTACTTGGCGAAAACGGCTTTAACGTATTCTATTTCTGTGTTGCTCTTATGCCGTCCGTTATTGTATGGTATCTTCTCGGAATGAGCCTTAAAAAGAACAGATTTGACGATATATTCACTCCGATATGGCTCGGAATATATCTTGTCGAAACGTTCATCTGCTATATTTTCTGCTGTGTAATGTCGGCGGATATGGAATATCTCGGCGCTTCGGAACACAGAATTTCGGTTCTTCTTGTGGTAATGGCGCTTCTTACGGTATTGCTTATCAACCAGTCGAATATACGCTCAGAGATCGACAGACGCAGAAACACCAACCTTATAGTACCCAAAGGACTGAGGCTTTACAATGCAAAGCTGATAGCGATAGTCGGTGCGGTGATACTTGCGGCGCTGATGCTCAAGGATTATGTAGCTGCAGGTCTTACCTGGCTTGTGAAAATGACCGTTAAGATAATAGATACGCTGCTCTTCAACATCCGCTTTCTGCAGACCGAGCAGATGACCCCTGAGGACACACAGCTCCCCGATTCCGATATTCTTTCGGCTGAGGGCGAAAGCCGTGATTTTCTGATTTATATTCTTGTCTTTGTCATTGTCGTACTTGTTATCGTATTCAGAAAGAAAATACTGTCGCTGATGCGAAAGATAGCAGGACGCATCTTCGGAAAATATTCCGTCGATGACACTGTGCAAGAGGTTTATGACGATTACACAGACAGCTACGAGGAGCTTGATATAAGGCAGGAGAGGATAGTAAACGAAACGGATAAGGACTGCCTTAAGCGCTACCGTAAAGCTAAGGATAACAACGAAAAATTCAGGCTCGGCTACAGATTATACGCTATGTGGCTTTCAAAACGCAGTACGGAGGATATTTCCACGAAAACAGTCGAACAGCACCGCATTATCTCCGAAAAGCTGTATCACGGCACAAACAATATCGGAGCATTTTCCGACAGCTACAGCAAAATACGGTACGATGACGAGCCTGCGACCGCTGATGACATTCTTCTTTCAGACAGCCTCATAAACGAGCTTTATAAATAGCACAATGTAAAATTTGTGTAAAGTCTATTGACAATTGTAAATAAATGTGTTATCATTTCCACATGATAAAAGGGAGTAGTCGGGGGATCGGTCACAGAATGATCCCTGTACGGTGTCGTCAATACGATTTCAAACGCTTTAAGCCTCAGAGATCCGTGCCGTACTGAGTATACGCTTATGACAAGACTTTTGTCGCAATTTTTTTGCGGCAAAGGTCTGTTTTTTTATGCCTTTGCCCAAAACACGAAAGGAAAGGTTACGGTAATATGAATTATTATGACATGAACACACAGGAGGTTCTTTCACAGCTTGATGCAAGTATGAACGGACTTACAGGCGGCGAGGCTGAAAGCAGGCTTTCCCGTTACGGAAAAAACGAAATAACCGAGCAGAAGAAAAAGGGCGTTTTAAGAGTATTTGCGGAGCAGTTTGCGGATTTGCTTGTAATTATTCTGATAATCTCCGCTCTTGTTTCTGTTTTCACCGACAACATAGAAAGTGCAATTGTTATCATCTGCGTTATCACTATGAATGCGGTTCTTGGCACTGTCCAGCATTTCAAGGCGGAAAAATCGCTTGAGGCGCTCAAGTCAATGTCATCACCCACTGCAAAGGTAATGAGGGATAACAACATTCATATCGTCAATGCGTCCGATGTAACCGTAGGCGATATTGTACTTGTAGAGCAGGGCGACATTGTCTGTGCAGACGGCAGACTTGTTTCGTGTGCGTCCCTTCAGGTAAACGAAAGCTCGCTTACAGGCGAAAGCAACGGTATAGACAAGTTCACAGAGATGTTGACAGGCGAAAAGATACCTCTCGGCGACAGAAAGAATATGGTCTACACAGGCTCTCTTGTTACGGCAGGCAGAGGTATGTTTGTGGTAACGGCGGTCGGAATGGATACGGAGCTTGGCAAGATTGCAGGACTTATAAACAAGGCTGAGCGTAAAAAGACCCCGTTACAGCACAGCCTTGACAAGTTCTCAAAACAGCTTTCTGTAGCGATTCCCGTTCTCTGCCTTATAGTTATGATTCTCTATATCGTAAGAGGAACACCCGTTCTTGATTCGCTGATGTTCGCCGTAGCGCTTGCTGTAGCCGCAATACCCGAAGCGTTAAGCTCGATAGTTACTATCGCCCTCGCCATAGGTACACGAAAAATGGCAGAGCAGAACGCTGTAATAAAGGATCTCAAGGCGGTCGAAGGTCTTGGCTGTGTGTCGGTTATATGCAGTGACAAAACAGGAACGCTCACCCAGAATAAAATGACCGTAAGACAGGTCTATTTAAACGGCAAAGAGCAAAATGCCGACGCTTCTGCCTGCAATGCGGATTCTGCACTTCTCGAAAGAGCAATGGCTCTGTGCAACGATGCCGCCTATTCTGACGGCAACGCAATAGGCGACCCTACCGAAACCGCACTGTCCGATTACATCGGTGTTCCGGTTTATGAAAAGATTCGCTCCGATTATCCGAGAGTTTCCGAAATACCGTTTGACAGCGAAAGAAAGCTGATGAGTACCTGCCATATAGTTGACGGCAAGCGTACAATGTTCACAAAGGGCGCAACAGATAATCTGCTTTCACGTCTGGTTTCGGTCTGTGATAACGGCACGGTCAGAAGCATAACAGACGATGATAAAAGTAAAATCGCACTTGCAAACGAGCATTTTTCCGGACAGGGAATGCGTGTGCTTGCATTCGCCTATAAGCTCTCCGAAAACGAAGCGGCAGACACTGAGGATAACTATATCTTCATAGGTCTTGCGGCAATGACCGATCCGCCCCGCCCCGAAAGCAAGGCGGCAGTCGCTGATTGCATAAGAGCAGGAATTAAGCCTGTAATGATAACGGGCGACCACAAGGTAACGGCAAGTGCGATAGCAAGAGAGATCGGCATTATGCGTGACGGCGATATAAGCCTTGACGGAGTTCAGCTTGACGAAATGACCGACGAGGAGCTTGACAGCGTTATCGAAAAGGTTTCCGTTTATGCCCGTGTATCTCCCGACAATAAGATAAGGATAGTTGAACGCTGGCAGAACAAGGGTAAGGTAGTAGCTATGACGGGCGACGGTGTAAACGATGCTCCCGCACTGAAAAAGGCGGACGTAGGTGTTGCTATGGGTATCACAGGTACGCAGGTATCAAAGGATGCCGCTTCGATGATACTTACCGATGATAATTTTGCTACTATCATCAAATCTGTAGCAAACGGCAGAGCAATTTACGCAAATATCAAGAATGCCGTTAAATTCCTGCTGTCAGGCAACCTTGCGGCAATAATCGCAGTATTATGTACCGCTATACCCGGACTTCCGACACCATTCACGGCTGTTCAGCTCCTGTTTATAAATCTTCTTACCGACTCACTGCCTGCAATAGCCATAAGTATGGAAAAAGCAGATAAATCGCTCCTTTCGCAAAAGCCAAGAAATACAGGCGAATCCTTCCTCACAAAAGCAATGTCGCTCGGCATAGTGACAGGAGGAGTGCTTATCGCCGCCGCAGTAATGACCGCCTACTTTATCGGAAGTGCAGTTTCAGCCGAGCTTGGCTGTGCAATGGCTTTCAGCACACTGTGTATATCAAGGCTGTTTCACGGCTTCAACTGCCGCAGTGATAAATCAATATTCAAAGTCGGCTTAACGTCAAACAGATTCTCACTGCTTGCTTTTCTTGCAGGAATAATATTCCTTGTTTTAGCGGTATTCGTTCCCGGTGTAAGCGGCTTGTTCTCGGCACAGCTTATGAATATCGAATATTTCGGTATCTCGCTTGCAATAGGCTTTGTACCTACGCTGATAATACAGCTTGTAAGGATAATCAGAGAAGCACGCAGAAAATAATCTGCGACCGACATAAATCAAAAGCAGTTCTGAATGAAAAAAAGGTTTACATTTCATTCGGTATATGGTACAATAAAACTGCGGTAATACCGTAATTTTTGTTTGGATGGTAAATAGTATGAGCATTGAAAAGAAACTCTGGGGCAATCATAACGGAAAGGATTGCTACTTATTCACGCTTGAAAACGGCAATATGACAGCCGAGATTACAAACTACGCAGGCTCGCTTGTAAAGCTGATTGTACCCGATAAGGACGGTAACAGGGACGATATACTCTTAGGCTATGATACGCTTGACGGTTACACAGCAGGAACAAGCAGTCAGGGCGCTTTAGTCGGAAGATATGCAAACCGTATCGGCGGCGCTAAGTTCACCCTTAACGGCAAGGAATATACTCTTGCCAAAAACGACAACGGCAACACGCTTCACGGCGGTAATGTCGGCTTCAATAAGAAGGTATGGGACGTCAAGGATTACGGCGAAAACGGCAATCCCTATGTAGTGTTCTCCTACACGAGCGTTGACGGCGAGGAGGGCTTCCCCGGAACGCTGACGCTTGATGTTAAGTATACTCTGACAGCCGATTCGATTGAGATATGCTATAATGCGGTAAGCGACAAGGATACGGTGATGAATTTCACAAACCATTCGTATTTCAATCTGAACGGAACCGACGCAGGAAATATAAGGGATCATATCGCTCAGATATTTGCCGATAAATACACCCCCGTAAGCCCTGTGCTTATCCCGACAGGAGAAATAGCAAGCGTAAAGGGCACTCCGTTTGACTTTACCGCACCTAAGAGAATAGGCGAGGATATGGATAACGGCAAGCTCCCCGGCGGATATGACCATAACTATGTTTTAGGCGAAACAAAGGAAATGAGAAAAGCCGCAGAGATATATTCCGATAAGACAGGCAGAGTAATGACCACCTACACCGATATGCCCGCTATACAGTTCTATATAAGCGGCGGTCTTGGCGGCGAAACAGGCAAGGGCGGCAAGGAAATGTTCAAGAATCAGGGCTTCTGCCTTGAAAGCCAGTTCTGCCCCGACTCGCCAAACAAGCCTCAGTTCAAGCCCACTTGCGTTTATAAGGCAGGGGAGCAGTACAACTTTACTACCATATATAAGTTCTCTGTAAAATAAGAATATCAGTATGACCGCTGTGCGTAATGCACGGCGGTTTGCTATATACCGCTATACAGCCTATTAAATCTGTTTATCGGCACAAAAAAATCCTATATTTATTGAAATCGAGCCGTTCTTTGTGATATTATCAGCGTAGTACATAAAAGCATAAGCGAGGATACACAATGAATATAAGAAAGGCAAAAGCCATCGACATTGACGCTATAGAAAAGATATACGATGATATTCATACCGCAGAGGAAAAAGGAGAGCAGACTACAGGCTGGATAAGAGGAGTTTATCCCGTCCGTGCGACCGCCGAGGCAGGACTTCGGCGTGGCGACCTTTATGTAATGGAGGACGGAGGACGGCTGCTCGGCTCGGCGATGATAAATTATATTCAGGTAGATGTGTACAAGGACGGCAAGTGGGAATATGAAGCGGCTGACGATGAGGTCTGCGTACTGCACACGCTTGTAATATCGCCTTGTGCAAAGGGTAGAGGATGTGGCAAGGCATTTTTGAAATTCTATGAGGATTATGCCTTACAGCACGGCTGTCACGAACTCAGAATTGACACCAACGAGAGAAACACAGTAGCAAGAGCAATGTATAAAAAGCACGGATATAAGGAGATAGGCATCGTACCGACCGTGTTCAACGGGATACCGAATGTTATGCTTGTGATGCTCGAAAAGAGAATATAAATGCAAAAATACCGCAATCCCATCCGGAATTGCGGTATTATATTACTGCCCGAAATGTGTTGTTTCCTTCGGCTCAAGTGCAAGTTCTTCCTCCTTGCACGGTCTGACGATCAGCTTAGATATACAATTATCGTGAACCTCGATAACCTTGAAAATTATATCCTTATAGCGAACCTTCGGGTGTTCGCCCTCTTCTTCTGGAATATATCCGAGCAGGTCGGTAACAAAGCCTGCGATAGTGTCGTATTCGTGGTCTTCTTCAAGCTCATAGCCGAAAAGTTCGAGTACATCTTCGGGATCGGCCTCACCGCTGACCTCGTATGCACCGTTCGAGCGGGGGATTATCATATCCTTTTCCTCGTCATACTCGTCCTCTATGTTGCCCATTATCGACTCGATTATATCCTCAAGCGTGATGATACCTGCCGTACCGCCGTATTCATCAATCACAATGCCCATACCCGACTTGAGATTAGTCAGGAACTTGAACACGTCCGAACAACTGCACGATTCGGGAACATATACCGCCTCACGCAGAAAGTCCTCTATTTTCAGCTTATCTTTGTTTTCGTTTCCGACAAGGCAGAGAAGATCCTTTACTATGATTATTCCGACTATAGCATCAATGCTTTCCTTATATACAGGTATTCTTGAAAAGCCCTTTTCAAGTGCGAGATAGACTATATCATCAAGAGATGAATTTACATCTACTCCGACAATGTTTTTTCTGTGCGTCATTACATCCGATGCTACAAGGTCACCAAACTCAAACACATTGTTTATCATCTTTGCCGATTCGTCTTCAAGGTTGCCGTATTCGTTGCCTGCATCGACCATAGACATAATGTTGTCCTGCGTGGTTTCTTCCTTGTCGTAGTAGCTGTCGCCGAGTGCTTTTGATAACAGCTTATCAAGACCTTTGTTCAGTAAAATCAGCGGTGCAAGCAGTATCTTTACCACTCGCTTAGGTTTTCGGGGGTCTGCGTCCATTTTGTTTCCTTTCAAATATCAAAATATATTTTTCGGCAGAACTTCGTGTCCTGCCGATATCATTATATATCTTACCATATTTTATGACATAAATCAAGACTTTATATCAAGTCCGAAGAAACGCACCGCATTTTCATTGCAGATTTTAATAGCTTCTTCAGTCGGTATGCCCTTTATTTCAGCCAGCTTTTCCGCTGTTTTATGCGTCATAGAGCTGTCACAGCGACTTCCTCTGAATGGCACGGGTGCCATATATGGGCTGTCCGTTTCAAGCATTATTCTGTCACTTGGGATAATCTCGCACGAATGTACCGCCTTTTTAGCGTTCTTGAATGTCAATACGCCTGTAAAGCTGATATATGCGCCGAGCTTCAGCAGTTCCTTTGCTGTTTCCGGACTTCCCGAATAGCAATGCACCACAAATTTATCGGGAGTAGTGCGGTGCAGTATTTTCATCATATCTTCCGTAGCGTCACGGCAGTGGATAACGGCAGGAAGGGAAAGTTCGTTTGCAAGCTTTATCTGATTTTCAAATATCTCCTGCTGTCTTTCTGCATCATAGCCGTCATAGTGATAGTCAAGTCCTATCTCGCCTATAGCGACCGCCTTTTTATTCTTTGCAAGCGTTCTCAGTATATCAATGTAATTGTCGGGTGTGTCGGCTATGTTTTCGGGATGAATGCCTACCGCACAGAATACATTTTCGTAACGCTCGGTAAGCGACAGAGAAAACTCGCAGGTTGGAATATCCACGCTCATATTTATGATTGCCAGCACATTGACGGACAAAATGCGGTCGAGAACCTCATATCTGTCCTCGTCAAACCACCTGTCGTCATAGTGTGCGTGAGTATCTATAATTTTCATTACTTCAATATCTTTACGCTGTCACGGATGATCAGTTTGCCCGTTACAAGCGTTCTGCCCCTTGAATAATTTTTATCCCTTATCTTCTTGATTATCGTTTCGACAGCCTCATAAGACATTCTCTTGCTGTCAACATCTATCGTTGTGATACGGGGATTTGAAATAGTAGAGTAGATGTGGTTATCGTAGCCGACTATCGAAATGTCATCGGGTACTACATAGCCCTCGCTTCTGAGCTGATTGAGCAGGCAGTATGCCGCCTCGTCACAGTTGCAGACAAAAGCTGTCGGCTTCTGTGCAGGAAGGTCAAAGTGAGGATAGCTTGTGCCTTCGGGGCCTCTGTCGTCAATTACCCACTCACTGCGCAGTGGTATGCCTTTTTCAAGCAGAGCCTTGTAATATCCGAGGTATCTGTCCTGTATGCTTGATGTTGATGTTATAGTACCGAGGAAGCCTATGTTGCGGTGTCCTGCGTTTATAAGATAGTTTGTAAGCATATAAGAGCCGAAGAAGCTGTCTGAAAGAATGGTGTCGGTGCGGTTGTCACTGCTGTAGAAGTCAAGGAAAACCACCGGAATATCAAGGTCTAACAGCTCGCTTACATATTCATCGTCAAACTGTCCGAGTACGATTACGCCGTCAACCTTTTTGTCCGATACCGAATTCGGCATTGAACGGTTCGCCTGATCGCTTTCTGAAATTACATCGAGTATGCCGTAATAGTTCTGCTTTTGCAGAAGTTCCACGATATGACGGTACATTACCCAGTAGAACGCACTTGCGTCATTTATAAAGTGCTTTGCCACTACTATACTTATGTTGAACGTAAAGCCTTCCTTAGATGACTTTGACGTATAGCTGAAACGGTATCCCATTTCGTTTGCCTTCTGCTTTATCTTCTCACGAAGCTCCTCGCTGACGCCATCCTTGTCGCCCAGTGCCTTTGATACTGTAACGGTGCTTATATCCATAGCCTTTGCTATGTCGCTCATTGTAACGGATTTTTTCTTCATCAAATCTTACCTCTGTACTCGTCAATTTAGCTAATAACTTTATATCTGCCTTTATATAATAGTGTAACCTAAAACCGAGCTTTTGTAAAGTAACTTTTTGCACAAAAAACCACTGTATATACGCCTTCTGTTTATAAAATTAGCTAAAGTTATAATTGTAACGCTCCGTTTTCACTGATTTAAGCAGATTCAGGGTAAAAAACGTACACTTTTTAAGAAAATAATACGTTTTTATGAAAACCGTTATCACGATTTTTTTGAAGTAAAAACCTGTGCTTTGTAACAAATGATAAAATTACATATCGAATTTTGGTCAAATGTTACATTGAAAACGGTTTCACAATACTGTATAATTGTAATATAGCTTAATTGAGGGAGAGTATGCTGATGAGTGTTACTATCAAGGACGTTGCAAAGGCGGCCAACGTTTCCGTTGCAACCGTTTCAAGAGTTCTTAATAAAAAATCCAACGTTTCCGAAGAGGCGATACAGGCGGTAAACAGTGCTGTTCAGGCACTCGGATACAGCCCCAGCTTTCTTGGCAGAGATTTAAGAAAAAGCGAAACGAGAAGAATACTTGCCATCATAGCGTCAACAGAGCAGAGCTTCTACTCGGACGTTATAAGAGGTATGGAGGTAGCCGCATTCTCGCAGGGCTATGATGTTCTGATTGCTACCACCCACGACGATCCCAACCACGAAATGCACCTGCTCGGTATGCTTTTCTCAAGAGCCGTAGACGGTGCAGTGCTTTTAGGTCCTAAGCTGGACGCCGCAACCATCAATTCGCTCGGTGAAAAGCACAATATAGCAATGTGCCTTGAACGTCTTGACAACTGTAACGTCCTTACCGTCACAATAGATAACGTAAAGGCAGGCCGTGACGCAGTAAACTACCTTATCCGCAAGGGTCATAAAAAGATAGGACTTATCACAACTTTACAGAGAAGCCAGTCGAGCATTGACCGTGAGATAGGCTACAAGCTGGCGCTCAAGGATAACGGCATTCCCTATAACGAGGATTACGTTTATTTCGGCGGCTATGAAACAGAGCAGGGTATGAGAGGCTGTGAATACCTTATGAACCTGCCAAGCCCCCCGACAGCAATATTCTCGATTTCAGATATAATCGCAATCGGCGCAATGAACTATGCACTTTCAAAGGGCTACAGGATAGGCAAGGATCTTATCTTCATGGGCTTTGACAATATCCAGTATTCACATATGTTCGTACCGCACTTATCTACAGTTGAACAGCCGTGTTACGCACAGGGCAAGCTGGTAATCGAGAAGCTGATTGAAAATATGAAAGCGACAAATCCCGACCACAACCTTTATACATTACCGCACAGCCTTGTTCTGAGAGAATCTACAGGCGATTAATATAATAATTGATATAAAAAAGCATCACCCCGTTCACCTATGTGAACGGGGTTTTACATTACTGCTGTTCAGCATTATTCTTATTCTTCTGCTTTTTCTGCTTCTTTTCGTCAACCTGCACTCTATCCGGGTTGCAGTCCTCAAACTCAAACCAGAACGTACTGCCGACGCCGACCGTACTGTCCGCACCGAAATTTAACCTGTGCATTTCAAGCACACCCTTTACGATAGACAATCCAAGTCCGCTGCCTTTCTTTGCACGCTGATGCGTTTCGCCGTTCTTCTTGACACGATAGTATCTGTCCCAGATATATTTAAGATTTTCCGGATCGATGCCTATACCGCTGTCGCACACCTCAAGTCTTGCGGTTGTCGGTGTCTTGTGATACAGATTTACTCTTACAGTCTTGTCATCACCTGTATAGGTCAGAGCGTTGTTGATAAAGTTGTATACTACCTGATCTATCTTTGTAATATCCGCATTTATAAATATATCCGGCTCAGCATTCAGCACCACATTATAGTCCTTGATTTCGTTCAGCAGTGAGAAGCGTGGTACTATTTCACCGAGATGCTCTGAAAAGTTCACCTTCTCATATTTAAGCTCCGCAACGCCGCTCTGCAGCTTTGACAGATCGAGTATATCCGTTACAAGCGAGGTCAGCCTGTCTGTTTCATCAATTATGACCTGCAGATGTTTTTCACGCTTTTCGGGGTTATCACCCGAAAGATCTCTTATCATCTCCGCATAAGCCTTTATCATCGTAAGCGGAGTGCGCAGATCGTGCGAAATATTCGCCATAAGATCCTTACGCAGAGTATCCGCCTTTGCTATTTCCACAGATGCGGAACTTAGCGTATCGGTAAGCTCGTTTATCTCCGTAAAGCTGTTCTTCTTCACAGGCATATCAAACTGTCCCTGCGGCAGCTTCAGCGCCGCCTTTGATATGTTGATGATAGGCTTTGAAATGCTGTTTGAGAAAATGATTGACATTATGAATGCGACAATTATGATAATGCCTGCGGTAAGATTAAGCTGGCTGTGCAGAATTGCGGTCGTTGTGCCGAGCGGCTCAAGATAATTGAATATATACAGCCTTACGATGCCGTTCGTTTTAAAGAACGTGCTTTCCGTACCGTCATCAAGCTGTGCTATCAGCACGATTGCCTTGCTGTCATTGTTCGTTCTCGGAATTGTAGCGGTGAAGAACGTATTTTCGCCGGAAATGATTTCTTTCATATCATTGGGCGAAAGGCTCGTGATAAGCGAGTACACCTCTTTGTTGCTCTTGTCAAGCGAGCTTGCCCTGAAGTAAGGACGGTTGCTGTCGGAGATTTCGATATAAATCTTCTGCTTGTCCGCAATATCCGAAACGATGGAGTTGAGGTTTTCGGGCTGCTGCGACCACGCATCCTTTATCTGCTTTGCGGCAGAAGCCGTTTCCTGTATCTTCATATATTCGTAGTAGCTCGAAAGCAGCACTACCTGAAAAAAGTACAGAAAAACTATAACTATTAGCGAGAACAGCACAAATGTCAGCCATGAACGGAAACGTATGCTGTTTAGTCTGTCTTTCATTGAAAAGTGCCTTCCTGTTCTGATGTGTACCGATATAATATTACAGCCGCCACTCAAGACGGCTGTAAAAAGTATTTATACCTGGAACTTGTATCCCATACCTCTTAACGTTACAATGAATTTTCTGTACGGACCGAGATTGTTTCTCAGCATCTTGATATGAGTATCAATGGTTCTGTCGTCACCGAAGAAATCATATCCCCATACTTCTTCAAGAAGCTTGTTTCTTGTAAGCGCTATGTTCTTGTTCTTCACAAGATAGAACAGCAGGTCGTATTCCTTAGGCGTAAGGTTAGCCTTTTCGCCGTCTATAAATACATCTCTTGCCGTAAAATTGATTTCAAGACCCTCAAATTTTACTGTTTCTCCGACAGGCTCATTTCCGGATTTATTACGTTTGATTATCGCATTGATACGGGCGAGTACCTCTTTTGGCGAGAAGGGCTTTACCACATAATCGTCAACGCCCATCTCAAAGCCGAACAGCTTGTCATATTCCTCTGTTCTTGCCGAAAGCATAAGTATAGGAGTATTCTTGAATTTTCTTATTTCCTTGCAGGCTGAAAAGCCGTCAAGTCTTGGCATCATTACATCCATTATTATTATGTCGAAATCCTGTTCCTTCGCCATATCGACAGCCTGCATGCCGTCTACCGCCTCATATACCGTATGACCCTCATATTCGGCATATTCCTTGATGACCTCACGGATTTTCTGTTCGTCATCCGCTACGAGAATTTTATACATAGTCTTTATTCCTTTCTTTTCGGCTATCCGTTTATCGTAAAAAAAATTCAGTTTAACAAAGTAAACTGAACGGAGATAAAATAATGCACAAATCAAATTATCAATGAAATGTTGGGAGAGGAAATTATGATTATTGAATTATTCAACCACCATAAAATCTGTCAGTTTTACCTGACGCTTATTATTATATCCGCCTTTTATGATGAAAATGTGTTTGAAGTCTAAAAAAACGATAAATCGCTTTTTCACTTTATTTACTTATTTTTTATCCGCTATGCCTCTCATGAATACTTTTGCGAGCTTTTCGCAGGTTTCGGGCGGAACTGCATATAACGGACTGTTAAGTGTTGAGCTGTCGCCGGTCGGGATAGAAATTTCAAGCCTTCCTATGCTGTCTTTTATGTTATAGCACATCTTACCGCCGATATATCCGATATACAGCTTTGCGCTGTACATTTCGAAATCGTCGGCTATCATTCCCGTATGCGTGTCGGGCGAAACCGAGAAAGACGAACCGATATTGATGCTGTTATCCGAAACGCCGACATTCAGCACGAACAGATTTCTGTCAGAACATCTCACCATAGCCTTAAGTATGCTGAATACAGCTACATACAACAGCTTTTCGCTTATGTTGACAGGTATATCCTCATATATAGGCTTGTCGGTGCTGAGCCTGAAAACGATTGGTATACTGCTCATTTCCTTGTTGGCACGCTCTATTATTTTGTTCAGCTTTTCAAAGAAATATATGGCAGGCGCAGGGGGTGTCTTACGGTAAATGACCGTAGCAAGCTCCGACAGCACCTCTATATTACGCTGTATGCTGTTCAGTGCGTTATCCTCGTTACAGTTCTGTGTTGCTTTTGCGACATCGCTTCTTGCCTGTGAAAGCAGATAGCATATATCGGCATAAGTGTTTGTGCTTCCAAGCTGCAGCAGCACATCGGTAAGAGTGTTGACACGCCACAGGATAAAACGCTCATCTCCGCCGGCAAAGGATGTACCTTGCGCAGAGTATTCCTTCCCGTCGATATTTACCTGTTCGGTAAGAATATCGCAATTGATTCCTTTAGGAAAAACGATTGTTTCTCCGCAGGCGGCATTTTTCCATTTGATATTACCGAATTCGTCACTTAAAAAGAACGATGTTCCCGATGAGCCGTAAAGCGTTTCGAGAGATTCTGTTATTTTCTCCATAGCAATTGTGTCCTTTACGGAATTTATTTGTTTTCGTTGTCTTTTATCAGCTTCTGCTGTTTTCCTTTATCATCAACAACATACACCCTGTCAAGCTCGGACATAAGACCTCGTTTGAAGGAAGCTCTGTATTCGTTGCGAAGCTCAAGCTGTTCTTCCTTCTCCTCGGTTGTAAGCTCACGTTCCCTTGATTGACGGGCAAGATAATTTATCCTGTCTATTTTAGCTTTATCCATAATTAAATTTCCTTTATACAAGATTTTTTATTTTTATGATTATTCTGTTCGGCTTTTTAAGTATAAACCATACTGCCGCCGCTATGAATGTGCCGGTAACAACTGAGGCGATTGCAAGAAACGGAAGGTACGCAAATACGGACAGCGAATATATAAACGAAGCCGCTGAAATCTGCCCTACGTTATGCATTACCGCCGAGAATATGCCGGCAGGGAATACTCCCCACGCTTCTTTTATAAAGAGGTGCGTGACCGCCATTGCGGCAAACGACAGCGTACCGCCGCACAGAGAAAACAGCAAAGCCGTGATATTGCCCGATACAAGCGCCGACAACAATATCCGTGCAATCAGTATCAGTGCGGTATCATATGCTGTCCATCGACCGCCGAGATACAGTGAGAAAAGAACAGGGAAGTACGCAAGACCTATTCTGAAGCCCGGTATTGCGACAACCGGCGGTATCATTCCCTCAACAATATACAGCGTAAGCGACATTACCGCAAGAAGCGCAGAGAAAACTGTTTTTTTAACTGTCATAGCTGTATTCTCCCCGTCTTGCTTCAACACGGATAACCAGCTTGTGAGGCATACATACTATAGGCTGGATTCCGTCCGATACAGGCGCTGTTTTTACGCATATTTTGTCGGGGCAGTCTGCGTCCGAAACGCTTATAGCTCCGCCGCTGACCTTAATAACATTATAACCGCCGTCATCGGAATATACGGTAAACGTCTGCTCGCTTTCGCTGTCAAGCTCTACAGTTCTTATCAGCCTGCCGTTACTGTAAATACAGGCTGTGTGTCCTGCTGTTGTTCTGCCGACAAACAGAATGCCGAGCAGTGAAAGAAAAACGATACATACGATTATAATAAGGCACACGACCTTGCGCTTGTCACCGATAAACCTGCTCATGATGCTTTGAAATCCGCAGATATGCCGTCCGAAACCGAAACGGTACCGTCATTTCTTGTGATGATATATTCCGCAATGTTGTATTTTTCGTAAAACTCAGCGGTTTTTTCTTCGCCCATCACGAAAAATGCGGTAGACAGCGCATCGCTTATAAGACCGCTTGCAGAATAGACAGTACAGCTTTTTATTCCGTTGTCGGCAGGATAAGCCGTGGACGGATCTATTATGTGGATGTACTTTTTGCCGTTATGCTCGACATATCGGTTTGCGCCGTTTGAAGTGGCAATGTAGCCCTCGTCTACAGTGAGAGTGCCTACAAGCGTGTTCGTTTCATCGGCGGTGATTGATATTCTGCGGCTGTTGCCGTTATCCTTGCCTATAGTAAGGATACTTCCGCCGAAATCCACCACTGCTGACGTAACTCCGGATTTTCTCAGATACGAGTCAAGCATATCCATAGCGTAGCCCTTTGCCGCCGCACCGAGATCGAGCGAGAAGCCGCCGTCGGTGAAGCGAACAGAAGTATTCTCATCATCAAATTCAATGTTGCGGTAACTGTGCTTTCCTGCTGATTTTTTCAGTTCATCACTGTCTGGCATAGGTGGGTTTTCCGTGCCGAAGCCCCACATATCCGAAATATTGCCGAGCGTTATATCAAAAGCACCGTCCGTAAGACGTGAAAGTTCTGTACAGCTTTTGAGCAGATTATATGTCGATGTGTCGACCGTCACTTTTCCTGAACCTGCGTTTTTGTTGATTTTTGAAATTTCGCTGTCCGCTTTTGTTCTTGAAAGGGTATCGTCAAGCTCGTTGAGCATTCCCACAGCGCCTGCGCAGACCTCCTCAGCCGATATGCCGTCGCCCGTTTCATATATCGCAAACGATACGAAAGTGTCGAACGTAAAGCTGTCGTGCCTGTAAGGCTCAGCCTTGCCGCAGCCGCCAAGACAAGCGGGCAGGGAAACCGCAAAAAGCAGTGTCGGAATCAAAGATGTTTTTTTCATACCTTCTCCATTCGTTTTGTACATACTATTATATACCAAAAAGGTTCGGATTTCAACTGATTTTCTTTAATTTATATTGTATTATTGTCCGAATGTGCGTCTGCAACAAAAAAGTTGCATTTCAGACGTGTTTGTGATATAATCATTTAGTATGGAATTTTGTTTTTTGTTTTGGCTGTAAGCACGGCTCAGAACGTATGTTTACGGAGGCTGTATGCGTATTATCGGAATAGACCCCGGCTATGCGATTGTCGGTTTCGGTGTCGTTGATTATATCGGCGGAAAATTCAGCGTCAAGGATTTCGGCGCAATAACAACCGATAAGGATACGCCGTTTCCTAAACGTCTTTGTGAAATATATGAAGATTACTGTCAGATACTGGATAACTGGAAGCCTGATGCGCTTTCAATAGAACGTCTTTATTTCACGAACAATCAGAAAACAGGAATAGATGTCGCACAGGCAAGAGGCATTATAATAATGGCGGCGGCACAACGTGGCATCGAAATAAACGAGTACACACCCCTGCAGGTAAAGCAGGCTGTCGTAGGCTACGGTCAGGCGGTAAAAAAGCAGGTGCAGGAGATGACGAAAAACATTCTCAAGCTCCCCTTTGTGCCAAAGCCCGATGATACTGCGGACGCACTCGCAATGACAATATGCCACGCCCAGACAAGCGGCTCATTGCTCAGAAATATAAAGACATCAAATATATAAGAAAAGAGTTTTGATTTATGATATACAGTGTTAACGGAACGGTAGACCTTATCGAGCCTAACCTTGCGGTCATCGACTGCGGCGGTGTGGGCTATGCCTGCCGCACCACAGCGAATACGTTGTCACAGCTTAAAATCGGTGAAAAGGCAAAACTGCTGACCTATCTTTCCGTAAGAGAGGATGCGGTCGAGCTGTTCGGCTTTTATGATGCCGCAGAGCTTAACTGCTTCAGGATGCTGATTTCCGTTTCCGGTGTCGGACCAAAAGCGGCACTGTCGATATTATCGGGAATGACACCGCAGGCATTCGCACTTTGCGTTGCGTCCGGTGACGGCAAGACGCTTACAAACGCACCCGGCATCGGCAGAAAAACCGCAGAACGCATCGTACTTGAACTTAAGGATAAGGTATCGAAGCAGGACGTAGCCGCAGGTGTAAAGGGCAGTGCAGTGCCGATAGTCGCCGCCCCGTCAAACACCTATGCCGAGGCAGTATCTGCACTTATGGTACTCGGCTATTCAAACGGCGAGGCAGCCTCCGCACTCAGCGGACTTGACCCGTCAGCACCCTCAGACGAGCTTATAAGAGCAGGACTTAAAAAGCTGGCTAAATTCTGATGCTCGTCACGCATTAACTTTGAAGGGAAAGCGTATAAATGATTGAGAGAAATGACCTTTCATATACAGCCGATGACGAAGGCGCAAGAATAGTTGAGCCTCAGTTTTCCGCAGAGGATACCGATGTTGAGTTTTCCCTGCGTCCGAGAAAGCTGAATGAGTATATCGGTCAGGAAAAGGTAAAGGAAAATTTACAGGTATATATACAGGCGGCAAAGAAAAGAAACGAGAGCCTTGACCACGTTTTGCTGTACGGTCCTCCCGGACTTGGCAAGACAACGCTTGCAGGAATAATAGCAAACGAGATGGGCGTTAATTTCAAAGTCACCTCAGGCCCCGCTATCGAAAAGCCGGGCGAGCTTGCGGCTTTGCTTACAGGGCTTCAGGCAGGCGATGTGCTGTTTGTAGACGAAATTCACCGCCTTTCAAGACAGGTAGAGGAGATACTCTATCCCGCTCTTGAGGACTGCGTGCTTGATATTATGATAGGCAAAGGGCCTTCTGCCCAGTCGATAAGAGTTGACCTGAACAGATTTACCCTTATCGGCGCCACAACAAGAGCAGGACAGCTTACAGGACCTCTGCGTGACAGGTTCGGAGTGATAATGCGTCTTGAAATGTACACCCCGGAGGAACTTTGCGATATTGTAATGCGTTCATCGGTCATACTTTCCATCCCCTGCGACAGAAGCGGCGCTATGGAGATAGCAAAGCGTTCAAGAGGAACTCCCCGTATCGCAAACCGCCTGCTTAAGCGTGTGCGTGACTTTGCGGAAGTTATGGGCAACGGAAAGATTACAAAGGAAATGGCAGACATTGCACTTAACAGGCTTGAGATAGATAAGCTCGGTCTTGACAGTCTTGACAAGCGTTTCCTCACTATGATAATAAACGGCTATAACGGCGGTCCTGTCGGACTTGAAACGCTGGCGTCCGCACTCGGTGAAGAATCGGTCACGCTTGAGGACGTATGCGAGCCGTACCTTATGCAGCTGGGATTTATTTCACGAACGCCCAGAGGCAGATGTGCGACCGAGCTTGCGTATAAGCATCTCGGACTTGTGCGTGACGGTCAGCAAAGGCTTGATTAAAATAATTAAAAATATATCGTGTTTGGAAAAAGGAAGAAAGGTATTTTAAGCATCATGGGCAGATTATTCGGAACAGACGGCGCCAGAGGTATAGCCGTAACAGAGCTTACCTGCGAGCTTGCAATGAATATAGGCAGAGCCGCAGCCATCGTACTTACAAAGCAGAAAACACATAAAGGAAAAGCAAGGATACTGATAGGCAAGGACACAAGAATATCCTCGGATATTCTCGAATCTGCGCTTATCGCAGGTATAACCTCGGTAGGTGCGGACGTTGAGCTTCTCGGAGTAGTACCCACCCCCGCAGTAGCCTATCTTGTAAGATATTACGGAGCGGATGCAGGCGTGATGATTTCAGCCTCGCATAACAGCGTTGAATATAACGGCATAAAGCTGTTCTCATCAACAGGCTTCAAGCTCCCCGATGACGTTGAAAACGAGATAGAGGCGCTGATACTCGAAACTCCGGAAAAAATGACGCTTGTTGACGGCTCGGATGTCGGCAGAGTAAGAACTATGTACGGTGCCGTAAGCGAGTACAACGAGCATATCCAGTCGACCGTCGACGGAAAGTTTCAGGGACTTCTTGTTGCGATAGACTGTGCGAACGGCAGTGCAAGCGCAACCGCAGAGTCGCTTTTCTATAAGTTCGGAGCGGAATATGTGTACATCAACAATGAACCGGACGGCCTTAATATCAACGATAAATGCGGCTCCACACATATAGAACAGCTTGTAGAGCTTGTTAAAAAGCGTGGCTGTGACGTTGGCTTTGCGTTTGACGGCGATGCGGACAGATGCCTTGCTGTTGATGAAAAGGGCAACATAATAGACGGCGATAAGCTGATAGCTATCCTCTCACGTTATATGAAGGAAATCGGTACACTGAAAAACAACACCGCTGTTGTCACCGTAATGAGCAATCTCGGCTTCCACCGCTTTATGAACGAAAACAAGATAGAAACGGTATGCACGAAGGTCGGCGACCGTTACGTTCTTGAAGAAATGCTGAACAACGGTTATAATATAGGCGGCGAACAGTCCGGACACATTATTTTCCTCGACCATGCAACCACAGGTGACGGACAGCTTACAGCGGCACAGACCCTTGAACTGCTGTCGAAATGCAAGCGTCCGCTGTCACAGCTTGTAAAGGATATACCCGACTTCCCCCAGCTTCTTGTCAACGTAAAGATTACCGAGGACAAAAAGGGACTATGGGAAAAGACGCAGAAGATAACCGATATTATCGCACAGGCTGAACAGGCTATGGGTGAAAACGGCAGGATACTCGTCAGAGAAAGCGGAACAGAACCGCTTGTACGAGTTATGATAGAGGGCAAAGACGAAAAGGAAGTGCATCATTGGACACATCTCATCGCAGACACGATTAAAGAGTGCCTGTGCCGATGAAATGTAAAAGGAGTTTTTTATGGCAAAGATAGAAGCAGAGCTGTACGGCAATTTTGATATTATACTTATGGATCTTCACAACACCGTTATGAGAGGCAGCACCAGCGCATCTCTTGAAGAAAGTTCTGATATAGTAGCCGGCAGCACCCGATGCGCCATCCGTGCGTATGAGCGTTACAGCTTTCTCGGCAATGGCAGGGTAAGTATGAACTTTACCTTGTTCCAGACCGATGGCAGAATATTCGTTTCGGCAATGTCGACAGGCGGCAGTCAGGCGGTATTCTTTAAAATAAACAGGATAGGCGAAAACTCGTTTCTTGACACGATACGACCGACAGTAGACAGTTACAGGATAAGGTGAACCGACTTGAGAAAATCACAGGATTGGCAGGACTACAGACTCATAGATGCGTCTGACGGTCAGCGACTTGAAAAATGGGGCGGAATAACGCTTGTGCGACCCGACCCGCAGATAATATGGAAAAACCCCGACCCATCGCCGCTGTGGAGCAAGGCGGATGCGGTATATCACCGTTCATCAAGCGGCGGCGGAAACTGGGAATACAGAAAACAGCTCCCTGAAAGCTGGAACATAAGCTACAAGGGACTTACCTTTATGGTAAAGCCCACAGGCTTCAAGCATACGGGAATATTTCCCGAGCAGGCGGTCAACTGGGATTTATGTTCAGAGCTTATAAAGAACGCAGGCAGGGAGATAAACGTGCTTAATATGTTCGCCTATACCGGCGGCGCAACGCTCGCCTGTGCAAAGGCAGGCGCAAAGGTATGTCACCTTGACGCAGTAAAGGGTATGGTGGACTGGGGCAGAACAAACGCAAAGCTCAGCGGTCTTTCCGACAAGCCGATAAGGTGGATAGTAGACGATGCGGTAAAGTTTCTCGGCAGGGAGATAAGGCGAGGCAACCGCTATGACGGTATCATACTCGACCCCCCAAGCTACGGCAGAGGAACAAACGGCGAGATGTGGAAGCTCGAGGACAGCATATGCGACCTTATGAATATGTGCACCGAGGTGCTTTCCGATAACCCTCTGTTCATTGTACTCAACAGCTACACGACAGGTCTTTCCTCATCGGTAATGACTTACCTTTTACAGATGACGGTAGGCAGAAAATACAAGATAAGAGTAGATTCGCAGGAGATAGGACTTCCCGTTGAACAGACAGGGCTTGCAGTGCCTGCGGGAAACACCGCTGTAGTATATTTCGATTAAACGGCGGCAAAGGAGAACGGATTGAAAGATAACGAGATAATTAAAACCGAAGACCTTATATTCGATTATACCGTATTTGACGAAAACGGCGATGAAACAGGCAAGAACCGCATTCTTACCGACATAAACCTTTCGATAGAAAAGGGCAGTTTCGTAGCTGTGCTGGGTCATAACGGAAGCGGCAAGTCAACCCTTGCAAAGCACTTCAACGGCATTCTTCTTCCCACCTCGGGCAAGGTGCTTGTTGACGGTATAGATACGACAGACGAGAGCAGGATATATGATATACGTCAGACTGTCGGAATGGTTTTCCAGAATCCCGACAACCAGATAGTAGCGACTATAGTTGAAGAAGACGTTGCATTCGCACTCGAAAATCTCGGCGTACCTCCCGATGAAATACGCAAAAGGGTAGATGACGCACTGAAAACGGTCGATATGTACGAGTACCGCAACCACGCTCCGCATCAGCTTTCAGGCGGTCAGAAGCAGAGAGTTGCGATAGCAGGCATAATCGCAATGCGGCCACGATGTATAGTAATGGACGAGCCGACCGCAATGCTTGACCCGAAGGGCAGAAAAGAGATAATGGCGACCATAAAGACGCTCAACAAGGAGCACGGTATAACCGTTGTGCTGATAACTCATTATATGGAGGAGGCCGCAAAGGCAGACCGTGTTATAGTTATAGACAAGGGCAATATACTGCTTGACGATGTGCCAAAAAGGATATTCTCACAGGTGGAGCTGTTAAAGTCGGTCGGACTTGACGTTCCGCAGGCGACCGAGCTTATGTACGAGCTTAAAAAATGCGGACTTGACGTTCCCGATGATATAATAGATGAAGATGAATGCGCACAGGTGCTGTACGACATTCTCAAAAATAAGGAATAAAAAATGAATGTGATAGAACTTAAGGGGCTTACCTATAAATACAGCGTCGGCACTCCGTTTGAGTCGACCGCTGTGGATAATGTAGACCTTACCATAGAAAAAGGCGAATTCTGCGGAATAATCGGTCACACGGGAAGCGGAAAATCAACGCTTATCCAGCACCTGAACGGGCTTGTAAAGCCAACATCGGGTGAAGTGCTGATAGACGGTCAGAATATATGGAGCAAGGGTGTTGATATACGCTCGATAAGATTCAGGGTAGGACTTGTATTCCAGTATTCCGAGTATCAGCTGTTTGAAGAAACGGTGTACAAGGATATAGCGTACGGTCCCAAGAATATGGGCTGCGATGAAGCCGAGGTCGACCGCAGAGTGCGTGAGGCGGCAGAAAATATGGGTATCCGTGAGGAACTTCTTGAACGCTCGCCGTTTGACCTTTCGGGCGGACAGAAACGCCGTGTAGCACTTGCAGGTGTTATCGCAATGGATCCCGAGATACTTATCCTTGACGAGCCTGCGGCAGGACTTGACCCTATAGGCAGGGAAAAGGTACTCGGCAAGATAAGCGATTACCACAAGAAATACGGCAAGACGATACTTCTTGTTTCTCACTCTATGGAGGACATAGTAAAGTATGCGGATAAGGTGCTTGTTATGAACAAGGGCAAGCTGTTCTGCCACGAGGATACAGACAGCGTATTCGCAAGACAGGACGAAATTATAAAGATAGGTCTTGATGTTCCTCAGATCACAAAGATCATGATGAAGCTGAGAGATAAAGGTGTAGATTTAGGAAAAGATATATATACTGTTGAACGTGCCAAGGACAGAATAATGCAGTATATAGATAAAGGAACGATATGCTGAAGGATATTACAATAGGACAGTTTTTCCCGGGCAATTCAATAATCCACAGGCTCGACAGCCGCTTCAAGATAGTGCTTGATATAGCCTATGTCGTAATGCTGTTTATGGCGGGAAATTATTGCTCGCTTATATCGGCGGGACTGTTCATGCTGATTATTTATATGATGTCGGGAATCAGCTTCAAGCTGATTTTCAAGAGCCTTAAACCCATTATGCCGATAATACTTTTTACCTGTATACTGAATCTGTTCTTTATACACGGCGAGGGAGATCCGCTTGTAAAGCTGGGATTTATCACGATTTATGCTGAGGGCATAAATACATCGGTGTTTATGACGGTGAGGATAGTGTTCCTTATTGTCGGAATGTCGCTTCTCACCTATACGACCTCGCCCATAGCGCTGACAGACGCAATAGAGCGTCTGCTGTCGCCGCTCAAAAAACTGCGTTTCCCCGTTCACGAGCTTGCTATGATGATGACTATAGCACTGAGATTTATCCCTACTCTTATTGAAGAAACCGATAAGATAATGTCGGCTCAGAAGGCAAGAGGAGCAAACCTGGACACAGGCGGACTTGTAAAGAAAGCAAAGGCTCTGATACCCGTGCTGATACCGCTGTTCGTGTCTGCTTTCAAGCGTGCTAACGAGCTTGCTCTTGCTATGGAGTGCCGTTGCTACAGAGGCGGCGAGGGCAGGACACGCATGAAACAGCTTAAATTCGGAGCAAGGGATATTGTCGCAACGGTTGTAATGGCTGTAATGTTCACATTAATCATTCTTATGAACATTTATGTAGCCGTACCCGGAATTTAAGGTGAGCTATGCGTAATCTTAAAGTAACAATGGCATATAACGGCACTGCCTATCACGGCTACCAGCGCCAGAACAATGCAAACAGCATACAGCAGACAGTCGAGGAAGTGCTTTCAAAACTGCTCTGCGAGGATATTACGATAAACGGCTGTTCACGGACAGACACGGGTGTGCACGCAAGAGCGTTTGTGTTCAATGTAAAAACGAACTGCCCCATTCCCTGCGAGGGCTTTATAAAAGGCGGCAACGCACTTTTACCGCAGGATATAGCCTTTCTTTCCTGCGAAGATATGCCCGACAGCTTTCACGCAAGGTTTGACAGCAAGGGAAAGGAATACATATACAGGATTTACACAGGTGATGTGCGTGATGTTTTCTCGGCAGATACTGCGCTTCATTATCCTTATAAGCCCGATATTGAGAAAATGCGTAAAGCGGCTCGGCTTATAGTCGGCGAGCATGATTTTGCGTCCTTCTGCAAGGCAGAGGCTAAGGAACATCTGCTGACCACCGTCAGAACCGTCTATTCGATAGATGTTGAACAGACGGGCGATTTTGTCGAAATTAAAGTCTGCGGAAACGGCTTTCTTCACAATATGGTAAGAATTATAGTAGGAACTCTTATTTATATCAGCGAGGGAAAACGCACAGAGCAGGATATAATAAACGCACTTACAAAGCCCGACAGGGAGTTTGCGGGAAAGACCGTTTCCCCCTGCGGACTGTATCTCAACAAGGTATTTTACGAAAACGATGTTTAAATGAAAGTGGGGTAAATATGAAAGTACCCGAAAAGAATCCTCTTGAAACGGAGAAAAACAACGATATAAACGATGTTTCTCTTTACAGGAAAAAGAAGAAAAAAGCAAAGCGGATAAGAAACCTTATAATTTTGCTTGTTGTTATTCTGGCTCTTATTCCTGTATGGATATACCGTGATACGATATTTGAGCCTCTGCGTGGCATAGCGTCAAGAATATCCACCACTACGGCTCAGAGCGAGGGCTATCCCATTTCCCTCACCGGCAGGAACGATTATTCGTTCTGTCCGCTCGGTGACGGATTCTCACTGCTCAGCGACACATATCTTTATTCGTATAACGAGAACGGCGGACAGAATTTTGCCTTGCAGCACGGCTATGTTCACCCTATGACTGTTTCAAACTCAAAACGTGTGGTTATTTACGATAAGGGCGGTCACGATTTTTCTCTGTTCAACAAGACGAGCGAGATATTCAAGCAGAATATCCCCGATGAAGTCATAGTATCCGTTTTTCTCGGCAGCTCCGAGCATACAGCCGTTGTGACATCGGGCGGAAGATACTCGAACGTTATCTACGTTTATGACGGCGGCGGAAAATGGCAGTATACACAGCGTTTCATTGACGATAACGTTATGCAGGTCGCATTCTCCGATGACAACAGGTTCATCTACGTTACAAGAGTGACCTCGGATAACGGCGATATTGTCACAAAGCTCTCAAAATACGATATTACGGGTGACGGCACTGAGCTGTGGACGCAGACGATAAGCGACTGCGTGACGCTCTCGCTTTCGGTAAACGGCGGTACGCTGACCGTAACGGGCGACAGCGAAATACGCACCTATAACACCGACAGCGGCGAGCCTATCGGCAATTACAGCTATCAGGGAACGATAGAGAACTTTGACGCTCTCTCATCAAAAAAAGCTTTTGTGCTTGATAATTATACGGACGGAGGAAAGAAGCTGATACTTCTTGACGAAAAGTGCGAGGTGACCGCACAGGCAGAGGTGTCCTCCGATGTAAAGCGTATAAGAGTTGTCGATAACTCTGTCATTGTAATGACAGAATCGGATATAACGCAGTATGACTATTCGCTGGTGCCCGTGAAGAAAACCCTGCTCACAGACAGCTATTCGGATTTCATAAAGGTTGGCGGTTCAATACTTCTTATGGGGTATGACAGCCTTGATTGCATACAGCTTTAATTGCAGAAAGGAAGGAATATGGGAACTGAATTTTTCTGGTTTTATGATTTTATTCTTGCGGCTATACTTATATGTATGATGTTTATAGGAGCGAAAAAGGGCTTTGTCCGTATGGTGCTGAGCCTGTGTGCCTTCGCCGCTTCATTTGTGATAGCGCTTATGATAAGCAACGGCGTTTCGGGCTGGATATATGACAGCTTTATCAGCAAACCGCTTGAACAGACTATCTCGACCTCTATCAACGATGCGCTCGGCGACAACGTTGTTACACAGATAGGCAAGATAGATATGGAAAAGGCGAAAATAAACGGTAAGAGCATTGACAGCCTTGAGCTGAAAGCCGACAAGGCAGGCAAGGTAACCGTAAATCTCGGTAATGTGAACTTAAGCAACACAGGCATAAGCAAGGTCGATCTTACCTCATTCGGCGTGGATAAAAACGTTGATTATTCAAATATCAATCTCGGCTCTGTGCAGATATACGAAAGCGATATTGAAAAGTACGGCATCGAGAATATGATACTTACTGAGGTTCTTGCACAGAATATCAAGAACAGCGAGGTGGCCGACAGCGTAAACGAAATAATAGATAAAATCGGTGAAACCGTTCCTGCTCTCGACCTTAAAGGCAAGACGATAGATGATATTGACGGCGGTACGATAAACAGCGTTGTTGTAAGCGTAGTGCAGTCGTCGGGCAATCCCGGCAAGGCTGTTCTTGACAATGTTGCAAAGCCCGTAGTGCTTGTACCGTTAAGAACGATTATATTTGTCGTTCTGTTCATTCTTATATTTATTATCCTCTCGATAGTAATAAAGGCGACCTCCGTTATAAACAAGCTGCCGCTTATAGGAAAGCTGAATTCGCTTCTGGGCGGTGTTGCAGGACTTTTGCAGGGACTTGTAATAGTGTTCATTGTTGTGATAATAGCCCATATGGCTGTTGAGCTGACAAACAACACGCTTATATTCCTGAACGATATGACTATCAACAAGTCTTTTGCGTTCAGTAAAATATACAACTTCTCGTTCCTCGATTTCCTTAACTAAATACTCAGTTAACAAAAGAGAACTATAATAATAAATAAGCTGTTAACGGCAGTGTTATTTTACGAAACCCTGCATCGCATAAGCGATAACAGCTTACAATACAATAAAAATACAAAAGAACCTAAAGAAAGGTTGGATATAAATGCTTTGCTCAAGATGTAAAAAAAGACAAGCGGTAGTTTTTATCTCAACAATACAGGGCAACGACAAGCGTGACGAGGGACTTTGCCTTATCTGCGCAAAAGAGCTCGGTGTTCCGCAGGTAAACGACTACCTTGAAAAAATGGGAATCAGCGATGAGGACCTTGAAGAAAGCTATAAAATGATTTTCGGTGATGTCGATGAAGAATCAGGTGCAGACGCAGACAGCGGCGCAGACGATGACTTCACACCCGGCGGCGCAGGCACAATGATGCCGTTCTTCAAGCGTTTTGCCGCAAACAAGGACAGTCAGACCGAAAGCGAAAAACAGGACGTAAAAGACGATAAGAAGCACAATAAGAAAAAGGAGGAGAAAAAGAGAAAATTCCTTGATACTTATTGTACCAATCTTACCGCCAAGGCAAAAAAAGGCGAGGTTGACCGTATAATCGGCAGAGAGAAAGAGATCTACCGTGTTATGCAGATTTTATCCCGCCGTACAAAGAACAACCCCTGCATAATAGGCGAACCCGGTGTCGGTAAAACCGCAATTGCAGAGGGCATAGCTCAGAAGCTGGCGGACGGCGATGTTCCCTTCAGACTTCAGGGTAAGGAGCTTTATATGCTCGACCTTACCTCCCTTGTCGCCGGCACGCAGTTCAGAGGTCAGTTTGAAGGCCGTGTGAAAGCGCTTATTGAGGAGATAAAGACCGCAGGTAATATAATCCTCTTTATTGACGAGGTTCATAACCTTGTCGGCACTGGCGACAGCGAAGGCACGATGAATGCCGCAAATATCCTCAAGCCTGCTTTGTCAAGGGGAGAGGTGCAGGTCATCGGCGCTACAACGTTCAACGAGTACAGAAAGTATATCGAAAAGGACTCCGCACTTGAAAGACGTTTCCAGCCCGTAACGGCAAACGAGCCGTCAATAGAGGATACTATCGAACTTTTAAAGGGCATCAAGGAATACTACGAAGAATACCACAAGCTGTATGTCAGCGATGATATTTTAAAAAGCTGTGCCGTTCTCAGCGAACGCTACATTACCGACAGGTATCTTCCCGACAAGGCGATAGACCTGCTCGACGAGGCGGCGGCTTGCGCCAGCATAAACAGCAAGGAGCTTACCGAGTACGAACAGCTTAAAAAGAAAAACAAGGCTCTTGAAACCGAAGAAAACAACCTGTCCGCCGAAACCGAGAACAAGGATTATCAGCGTATAGCCGAGATAAAGACCGAGCTTGCTAAGAATACAGCCCGTATTGACGAGCTTGAGCCTATGATAAAGGAAGTACACGTTACAGAAAACGATGTCTGCAAGGTCATCGAGCTGTGGACGGGTATCCCGGCAAGCAAGCTGCTTGAAACCGAATTCAAGCGTATCGCAAACCTTGAAACTGTGCTTAAATCAAAGGTAGTCGGTCAGGACGAAGCGTGCGAGCTTGTAGCCGCCGCTATAAAAAGAACTCGAGTTCAGCTTTCCGCACGTCGCAGACCTGCGTCATTCATTTTCGTAGGACCTACCGGTGTCGGCAAGACCGAGCTTGTAAAGGTGCTTGCAAACGAGCTTTTCAACACAGTTGACCCGCTTATAAGACTTGATATGTCCGAGTTTATGGAAAAGCACAGCGTTTCGAGAATTATCGGCTCGCCTCCCGGATATGTAGGATACGATGAGGCAGGCCAGCTTACCGAAAAGGTACGCAGAAAGCCCTATTCCGTAATTCTCTTTGACGAGATAGAAAAGGCTCATCCCGATGTAATGAACATTCTCCTGCAGATTCTTGACGAAGGTAAGGTGACCGATGCTCACGGCAGAACGGTCAGCTTCGAGAATACCGTAATCGCCATGACTTCAAACGCAGGCTCATCGTTCAATACAAGCGGTCTTGGCTTTGCAAAGAGCGAGGCGGATATTTCAAAGGACAAGGCGATGAAGGCTCTTGGTGAATTCCTTCGCCCCGAATTCCTGAGCCGTGTTGACGAGGTAGTAGTGTTCAAGCCCCTCACCCTCGATGCCTACAAGGGCATTGCCGGACTTATGATAGGCGAGATGAAAGAGCCTCTGCTTGAAAAGAACATAACGCTTAACGTCAGCGATGAGGCTTATGAGCTTGTTGCGAAAAAAGCGTCCGGCGGCAAGTTCGGCGGCAGAGATGTCCGCAAGGTCGTCCGTAAGGATATTGAGGACAAGGTAGCAAATATCATAGTCGAAGCCGACGGCAACATATCACAGATAGACGTTGACGCAGACGGCGACGAGATAAAGGTAACAGGCAAGTAAATAAGCAGGGCATTGCATTAACTACGGCAGGTAATGCAATGCCCGTTTTATAATCGAAAGGATTACTATGGCAGTAATTATTACAGGCGGAACAGGAGCTATCGGCAGTGCTATGGCTCGTGCCTTCGCAAAAACAAACGATGTTGCTATAATCTACAAAAGCTCCGATGAAAAAGCCCGTCAGCTTGAAAATGAACTCGGCTGCAAGGCATACAAGACCGATGTGTCTTCCGCTCAGGAAGTGTCGGCTGTGGTAGAACGCATAGCGGCTGATTTCGGAAAAATAGATGTGCTTATCAATAATGCCGGCATATCCCGGATTAAAATGCTGAGCGATGTCACCGAGCTTGACTGGTATAATATGATTGATGTTCACCTTACGGGCGCATTCAATATGACAAAGGCGGTACTGCCTTTTATGATAAATCGCAAACAGGGAAGCATCATCAACATTTCGTCGGTGTGGGGAGTATACGGAGCGTCCTGCGAAGTGCCTTACTCAACTGTCAAGGCAGGACTTATCGGCTTCACAAAATCACTCTCCAAAGAGGTCGCCCCCAGCGGAATAACCGTAAACTGCATCGCCCCGGGAGTAATCGACAGCCCTATGAACAACGCTCACCTGTCGCCCGATGAGATGAACGAGCTTATCGCCGAAACTCCGCTCGGCAGGCTCGGAACACCCGATGATGTGGCACAGGCGGCTGTATACCTTGCCTTTGCAGGCTTCGTCACAGGTCAGATACTCGGAGTAGACGGCGGATTTTATTGATTAACTTAATACATTTGAGCTGTACCTTTTCGGTACAGCCTTTTCTTTTTCCCTGACAAACAGTAATATTATGTCCCGCACCCTCATATATTGTGTTAAAACCCGTACAAGAGGGAAACAGCTAAAGGAGGATTATATGGACTTTTCCGTAAAGAAAGAGCCTGTATTTGTCACAGAAGTGATATATGACGGACAGGCGGAGCAGGGTGTCGAGTTTGATTATGTCCTGCCGGATTATTACCCCGACATTTTCAGAATATTAAGATGCACCCTTCGTCCCGGAATAGTATCCTGCAACATTTCGGGCGACAAGCTGATACTCGACGGTGTGATATGCATCACCGCACTCTATCTTAGCGAGGGCGGAGGTATGGAGTGCGTAGAGCATCGCTACAGTTATTCAAAAACGGTCGATCTGCCGAAATCAGCCGACAACGGCACAGTAACTGTCGAGCCTAAGGTGGATTATACTACCTGCCGTGCGGTTTCAGGCAGACGCATTGATGTCAGGGGAGCGGTCAGCTTCAGGATAAAGGTCGAGAACATAACACCGTTTGAGATAATAACGGATATTGAAGGCTGTAACATACAGACAAGAAAAAATAAAGTAAGCTGTACAAGAAAGCTCACCGCAGGAAAGCAGTTCGTTGTCCGTGAAGATATAGGCGTATCCGGCATTGACGGCACAGTGAAAGCCGTTGTAAGCTGTGATGCCACAGCGGTCGTGAATGACTGCAAGATAATCGCAGACAAGGTCGTGCTTAAGGGCGAGGCAAAGCTGAAAGCGCTCTATCTTGTCGGAAACGATAACGGCACATATCTTCAGACAATGGAAGCCGAGATTCCGCTCAGCCAGATAGTAGATATGCAGGGCATTGACGAAAGGCACACCTGCTACGCCCTGTTCAGAGTTCTGTCATGCGCTCTTACGGTAAAGTCCGCCGATGACGATGCGTCGGGAGTATTCGGCTGTGAGCTGACAATCGGCTCTCAGATTACCGCAACGCTTGAAGAAAGCATTTATCCCGTCACCGATATGTATTCCACGTCCTACGAATCAAGCTACACCACTTCAGCGTTAAAAACCGAATCCGACCACAGATTTATCAGCAGAACGCTTAATATTAAACAGCTTATCGAGTGCGAAAACGGCATTCCCGACAGCGTGACGGACGCTGAATGCTTCGTATCGGAAATAATCTGCAGACCGTGCGAAAACGGCGAGCTTAAAGTGAGCGGTAAACTGCTGTGCTTTATCAGTGCCGTAAAGGACAGCGAGCCTGTATTCATAGAAAAAAATCTGCCGTTTGATGTTACCGAACAGCTTGGTATGGTTACCGACGGTTGCGTAATACAGCCTGTCGTGAACATATCGTCCGTAAGCTACAGCATCACCGATGACGGTATCGAAATAAGATGCTCGCTTCTTATGCAGGGATGTATGTATGTTTGCGGCACAAGTCAGATAATAAAGCAGATAGAGCTTAACGAAAACGCAGAAAAGCAAAAGTGCGATGATTATTCGCTGAAGCTGTATTTTGCCGATGAAAACGAGGATGTATGGAACATAGCAAAGCGCTATAACACTTCTGCGGCGGCGATAGAATCCGAAAACGAGGTCACCGACGGCAAAGTGTCAGGCCTGCTTCTGATTCCGATAATATAACAATACTCAAGATACGGCATTTTGCTGACAGATAAGGAGAATTTATGCCAAAATCAATTTATAAGGATATTTCCGAGCGAACAGGCGGAAATATCTATATAGGAGTTGTCGGTCCCGTCCGTTCGGGGAAATCGACCTTTATCAGCAGGTTTATGAACGTGCTGGTCGTACCGTCAATTGAAGACGAATTCCGCAGGGAAAGGGCAGTGGATGAGCTTCCTCAGTCTGCGGCAGGAAAAACGATAATGACCACAGAGCCGAAATTCGTGCCTGAGGAAGCGGTAAATATCACCGTTGACGAAAACGTGGAAATGAATGTAAGACTTATCGACTGCGTAGGCTACATAGTTCCAGGTGCAAAGGGTTATATAGAAAACGAAGCTCCGAGAATGGTCAAAACGCCATGGTTTGACGAGGAAGTGCCGTTCAATATGGCGGCGGAGGTCGGTACTCATAAGGTAATCACAGAACACAGCACCATAGGACTTGTGGTCACCACAGACGGCAGTATCACCGATATTCCGAGAGAGGAATACGAGGCGGCGGAGGAACGTGTGATAAACGAGCTGAAAAGCATAAAAAAGCCGTTTACCGTAGTGCTTAACTGCAGCGATCCCTCATCGGAAGAATCAAAAGAGCTTGCTTGCAGGCTTTCAGAAAAGTACGGCTGTACCGTTACACCGCTGAACTGCCTTTACATCACCGAAGAAAATATAAAGGAACTGCTGTCCGATGTGCTGATGGGCTTTCCCGTAAGGGAGATAGGCATAAAACTGCCGAAGTGGTTAGCGTCCCTCGACAATGACCATTACCTGAAAAAGCAGGTATTCGAAGCTGTAAGGACATCTGCGGAAAACATCTCCTGTATGGGTGATTTAGACAGCTTCACGGGCAAAATAGGGCAGTGCGAAAGCGTCAGCCGTTGCAGTAAGGATAAAACGGAGCTTGGCTCGGGAACAGCCTATGTCACAGTGGAACTGGGGCAGGAGCTTTTCTATAAGGTGCTTGGCGAAACCACAGGCATCGAGCTTAGCGACGAGGGCGACCTTATGCCTTGTATGATTGAACTTGCAAGAATCAAGAAAGAGTACGAAAAAGTCAGTACCGCACTTGAGCAGGTCAGAGCCACAGGATACGGAATAGTAATGCCGTCCGCCGAGGAGCTTACCCTTGAAGAACCCGAAATAGTAAAGCAGGGCGGAAAATTCGGAGTAAGGCTCAAAGCGTCAGCCCCGTCAATTCATATGACCCTTGCAAATATCAACACTGAGGTAAACCCGATAGTCGGCAGTGAAAAGCAATCGGAGGATTTGGTAAGGTATCTTCTCAGAGAATTTGAGGAAAATCCCACAAAGATATGGGAAAGCAATATTTTCGGAAAATCGCTCCACGAGCTTGTAAACGAGGGCCTGCACAATAAGCTGAGCCGTATGCCCGATGACGCAAGAGCAAAACTGCAGGAGGCGATACAGAGGATTATCAATGACGGCTGTAACGGGCTTATCTGTCTTATATTATAAAAGTCCGCCATATAAAAAGACCGCACCTCATCACAGGTGCGGTCTTACTTTGTCGATAAACCGATTATTATTAAAGCCCACGCAGTGAAATATTTCACCAACCTTGCCTCGCACCAACCCCTCCAAAACCGCACTATCCCTCAAAAATCGCCAACACTCTTGCCTTTTAATGAACGCTTTGCCGGTTTCGCAAAATGTAGCAAATCGCCAACACCCTTGCCACCCCTCGAAAAAGGGGAGGTGGCACGGCTGATACAATTTTTTCGCTTGCTGTACAGTATTCAGATATTCCTGCCTTTATAATTCAGAAACTATTCCGAGCCGTGACGGTGGGGATTGTGAATGCGTAGAAGCTTTTACGGTAGCACTCCCATCATTTCAATCTCTTACTCCCTGCACCAACCCTTCCAAAACCGCACTATTCCACCCGCTTTTCGTAATGCCAACATCTATATGCACGATACGCTTTCAAATTCGCACTATCCTATTCGCTTTTCGTAGGGGAGTGGGCTTGCCCCTCCCGTTGCACCGAATACTGCCATTCCCACACAACCATTGCAAAAGAACAACAATCCCTCGCTCAACACTTTCCCTACAAACCAAAAGACCGCACCTCATCACAGGTGCGGTCTTACTTATTCTAAACCTTACTGCATCGCAGGATTACCGCCAAGCAGACTGAACATATCAATCCCCGCAAGACTCAGCAAAAAGCTGACAGCAATGAACAGCACAACAGCAACAACAGCCGCTATCCATACCGTTCTTTTCTGCTTTTTCGTCCAGGTGTGCTGAGGACGGGCTTCATCACTCACGCTGAATGAGATTGTTTCATCGCTTTTTACTGTGTCATGTGCGATCATATCGTCATTTTCGTGGTTTTCGCCGTATTCTGCGTTTGCCAATACTTTTTCTTCGCTCATATCCGTCCTTATTTTACTATATATTCCTTAGCCTTTTCAAGAATAAGCTGCTCCCTTTTAAGCACAAAGCTCATCTGATATTCCTTACACTGCTCGGAAAGAGCCTTAAGCCTGCTTACAGCCTCGTCATAAGGCATCCATTCTATTTTATATCCCAGTCTTTCCTGCGAACGCTCAAGCATCGCAGTATCGCACTTGTCCGATACTTTCTTTGCCACATAGCAGTGTGAAACCATGCAGAATTTTCTCTTGAACTTATGCTCCTCTATCCATCCGAGATAGCCTAAAAGCTCGGCAGGGTAGCCGGTTTCTTCCGTTACTTCCCTTAAAAATGCCTTGTCGGGAGTTTCTGTTATCTCTATACTTCCGCCGGGCAGCTTGTAATATTCGGAGTCTTCTATCTTCATCATGGCAATGTTGCCCTCGCCGTCTGTCATGACGCCTCTTGTGTTATAACGTGCGTCGTCATCGATGTACTGAGGCTCACCGCCAAAGAAATCGCTTTCGGTTATCTTTGCAATAAGCATTAATATGTCGTCCCTTTCATAGTGCGGAGCTTTCCGCTGTTTTTTTCATACATATAATATCACAAACGCACCTGCATTGCAATATAAAAAGGTAATTCACTTTTGTAGAAAACACCTATATATATACCTTAATTATTGGTGATTATGCACAGTGGAACTTGACGTGCATTAGTGATATAATAGCTTTATCCGACTAAAAAAATATGAGGAAAGATAAAAAATGGAAAATACAGCAACCGTCAGCGGCACAGAAGTTAAAAAATACAGACGTGCAGGCTTTATGGACGAAGTAAGAGGCTTCTGCATACTCTGTATGGTAGTATACCACGTCTGCTTCGACCTTAACTACACCTATAATATTCATATCCCGATAATGTTCGACGGCTGGTTTGACATTGTCCGTGACATTTTTGCGGGAGCATTCATGTTCATATCCGGTATGAGCAGCCGTTATTCGCATAATAACGCAAAGCGTGGCATCCAGTGCTTTTTTATTGGTATGATAATAACCTTCATTTTCGCATTCTTCGCACCCTCCGCCCCCATACTTTTCGGAATACTGCACTTTATGGGCGTATCTATGATGATATATGCGATAGGGGATAAGTTTTTCCTTAAGATTCCCGCACCGGTCGGAATAGCCGTGTGCGCCGTGCTTTTCTTATTAACAAGAGGAATTATGTACGGCTATCTCGGACCTGCACAAGGTGTCGGAATAAAGCTGCCCGAATTTATCTACAATGCAGGACTTCTTTTTCCGCTCGGCTTCAGATCACCGAGCTTTCAGTCAATGGATTATTTTCCGCTCCTGCCGTGGTTTTTCGTGTTTCTGGCAGGCGCTTACACCGGAAAATACGCTATCGAGGATAAAATGCCGGCGTTCTTCTATAAAACCCATTGCAAACCGCTTGCGCTTGCAGGCAGATATACCCTGTGGATATACGTTCTGCACCAGCCTGTAGCAATGGTCTTTTTCCTGCTGATTTTCGGAAGAATATAAAATTTCAAAAAAGTCTTGACAAACCGTTTTCGGTTTGCTATAATAATATAGCTTGACAAGTATACAACTTTGTCAACATCCCTTGCTCGTACAGGAGTACGGGCTTAATATCCACAAGGAGGTGCTTTATAATGGCAAAGCTCAGCGAAAAGTATGAGGCAGTTGTTGTATTTTCACTCAAGAACGGTGAGGATGCAGTAAAGGCTCTCGTTGCTAAGTTCTCTGATCTGATCAAGGAACACGGCACATTAGTTGACGTTGATGAATGGGGCGCTCGTAAGCTCGCTTACGAGATTAACTACGAAACCGACGGTTATTATGTAGTTTACAGCTTCGACAGCAAGCCTGATTTCCCTATGGAATTCGAGCGTATCATCAACATCACTGACGGCGTTCTCCGTTCGCTCGTAACGGTACGCAAGTAATCAAGGTTTGAAAACAGACAGGAGGAACGATAACGTATGTACAACAAGGTAATTATGATGGGCAGGATCGTCAATGACCTTGAGCTGAGATCGACACCTGCGGGTGCTTCCGTGCTTTCTTTCAGAATTGCGGTAGATCGCAGATTTCAGACAAAGGGTGAAGACAGAAAATCCGATTTCTTCAATGTTGTCGCATGGCGTAACGAGGCAGAATTCATTTCAAGATATTTTGCAAAAGGACGCATGATACTTATCGAGGGTGAGCTTCAGAACAGATCTTACCAGGATAAGAACGGCAATACAGCTTACATTACCGAGATCATCGTTGACCGTTCCACGTTCACAGGCGAAAAGGCTAACAACACACAGGGTACATCTTCTGCTTATCAAAGCTACCCCGGTAATGCCGCTAAAAACGCCGCTCCCGAACATCCTGCACAGACTTCAAACACAGCGCCCACAGTGTCGCAGGGTAACAATTCGGATTTCACCGTAGAATCCGGTGACGATGACGATTACCCGTTCTGATCAAAATAAGGAGGATAAAACAATGTCTGAAAGAGAAAAGAACGAAAAGTCAACAGTTCGTCCTATGAAGCGTACAAGAAAAAAAGTTTGCGCATTCTGTGCCGACAGAGCTGAATTCATTGACTATAAGGATGTAGCTAAGCTCAGAAAGTGCATGACAGAGCGTTACAAGATTCTGCCCCGCAGAGTAACAGGCTGCTGCGCATATCATCAGAGAGAGCTTACAACAGCTATCAAGAAGGCAAGACAGGTAGCTCTTATTCCTTACGTTTCTGACTAAGTTATAAACAGCTTTATAAAAAATCGATGCTTAAACCGCATCGATTTTTTTATTTGTAGAAAAATTGGTTTTATAGAAAACAGTGCAAATCCCCTATCCATTTAAGAACGACCGGCATCTTTGCCGGCTCAGTCTGTCGAAAAACCTATATATTTTTTTAAAATGGGTGTTTAGCGTTGCTTGCTATGTTGGTTTTGCATCTCTGCAAAGTCAGCTGTTTGTGCCGTTGCATCATGCAACGGCTCGGTTCAGCTAACATAAGCGTCCTTGCTTTGGGCGTAGCCCCAAGCGGGGTGAGGGCGGCAGCCCCACACTCAGCCCCGGCACGGACGCCGGGCGTGTATGCCCAAGGGCTTTGCAAGGACGCAAAGCCAACAAAACGTTCTTATAGGGATAGAGAATTTGCTCTATTTTTATAAATACAGACTTTTTTTACAAACTGAAACGAGCCTTTTGCTTTTTTGTAAACGGCTCATTCGTTTTAATCTAAATATTGTATAAAACCTGTCTTTTCCTTATCGTCATAACCTGCCTTACGGTAGAAATTCAGCGTGCTATCGAGTTTTGAGCCTGTCATAAGTATAAGCCTGTAGCAGTTTTCAGCCTTTGCTATCTCCTTTGCCCTTTCAAGACACGCAGTAGCAAGCCCTCTGCCACGATATTCGCTGTCTGTCACTACATTCTCAACAAACGCATAAGGACGAGGCCCGTGCGTCATATTCGGCACTATTATGCAGGTACAGCTTGAAACTATCTTCCCGTCCTCCTCAGCTGCTATTAAGTGATAGTCGGGATCATTCACAAGCCTTTGCCACAGTTCTTTGGTTTTGCCCTTATATTCCGGTACGCTTGTTTCGTGCAGCTGACAATAAAGGCTCATCAGCTGTTCGTATTCATCTTCATTGACTTCTCTTATCATATAGCCTCCTTTGACAACTGAATCAGATTCCGATAAAAAAAGAGTGTCACTTTCGCAACACTCTTTTTAACTTTAATTATTGCTGTTTTCTGCTGTATCATCAGGAGTAACAGTATCACTGTCATTGTTGTTATCGCTTCCGCCGATAACGTCTTCCTCGTCAACCTTGTCAGGAACGGGTCTTTCAACCATTTCCTTGTTGAGAATACCGAAGTTCGACTTACCGTTCTTCTTGATCTTGTACATTGCATCGTCAGCCATACCGATTATCTCGTCAACGTGCATCGAAGAATCCTTGATGATTGAAATACCGATACTTGCATTGACGCTGAGCTTGTCGCCGTTATCCGATGTAAAGCCTTCCTTAAGTCCCGACAGAATATCACGGGCTACTCTTGTAGGCTCGTTTGTTTCAATGTTTCTTACGCAGGCTACAAATTCGTCACCGCCGTAACGACCCGCAGTACCGAATCCCTTGATTACAAAATTGATTGTATTTGCAACGAATTTCAGCACCTGATCGCCGGTAGCGTGGCTGTATTTGTCGTTGTAAATCTTGAAGTCGTCAACGTCAATGAACAGAATTGCTACCTCGCTCTTGCGGACATTGATAAGCTCGATCTCGTTATCAATGGTACGCTCGATAGATTCACGGTTATAAAGACCCGTAAGGCTGTCGTAGCTTGCTCTTTCCGTAAGGAGTTTTTCACTCTTCTTTGCACGGTCAATATCAACGATAACGCCGACGATCTTAGCGATGTTTCCATCTCTGTCACGGATAGTTGCAGTACGCATAAGTATCCATATATAGTCGCCGTAGATGTTCTTCCAGCGATATTCGTTGCCTTCGAATTCCTCGCCCTTTGACAGCTTTTCGAGATCCTTGTGATAACGGTCGTTGTCCTCGGGATGAACCTTAACTTTAAGAAGGAAGCTGTCACCGAAGTGGTCGGAGGGGGCACGGTAGCTGAACTTTTTGTTGAAGTTATTTGAGAAGAATACATCGTTAGACTTGAAATTCCACTCAAAGATTATGTTATCCGACATTTCGATAATAGTACGGTATCTTCCTTCACTTACAACAATATCATCTATAAGATCGTTGAATGTACGGGCAATCTGACCATACTCGTTGTTTGCGATAACGTTGATTCTTGCCTCGTGGTCGCCTCTGTGTACCTTTACAAGCGTTTCTTCGATAACCTTGATAGGCTTTGTTATAATGAATACCAGTACGATCGCACCTGCTGTGAAAATAATCGCAACTAATACTATCATGCCGACAATAGCACCCATCGCTTCACCCGACAAGGTATATGCCTTATCGGTTTCTGCAATTATCGCAAGCGTCCAGTTGCCTTCTTCGCCTTCATTTATGGTAGGCATCTTTGAAGTAAAGCTGATTGTGGGAATAACACCGCTGTCTGTACCCTTGAAGTTGTCGACCTCGACAGCAGAGCCGGTCTGTGCGGCTTCCGTAAACTTGAGATAAGCGCTGTTCTTCTTGTCCGAAGTATTGCCTATGTAGCTGTCGTGCATAATCGAGCCGTTAGGATCTATCAGTACCAGCTTACTGTTGTTTGCAAACTGAGAAGAGGTTGCGAATGACTTGAGGGCAGTGTTATTGAAGAATGTTACTATATAATAGTCGCCGACTGAATACTTTACCACAAGTCGCAGGCCGTTTGCTGTTTTTCCGGGGAAGAGAGGATCGTTCTTTTCCTTGTCGCCTTCATTGAAGTTTGTATATACATCGGGAGTATAGAATGTAACCTCTCCGTCTTTTCTTGCACATATATTTTTGAGAGTACCGTACAGCACGTCATCTCTGGTAAGATCGTTAAAATCTTCGTTTGTTCCGACAACGGGTCTGAAGTCGCTCTTGTTGACGATCATAATTCTGTCGATTCTGACATTTGGATTGTCGGCAGAAGCTATATTTGAATAAATAGACAAAGCGTCTGTAGTTGTAGGATTTTTTTCCTTGTCGAAGCTCAGTATATCCGGATTGTCGGCTATCTGCTTTGCACTCGCCGAAATTATACGGAAATACTCCGATATGTTATATGTCTGATTTTCAGCCATAGATTGCGCTGTCTGCTTGTAATTCTTCATGGCAAGTTTATTCATCTCGACATCTGCGATACAAGCAAATGCAACAGACGGAATGATTACAAAGCACGCAAGTACCGTGATCAGTAAGCTCTTGATTTTCATAAAAAAATAACCAACCTTTCCCACGTCTTTTACGGTATATTCCTATCCTTTACGGACGATGGTCATACTAATTCTCAGGATATTATATCATATTTTTGTCTGATAGTAAAGCGTTTGTAGCGATTTTATTAGATTTGACTAATATAAAGCGGTTTGTTTTGTGCAAAAAAGCGAATTTGCGTAATTGCTTAACCGATAACCGTCCAAGCGATTGAAATAATTGATGTTTTGCTTATAATTATGCGGTGCCTTTGAATCGGCAGTATGAAAACAGGTCTTTGCTTCTCGCCAACATTCCCCGTACTGCTTGTTATCGTATGATATTCTTTATATTTTAGAGAAAACGCAGATTATCCTGACTTCTCGCATTTTTCCTTTACAAACCCCATAAAATATGTTAAAATATGAATTTGGAATACTGTTTTTAAAACGTTTTAAGATAAAATGAATTTACAGGAAAATTGCGAATGAAAATTGATCAGATAAAAATGGGCTCGCTCCTCTCATATCTGTCGCTGATACTGGGTACGGTTGTTTCGCTTGTCTACACGCCTATAATGATAGAAAGGCTCGGACAAAGCGAATACGGTGTTTACTCCATAGTTCTCCCTATGGTATCGTATCTCAATCTTTTCAGTTTCGGTCTTGGCAGTGCGTACACAAGATTCTATACAAGATACAAGGAAGCGAACGACAAATACAATATGGCAAAGCTGAACGGTATGTTCCTTGTCATATACTCCCTGCTCGGCGTACTTGTGCTGATAGTCGGATTTACGATAGCCGCAAATCCCCGTCTTGCATTCGGTCAGAAGCTGACAGAAGAGGAGATAGATCTTGCCGTAAGACTTATGTATATTATGACCGTCACAGCGGCGGTCAGCTTTCCGCTGAGCGTATTTGAATCGAATACTATGGTCAACGAGCGGTACATTTTTCTTAAACTGCTTGCCATAGTAAAGTCGGTAATCAACCCCCTGCTTATAATACCCCTTCTGATGATAGGGCTTCGCTCTGAGGCTATAGCGTATATGAGCCTTGCCTTCACGCTGTTTTCGGGCTTGCTGAATATCATATACTGCAACAAAAAGCTTGATATACGGTTTTATTTCCGTGACTTTGATTTCAAGCTGCTCAAATCAATGTTCAAGTTCACAGGCTGGGTATTTGTCGGCATTGTGGTCGATCAGCTAAACTGGAGCGTTGATAAGCTTCTGCTTGCATGGATGCACGGCTCGAACGAGGTAGCTACCTACAACGTAGCGTCACAGCTCAACATCTACTATATGTCTATGGCTACCACATTTTCGGGAATACTCACACCCAGAGTTCATCAGATGGTGGCAAATAAAGTCCCCGACAAGCAGATAAGCGATCTGTTTATCCGTGTCGGACGTTTTCAGTTTACCATCCTCACAATGATTCTGTTCGGATTCGTGGCGGTAGGTTATCCCTTCGTTCTTCTATGGGCGGGTGAAGCCAACGCAAACGCATTTGTTATTGCGCTTTTGCTGTTCATACCGACTATTCTTCCGAGCATTCAGAATCTCGGCATCGAAATTCTGCGAGCAAAAAATATGCACAAATTCCGCTCGCTTGTATATGTGCTTGTCGCTGTGCTTAATATATTGATAAGTATACCGCTGTGCGCTCTGTTCGGTGCCGTCGGTGTGGCGATAGGTACGGCTATCCCTGTTTTTATCGGCAACGGACTTATAATGAACTGGTATTACAATAAATATATCGGACTTGATATTCCGAGATTCTGGAGGAGGATTACAGCGCTTCTTCCATCGCTTGTCGTTCCTGCGATAGCGGCGATACTGATTGCCTGCCTTGCTCACGCTTCGGGCTATCTCGGAATACTGTTCTGGGGCGTTATCTACGTTGTGATATTTATAGTATCGGTATGGCTCATAGGACTTACTCCGAGAGAGAAGGAGATTGTAACTTCTCCGCTTAAACGCATAATATATAAGATATTATCAAAGTTACTCAGATTATAAACAAGAGGTTTTGTAAATGACAAAGTTAAAAACATTCTTCCGCAGACTGTTTGCGGGCAGCTTTAAACGTATGTTCGGCTATATCGGAACGATTCATAAGGAAACGGGCAAGAACAGATTCATAATGTTCTTTGATATGATATGGTGCATTTTCCGTTATTCTGTCGGCTATATGGATTACCGTGTGTTCGGCTTTGCAAATATTAAAGGCAAAAACAGACGCACGTTTATGACAATGAACGATAATATAACCATATCAAAGCGTTGCAATGACAGGACGTATTTTCATATATTCGATAACAAATCCGAATTCGACGAGGCGTTCAGGGAATACATCGGCAGAGATTTTCTGAATCTTGAAAAAGCAACAGCGGACGATTTGCGTGAATTCTGCAAGGGTCGTGAAACTGTATTTGCAAAGCCTGTAAATCAGTTCGGCGGTGAGGGCATAACCAAGGAAACGGTAACTCCCGAAACCGATTATGAGGCGCTTTACAAGCGTCTTTGCGACAACAAGCAATATCTTGTCGAAGAAACGATAAAGCAGAATGAACAGATGGACAGGCTCAGCCCGTCGTCCATTAATACGATCCGTATGGTGACCCTTCTGCACGAAGGCAAGGTACATTTTATGTATGCTCTTGTCCGTATGAGCAACGGAACTAACTGTGTTGACAATATCTGCAGCGGCGGTATGTATGTTTCGATAGGCGCAGACGGCGTGATACACAAGAATGCCTACTGTGACGCTACCGGTGTATATTATGAGGAACACCCTTTTACACATACAAAATTCAACGGCTTTGAAATTCCAATGTTCAGTGAAGCGGTCGAAATGTGCAAAAAGGCGGCTCTTGTAGTACCGCAGGTCGGCTACATAGGCTGGGACGTTGCGATAACTCCCACAAGACCTGTTCTGGTGGAAGGAAACACCCTGCCGAGCTACGATATGTGCCAGAACTACGGTCACATCGACAATAAGACAGGAGTCAAACCCAGATTCGTTGAGATTCTCGGCGAGGAATATTTCAAGTGATTTTACGGCTGATATAAAACAGGCGGCGAACGTATTATGCGTTCACCGCTTTGTTGTTTTACTCAGATAATTAATTTTTCGTTTTGATGTGGAGATTATCCACGAAACCATGTGTATATTGCAACAAGCCATATTACAAAAAGCACTTCCGCTCCACTGCTTGCGCTATACCCATGCATGTAGATTGCAACTTGACAAATGGAATATATCCAAAATACGCTGTTTGGCTTGCGCTATACCCATGCATGTAGATTGCAACACGAATGCTCGCCGAACGCTCACTGGACTCAATACTTGCACTATACCCGTGCATGTAGATTGCAACACAATTGATTTATGTACCATTAAGCCACATTACACTTGCACTATACCCGTGCATGTAGATTGCAACTGCAACTGCAAAAACACAAATATAGACGGCATACGGGATTAATATCGTATGCGTTAACCTTATCGAGTGTATCCACTATACGAAAAAATTACGTTTTTACAATGTACTTTCTCGATTTACGGACGCCAAGCCGCCCGGATTGAATGTGAATTATACATTCGCACTCAACCTTTATTATAATACTGCTTGATTATCTTGTCAATATCTTTAATTGCAAGATTTTGACTTGCGTTATAGTCAGCATTAACCTTGAAACCACACTTTACACATTTGAAAGTCTTCTGTTCGGGACGATTTTCTTCGGCTATATGTCCGCACTTACTGCAACGCTGACTGGTATATTTCGGATTTTTATACTTTACTTCTATCCCAAGCGCTTTTGCTTTGTATTCTATTTTTGTCTGCAAATCAAAATAAGTCCAGTTTTTAAGATAACGCTCATTTTTATTTTGTGTAATACCTTTCAAATCTTCCATCTGAATTGTACCGCAATTATTTTTCACGGCGTAATCGACTACAGCCTTACTGTATTTGTGATTTACCGTATCTCTGAATCGGCTGATTTTATCCTCAATATTATAAGCAGGTTTATTTCTAGTGTTTACTCCGTGACCTATACGTCCATCACCACAATATTTACCCTGTTTCAGCATCTGGACTTTATTTGCCTCAACCCTTTTTCTGAACTTATCAATTTCTCCGCCTCCTATAATAAGCCTGTCATAACTTCCGTAAACTGAAGCCACCAAAGGATTTATAACGCCTAAGTCTACTCCCAGTATTCTGTCTTTATCAAGTGTCTTGTCAATTTCTTTTGTAAATTTGTAACCAAGATTTATGTACCATTGTTTTTTCTTCTTATTATACATTATCTTACTTGCGGTGATAGTATATACTTCATCGAAGCACCTTTCAAGAATAGTTCTTGTGCTGTCGTCTTTGACAAGCAATTTGAATCTTACACTGCAATCTTTAAAATTCAGTTCTTTTCGTTTATCTTTATTGATTAATGCCACTCTGACAAAGAAATTGTCATTTTCATATAAAAGCTGTATTGCTTTGTTCTTGATATCAAGAGGTTGATTTTCTCTGTAATTGATTATAGACTTATCTCCTCTTAATACGTCTGTTAATGAATTTTTATATTCTATATATGCTATTTTAGCCGACTGCGAAAGATTACCCGAGTAAAGGTTATAATCACCTTTAATCCGGTTATATAAATAACTTCTCAACGATATTCCTAATATTTCTTTATCTTTAGGATATTCTTCATGTGTTTTAAAATACTCACTTGAATAACCGCTCCATTCCCAACAAAGTCTTATTACTTTGTTTTTTGCTTCTCTCGTCTGTTTTTGCAGATCCCAGAGCAATTTGTATATGTCATTATAATTGACATCTTTTCCATCTTTGTCAATCTGGTCACATATCAACGCTATCTTTACAACTTTATTACAAACCATATACTTTCCTCTCTTTCAAAAAAATATAGAACTCGTTTTCATTCTTCCTCTCCCATAAGCTCCGTATAAATACGCTCCCGCAGCTCTTCACTTTTAAGCTGTTCCGGTGAAATGCCGTCCTTATCGCAGATATCATAAGAAGCACCGTTATCCGAAAGCAGTTTTTCAACCTTGTCCTGCCTGTACACCATAGCATAGAACAATGCCGTTCTGCCCTCGTTATCGATCGTATTTACATCAGTACCGTGTTCAAGCAATAACTTGACGCACTCGATCTTTCCGTAACAGCTTGCGATTATAAGCGGTGTTGCGTCCTCCGTTCTGTCAGGCTCTGCGTTATTATTGAGCAGTAACCTTGCCATATCGGTATTGCCCTCTGCACATGCGGTATAAAGTGCCGTCATACCCTCGCCGTTCAGATTATTTACATCACAGCCGCTTTCTATCAGCATTTTTGCATTTGAAATGCGGTTTTCCTGCGCCGCCCATTCAAGTGCGTTTCCGCCGTAACCGTCTTTCATGTTGACGTCATAACCGTTTTCAATAAGACAGCGGATAATTCCTCTGTCACCGTAAGCAGCCGCATAGAAAAGCGAATTATCCTGCGAAAAATACGGAGATTTTTCGTTCTCTGCAATAAATTTTACCATGCCGTAGTTTCCGCAAAGACATGCACTCTCAAGCGGAGTATTCTCAAACCGCTCATACTCCTCCTGCGTTGTGCAATTCATTACATAATGCACAAGCTCAGTGTTTCCATGTTCAACCGCCCATGCAAGCACACGCTCTTTTATTTCCCGGTGGTTATCAACAGCATGTCTGATTTCAGAAATATTTCTTCTTTCAAATAGTTCTTTGAGTTCGTTTTCGTTCACAGAATAATCCCCGCTTTCTTTGCTCTATACGGATATTATCTCACCTGAAAGCAAAAATGTCAACCTTTGTTTTTTATATATTCATCGTATGATATACCGAATTTTCTGAAAACTCATCAGCTTTCTTGCACTGATAAGGCACTCGGTAACTATGCCTATTATCATCTTAATCTCCGCTCAAAAAGTTTTTGACCGAAAAGTGAAATTGCACCTATTAGGTGTAGACAAGAATACCATGGTATGATATACTGTTTTACGGTTAGCTTCGACTAATTCATTGCATTAAAACTTTATGGGAGAATTTTGCCTATGGAACATACAAAAGCACTTGAAAACGAGGGTGCTATCTTATTGGCGCAGAGCGACCGCCGACCGTTCTGGCATTTCTTCGACCTTAAAGCATATATCATTATGGCTTGTATGATGGGCGGAGGAATAGGGCTGAGAGAAGCAGAAGTATTCCCCGATGTCTTTGTGGGATTTTTCTATACCGGACTTGGCTGTGCGCTGGCATCGGCAGGAATATCTTTTATCGTAAATTTCATAAGATACGATAAACTTGTCTGAAAAGTTTTTTACAAGCAGTTTATGTGGCAGGGCAGAATGCCTCAGCCGGTAACAAGCGGTATGCGAAGATGATAAATCAGCCCGTGCATCTTGCCGAGCTTGTATATTATTAATTGAAAACTTCGACAGTGCCTTGTTGCTTCCCTATAAAAAAGATTTAAGCAGGCTAAAATTACTTGCCCGTAACATTCCGGATATAATAAGAACCCCCTTGTCGTATGACAAGGGGGCTCGTTGTTATTTGATTTAACCGAAGATATTCAGAAGAACACCTGCGGCAACGGCAGAACCGATAACACCTGCAACGTTCGGTCCCATAGCGTGCATGAGAAGGAAGTTTGAGGGGTTTTCCTTAGCACCGACCGTCTGTGAAACACGGGCAGCCATAGGAACAGCGGATACACCTGCTGAACCGATAAGGGGGTTTATCTTGCCGCCTGAGAGCTTGTTCATGAGCTTTGCAAGTAACAGACCGCCTGCTGTACCAAAGCAGAATGCGATAAGTCCGAGTGCAACTATAATAAGCGTCTTTACTGTCAGGAAGTTTTCGGCTGTTGCTGTAGCACCTACAACAGTACCGAGCATTATAGTGATAATGTTCATCAGTTCGTTAGAAGCTGTCTTTACAAGTCTGTCTACAACGCCGCTCTCTCTGAAGAGGTTACCGAGCATCAGCATACCAACAAGGGGAGTAGCGTCGGGAACGATGAAAGCAACGATAAGCGTAACTGCTACAGGGAATATGATCTTTTCTCTCTTTGTAACGGGACGTAAGCTCTCCATTACAATGGCACGTTCCTTCTTTGTTGTGAGCAGCTTCATTATAGGAGGCTGGATTACGGGAACGAGCGCCATATATGAATATGCGGCAACCGCTATCGAGCCGAGTAGCTGCGGAGCCAGCTTTGAAGTAAGGAATATCGCCGTAGGTCCGTCCGCACCGCCTATGATACCTATTGAAGCGGCTTCTTTAAATGAGAAGTCGACACCTTCAATACCGGTAAGGCTGAATGCGCAGGCACCGAGGAAGGTTACGAAGATACCAAGCTGTGCAGCTGCACCGAGCAGTAAGCTCTTGGGGTTTGCTATCAGAGGACCGAAGTCTGTCATACAGCCGATACCTAAGAATATCAGCGGAGGGAATATCTGAAGCTTAACGCCGAGATACAGTATATCAAGCAGACCGCCGTTATGAAGCACCTCGCCGTAGTTGACACCGTTTTCGGCAAAGTTCGCCGCTATCGCAGGGTCAGGGCTGATACCGAACATTTCCGGGTGGAACATATTCGCACCGGGAATATTGGTAAGCATCATACCAAAGGCGATAGGCAGTAACAGCAGAGGTTCAAACTTTCTTACTATCGCAAGATACATAAGTAAGAATGAAACGGCTATCATAAATCCCTGCTGAGGGGTTATGTTACAGAAGCCCGATTTTTGTGCAAGCGCAACAAGGGCATTCCAGAAAACGTCTAAAATTTCCATCTTGTTCTCCTTTTATTTGATCTGAGCTTTAAAACGAACGGGTATTCTCGTTTACACCCGCATTGCCCCAGCTTGAACGAGGCTGTTTCTCGGCACGTTTGATTCTCTTGATTGCATAGGTCTTTCCGTCACCTGCCGTATAAGCGGCGATTGCGGCTGAAATAACAGCAATAACCTCATCGTCGTTCTCGTCCTCTTCGATAAGCTCAACAGGAGCGGGAGCCGGTGCAGGCTGAGCGACTGTCTGGTCAGGCTTAGCATCCTTTTTCTTCTTGTTTCCCAGATTGCAGAAGAAGGAAATGATGTAAAGCAGTCCTATAAGCAGTCCTAAGATCAGGAAAACAACAACCATACCGGTAATAACCGTTGCCCACATACCGCTTATGTTTTCAGCGGCTGTCTTTTCGGTGATTATCGCCATAGTACGCAGTAAATTGTCCGTCATGCATAATTCTCCATTCTTAATTGTTCTCGCAATGCAGTGCCGTTTTTTGAGCATAACGGCATAGCATAAAACTAATATAATTATACCTTATTTCAGATTTAAATTCAACGCTTTTCTTTGTAGATTTTTTAACAAATTTTCTTGATGAATTATGTGTATTTTTAGCGTAATTTTAGATAATATCACAAAAACGCAGTCGAAAGCCGTGTATCGTACTGTTAATGATGTATGAAGTGTTGCCGGAAAATCAAAAGGTGCCGCAAAAACGGCACCTAAGATTATAGAAAAGTCTTTTATTTGATGTTCTGTGCTTCTGCTATATCGTTCAGCTCTGACTATGATAGCAGGCTACCGATAGTGCTATTTGTCGGATAGCACTTCTCGGGTTCGCTATTCGAATAAATACACTTGTCAATATTGACGAGGGAAAGAACCAAAGAGACTAGGTGCAAGTCTGAGCCTCGCTTACGCAAGGCTCGTGCAC
>OGGJ01000139.1_pt1 | contig 75304 bp, 48 predicted proteins | sample 1571071 | NCBI WGS metagenome assembly OGGJ01 (sample SAMEA2581954, study PRJEB24529) | metagenome | biome: Human gut stool | place: China | collected 2011
GGCAGACAGATATAAATGGACAGGTAAGAACCGGCAAGGTAATGTGCTATAATGCGGAGACAGGACACCGGGTTAAAGAGCCTCAGGCTTTTGTCAGTTGGGCGCACTCCGAGTTGAAATTGCAGGATTTCCATTTGAAGCAATGCCTGTACGGGGAACATCTTCTGAAAAACTCATCGTCTCCGGTAATGCTGGTGGAAAGCGAAAAGACCGCTGTCGTAATGAGTCATTTTATTCCCGATTATATATGGCTGGCAACAGGCGGAAAGAACGGCTGTTTCAAAAGTGAAGCTATGCAGGTTCTCAAAGGCAGGGAGGTCACTCTCATTCCTGATTTAGGAGCAACAGAACAATGGAAAGAAAAGTCTGCTTTGTTGTTTGGAATATGCAAAAGGGTTGTTGTGTCCAATGTCTTGGAATGTATATCCGATGAAGAGCAACGCCGCCAGGGATTGGACATTGCAGACTTCTTTCTGTATTCGCCATCAAAGAGACAGATGCTCCGTCAGATGATACAACGGAATCCAGCATTGCAGTTGCTCATTGATGAACTGGATCTGGAACTTATTGAATAGTAAAGGAACTTGTTCCGTGGATTTATAGAAAGTCCATAACATAATAAGGACTTTTTGCCTGACGGCAATAAAATCCGGTCATTGTCCCGCAGAGCGGACTGGCACAAGAGCAAGCTCAAATATTAATCATTTATCAAAAGAATACCCTATATGAACACAGATATTAAACAGGCCATGCATGTTGAAGCCGGGAAGTCATTCGGCACAGCAGAGGCGAATGAAAACGAAAGACGTTGGAATGACGACAAGATTGACAGCAAGAATCAGGATCCGACCAATCACTATGATAAGACCAGAATGAAGTTGAATTTCGAGATTGGACCCGATGGGAAAGTTCATCCGTTAGGCTATCAAGAGAAATCGCTTGAAATCCGTTTACGGGAACGGCTGACTGAGCTGGGCTGGAAGCCTTTCAAGCCGGACAGCAAAATTCAACCAAACTGTTGTGCGAAATTTATCTTCGGAGGCAATCATGAGCGTACACTTGAGATGGCATTTGGAACCCAAACCGTAAATCTGGACAAGGGTGCAGATAACAGCCATCTCCAACGATGTCCGGAAATAGAACAATGGACAAAAGATGTCTATGACTGGTGCGCCAAACGGTACGGACAGGAAAACATAATCGGCTTCCAGGTTCATCTTGATGAGAGCAGCCCGCATATCCATGCCTTGATCGTTCCTGTAGGACAACGAGCCAAAAGTGGACGCGAATGCGTCATGTGGTCGGCTAAGTTTGGCAAGACCCGCTACGAATACGGACAGATTCTTCGGGAAATGCACACCTCACTTTATGAGAAGGTCGGTAGCAAGTATGGGTTGGAGCGTGGTGATAGCATTGTTGGGCGCAATGTTCAGCATTTGCACAAGCGAGACTATATCCGCAAATTGGCTAAAGAGGCAAAACAGGCGGAAAAAGCAGTCAAGGGACTTCAGACAATGATACGAAAACTTGAACGGGAAATGCTTGCCGGCAGGAATCGGCTTAAAGAAATCGATGAAGCTCTCGCGTCCGGCAAGATAACTCTTGACAGGTATGAAGCGCAGAAGGCTGACATACAGAAACTCATTACCGAGTATCAGGAAAAACTTGAAGACAAATCCAATAAACTCCATGCAAAGGAACATGAATTAGAACAATTGACAAAGGATGCGGCGAAAGCCCGTTCTGTTATACAGCCATTTCGCAACCACAAGGTTGATTTCACGCCACCGCAAATTACAGAGAAAGTACCATTGTTCGGTACGGACAAATGGATTGAGCGTCAGAATCGGTCTATCTCCAAGCAGTTCACCGAGATTGTCCGTAAGATAGAATCTCTATACAGAAATGATGCAGCCCGACAGGTCGAAGCCGCCCAGAATAATGTTCTGGCGGATTATGGAGAACTGTATCAGTTGAGACGGGAGAATAAAATTCTTTCAGACACAAACGAAAATATGGAGTCAGAGCTGAATACATTGCTCGGCCAGCTGGCTATACCTTCAGTTCGCAATATGATTTTTGCAGTAGCTGATGCGCTCATTAGTGGGCAACCGATACCAGTTTCTTCCGGAGGCGGTGGTGGTAATTCCGACTCAGACCTTCGTTGGGATGGACGCAGGCCGGATGAAGAGGAAGAGGCATATAAACGGAGGTGCCTGATGCACGCAGTGCAAGTTGCCCGTAATTCTCAAAGAAAAACTATACGCAGGTAACTCCAAAATAAATCATTAGGATAGCTGCAAATTCTTGTGGTTGTCCTAATGATTAAGTCAATACAAACCGATAAATCAGAATTTACATGCAAGCCAAACGCAGTTTGAGCCATGCCGAGGCACAGCCGTAAATACCGGACTGAGGACGAAGTCCGAAAGGACGGAATTTAGCCTACTGAAGCTTGACCATTCATCAAAAGCGGTAGAAGTTCATCACGTTGCTTAGTCAAAGAATCTATTTGTTGGTAGTTATTTACAATCATTTGGTAAATGTTTCCAATCTTCTCATCAAATAGTTTCAGAATATTTTTTGTTGGTATGGGCAATAAGATATTTTTAATTGTATCTTGAGAAATATTATCCCTTGCGGATCCCGTACTGATAGTAATAAAATGGCTATACAATGATGATATATGGAAATACACATAGTATAACATATTTTCTATTGTAGGGATAACACCACAAACAGCTTGATTAGAACAAGCCTCGAATGTAAGCAAGCTAACTTTACCTGCTGTTGCGCCATACATTGCGACCAATATACTGTTGCTTGGATATAATTTTGCACTAGAATTTTCTAATCCACATTTTGTAATATAATTGGTAGTCTTCGTGATTATAGGACTATTCAATTCCCCACTGTTTATCCAAGCTATTTCTCCGTTATTGTAGTATTCTATATTTGTTGATTTAGGCGTACCTCCTGAATATGTGGTAGCGATATCTTTTATTAAAGATATATCCCACACTTTGGGTATTTCTCGTTTCAATTTCTCATTCCAAACCATTTTACCACCACTTGATTTATATGGTCTTCCGTTTTCATTTGGAAAATCAAACTGCACAAACCAGTAATCATAGAGCTGTTTTGCCATCGCTTCTAAATTCTGATTTAGCAGTCCTTTATATTATATATGGACTAAAATATCAGAATTATGAAAGAGAACATCATTCAGGCGATAGTTGCGAAAATGCAGCGTAACTTGGATTGCCGACAAATGGTACAGCTTAAAGCAGTACTTGCATCAGAACTGCATAATGTAGAAATCATCGAAAAGAAAGAATGTGCAAAACAACAAGTACAAGAAAATGAGCATCTTCTAAACTCTTTTATATCAGCAAAGAAGATAGAAGGATGCTCTGACAAAACATTGGCATACTATCGTAATACCATTGAACGATTGCTGCATGCACTGTCTGTAGCAATTTGTCATATAACTACGGCAGATATTCGTACCTATCTGTCCAATTATCAAGAAGAGCATTTGTCCAGTAAAGTAACTATTGACAATATGCGGCGTATCTTTTCAAGTTTCTTTGCATGGTTGGAGGATGAAGACTATATTGCAAAGAGTCCTGTAAGGCGGATTCATAAAGTAAAAACAGACTCTCTTGTAAAAGAGGTACTTTCTGATGAACAGTTGGAACAACTTCGGGACAGTTGTACCAACAAAAGAGATTTAGCTATTATAGACATCCTATCATCCACAGGTATCCGTGTAGGTGAATTGGTGAAACTGAACCGTGAAGATATAGATTTTCATGAGCGGCAATGCGTAGTATTTGGAAAAGGCAACAAGGAACGTATCGTTTATTTCAATGCCAGGACAAAATTACACCTACAACAATATCTTAATGAGCGTACAGATAATACACCGGCTCTATTTGTTTCACTGCATTCGCCTCATACACGTCTTACTATCAGCGGTGTGGAAATGCGTGTCAGAAAGTTAGGGCAATCTCTTTCTATGCCAAAGGTACATCCTCATAAATTTCGCCGAACCCTTGCGACAATGGCTATTGACAAAGGTATGCCTATTGAGCAAGTTCAACGCTTATTAGGCCATGTGCGTATTGATACGACTCTGCACTATGCCATTGTAAACCAAAACAATGTAAAGTTGGCACACAAAAAGTATTTAGGATAGATAGTGTTTGATTCTGCCTAAAAAATGTAACTTTGCATTCAAAAATGAATGTAAATGGCTAAATTATCTTCTATTGCATATTATGTAACAGATAAAATCAGCAGCAATGATATATCTTTGGCAGAATATGTTACGACTGATTGTATATTGCAAAACAAGAAAGGACGGGAGGTTGCAACTAATCTTCCGCCACAACCTTGTAGCCTTATTCGTTATCAGCGTGGCGATGTGTTAATAGCTAATATTAGACCTTACCTTAAAAAAGTTTGGTTTGCAGATATTGATGGTGGAGCATCTCCTGATGTGCTGGTTTTCAGAGTGAAAGATGGACATTCACCAAGTTTTCTTTATGCTATACTTCTTCAAGATTCCTTTTTTGACTATGTGATGCAGGGGACAAAAGGAAGCAAGATGCCTCGTGGGGACAAAGAACAAATTCTAAGATATGAAATGCCAACATTTTCCTGTTCAGAGGAAAGCATTGGCACATTTTTTTTGAATTTAGACAGGAAAATTCATCTTAATGAACGGATAAATCAGAATTTAGAGGCGATGGCAAAGCAACTTTACGATTACTGGTTTGTGCAGTTTGATTTTCCTGATGAAAATGGAAGGCCGTATAAATCTAGTGGTGGCGAAATGGTTTGGAATAAGAAACTGAAGCGTGATATACCTATTTCATGGGAAACAAAGCAAATAGATGATGTTGCTGAGATTTATAATGGTGCAACTCCCTCAACTATTAATGAATTAAATTATGGAGGGGACATAGTTTGGATTACTCCAAAGGATTTATCTGACCAAAAGCAAAAGTTTGTCTATAAAGGAGAACGAAACATTTCACAGGTAGGCTATGATTCTTGCAGCACTCATTTGTTACCTTCAAATACAATATTGATGTCAAGCCGTGCACCAATAGGTTTATTGGCAATCTCAAAAACCGAATTGTGTACAAACCAGGGTTTTAAGAGCTTTGCCCCTAAATCGGGAAACATTGCCGTTTATCTATATTATTATCTACAACATCATATCAGACAGATAGAACAATTGGGTACAGGAACAACCTTCAAAGAGGTTTCTCGTGAGGATATACTGAAGTTCCCAATATTAAAGCCAAGTGATAATGTATTAGATTTATGGGAAGAAATGGTATCAGCCCTCAATGACAGACAGTTAGAGATTCAAAAGGAAAACGAAAGCCTTATTAAGCAGCGTAATGAACTTCTACCTCTTCTGATGAATGGTCAAGTATCGGTAAATTCTGATTTATAGCTCTGTTAAGCTCTATTTTGTAGTCAAGACTACGAAGCAACTTGCTAATGCGTTTCTGTTCCGCCAATTCAGGAATCCACACAGTGCAATCCTTAATTTTATCTGGTGAAGTGTGGCGGATTTTTGTTTGTTGGGCAGCTGCACTTAGTTGTTGTTTGACCAAAGTAGAGGGTATAAGATAAAATGCAAAATCTTTGTCTAACAAGTCCTCTTTGCAAATAATTTTTGCCACATCTTGGCTTTGGATATATTTACCACTTTCGGGAATAATAGCAGTTGAGCCAAGCAGACCTATAGCCTGTTCTGTCAAAGGAGTGATAATATCTCCTTTTTCCATTAAGAACTCAGATCGAAAGTCACCTGTATAATAGAGATTATCTTTGGACTTATTCTCTTTGAAGCAATTATTCTGATAGTCAAAGTTACCACAAGTCAGACGGATGTATTCACCCTCGGTGGCATAAAACTCGCCACTGAGACTTGCTCCTCTTGTGACATCGAGGATTTCTCCAAGCTTATATTTTTTCAATTCCATACTCTTGTTTGTTAAAAAGGCAAATCGTCATCTGGATCAAATTCCGATAGTGTATTATTTACCTGTGGAGGATATTTACCCTTATAGTAGTTTAGCAAAAATAATCCTACAGTAGACACAGCATTAACAACAAAGTAAGCGCACATAGGATCTTTAATAATAAAATCATTTTGTGTTTTACCATGCATTTCAGTTTTTGTACTACGAAGGTCTTCAATAGCATTACTACAAGCTATCAAGGATTTAGCTATTGTCTGTACTTCTTGGGGTAATGAGTCTCCATTGTCTAAACGAAATGCTTTACAAATATTTTTTACCAACTTTGATGTGGTGTCCCTACTGTCATACTGAATCTGCAACCTTTCATCTTTTAATATCTCTTTAAAAATGCTCTCTAATGCTGAATTAGCTAGGCCGATAGCAAGATTGGGATCTTTTTCTACATTACAGTATGCTTTTTCGAATGTTTGCGCAGCAGTTTCATATGATGATTTTAATTCATTTTTAAACGTAGGGACAGATGGGATGAAATCAGGTGTTTCAATACCCAAGTCAATAGCCATTTTCAATAATGTTTCGCCATCTACCTGATGAAGTGTCCTTTTTAAATCAATTTTCTTGCGTTCTTCATCTTTGTATTGAATGTAGAAATTTGCATTTCCAAAGTTATCATAGACTTCTCGCCATTTTTCTACATAGGCTTCTACATCGTCATACGATTTGAATAATTCATACAATTTATCATTGATATTTTGTACGATCTTCATTTGATATTTTGGAGAAATTTTATCCATCCTAAAAATTTATTGTTTGTCGCTATTTACGTTTTCCAATCTTGCCTCAATCTCTTCAATAGTAGGCATAGTTCCCTCCACTTTTTCCGGATATAGCTTTGACAGCTCATATTCAGATATTCCCAATGGGAGATTGCTGCCCTCCAATGCGTATTGGGCAAGCATTGAATCCTTTTGACGGCAAATAAGCAGACCGATTGTAGGATTGTCTCTTCCCTCTTTTCTAAGAATATGATTACAAGCGACCACATAGCCGCTTAACTGTCCGAGGTCTTGAAAATCAAATTCGCCGATTTTCACTTCAATCACTACATAGCATGATAGATTCAAGTTGTAGAAAAGCAGATCGATAAATTTCTCCTTTTGTCCGATCTGAAGTCTATACTCTTTGCCTATGTATGCGAATCCAGTACCGAGTTCCAGCAAGAATTGCGAGATATTGGCAAGCAGCGCATCTTTGAGAAGATGCTCATTATAAGGTTGAGTTATTCCTGTAAATGCAAAGTTATAAGGGTCTTTTGTCAGTTCTTGTGCAAGATCGCTTGTCGTTTCCGGCAATGTGCGGGTGAAATTTGTCAAAGCCTTTCCTTCCCGTTCATACAGGCCGCTATCCATAAAGTTGAGCAATGTGTCTCGACTCCAACCCTCTTCCATCGTCTTTCTCACATAGAAGAGAGCCTTTGCCGGTTCTTTGCTGTATCTGTCCATCAAATAACGGTGATGTCCCCAAGGTATGGAAAAAAGCATTTCTTCCAATTGTCCCACAGCTTGTGGGACAGGTTTCGAGGATTCTGCCACAGGTTGTGGCACTTTTCCATCTTGTAATTGTTCCACAGCTTGTGGGACAATTTTTAAATACTGAGAATAAAGTAGATAGAATTTCTTTGCGTAATATATGTTGGTTCGAGAAAGACCTGTCGAGTTGGGATTCCTGCGTTGTAAATCCACAGAAAGGTTCTTGATGACTTTCTCGCCCCATCGTTCTTCCACACGCATCTCTTCTATGTCACGACCAAGTTCCCAGTAATATTTAAGCAACTCACGGTTAACCCTGACCGCTGCTTTAATTTGGCTTTGACGATAGCGTACACTAAGGTCTTCCACCCACCGGATGTAGTCTTTATCTATGATGGTCAATTCTTTACTCATTACTTCCAACATTTACATTAAAGTGCAAAGCGTCCAACTGCTTCATTATCTCCTGCTCCAGACGATGGCTCTCTGCAAATTGACGTGACAGTTCAGCCTTATAATTTGCCATGCGGTTATTGAACTTTTCTTCGGTAATGTCCACATAGTCAATCTTGATGTCGAAATACTGTCCGGCAGACAACGAATAACCTTTCTCCTTTATTTCATCATAGCTTACCGCAACCGAAAAATCCTCTATGGCTTCTTTATTTTTGAATGTATTGACAATTAAGTCAATGTCGTCCTTCAGCAATCTACGTTTTTTATTTTTCCCTTCCTTATATTCCTCTCCTAACTTGCTCGCATCAATCAATATGACTTTCTCAGCAGAAGCAGCTTTGTCAAAGAACAGAACGGAAACATTCGTACCTGTATTTGCGAACACATTGCTTGGCATAGAAATACAGCCATACACCCAGCGGTTATCTACAATTTTCGTCAGGACTTTTCTTTCAACACCGCTTTTGGCTGTAATGAATCCCGTAGGAATGACAATAGCCCCCTTGCCATTTGTTTTCAGCGAATTGATGAGATGCTGGATAAAACACAAGTAGATAGACATTGAATCTTTCTTCTTTGCCGGCACAGATGGGACTCCCGCCCAAAAACGCACCGTATCAGAAGCTAATGTATCTCTAAAATCTGAGAAATCCAGATTGAATGGCGGATTGGACACAACGAAATCGAATTTTCGGAGAGATCCGTTTTCTTCCTTGTGGTATGGTTCCGTAAGAGTATTCCCTTGTACAACATTAGGAAGACTTCCTGACAGATTGTTCAGAATGAGATTCAGCCGGAGCATCTCACTGGATTTTTCCGATATGTCTTGACTGAAGATCGTACAACGGTCTTCACCTATCTGATGAGCCAAAGCCATAAGCAAAGTACCTGTTCCTGCCGATGGGTCATAACAGGTCACTCCACGTAGGTTTGCTTCATCTCCGACCAGCAGGCGGGCCATTACCTGTGCGATGGCTCTCGGGGTGTAATATTCCGCATATTTTCCGCCCCCAGCATTGTTGTAATCCTTTATAAGATATTCAAATATCCGTGAGAAGAAATCATATTTTTCCGCAAAAACACTTTCAAAATTGAATGATGCAACGGAACTCATCAATGAACGTGCAAAATCATCCCTTTTCTGCGGATCTGTTACAAACTGTGTGAGTGCACTGAATATATTGACTCTGCTTTTCCCTGAAGTTACAACAGAAAAAGTCTCCGCATTCAGATTGGCAATGTCAATCAGTGTCGCATCCAGACGTGTTGAAAAATCTCCTGCTCCTGAAGTATTATACAAATGCGCCAATGTATGCTCAGGTTTAAGCAACGGAACAGATGCGGGAAGATAGCTGAACAGATCTTCGACTTCCTCTTCAGTGAATTTATCATATTCCGCATCCCACTTGTCTGCCTTGCTCAATCTTTCTCCGTATATTTTATCCTGTTTTGCCTCATATCCGAATTTATCATTGAAATACTTATACAGAAACATTTCCGTAATGATCTTGTACTCACCTCCACTATTGGCAAGACCAAAATGGGAAGTGGTCGATTTCAATGAATCAATAAGGGCTATAGTAGCTTCTGATATATTCTGGGTATTTGCATCCATATTATCTCAAGTAAAGTTGATTGTATTGGTTTATATATTCATTTGCAATGAGATTGTTGATGAACTTCCTGTCGGGAAGACTCGCTTTTATCCCCAAGTCGACGAGTTGATGGCCTATCATAGCCAACGTATCCCGTTTGAAACTGTTTTCATTCGCTATGATGTTTATATCAAGGTAAATACGGTTATCAATCTCACGCTTCATTTTTGACAGACTTTCTGCTATTTCGTATTCAGTTTTGGAAATAAGAGGCTTTTCTCGCTTTTCATTTTCTTCTTCTATACGCTTGTGGATACGGACAAAGCGCTCGTCTCCCTGATATTTCTTTTTGAGTATATTATTGCGACGGTTTATCTCACGGATTTTTTTCATTACCGAATCCATATAATCAATGCTTTCTTTAGCTTCTTGCGTATTTTGAGGAACGAAGCCTTTCTTTCTGAAGTATTCCCGGAACTCTTCAGCCAAAATCACATACTTGTCTTCCGCCTTGTCAAAGTTGGCTTCAAATTCAGCCTGTACTTTTTCACAACGCTCCCGAATATCATTGACAATAATACGTAATTCTTCTGAAATGCCTTTTTTGAACTCAAATTCCAGTTCAGAAAGAGCGACATTGATAATTCCAGATACATCTGCCTTATGTTCGGTACTTTCCAGAAAATTCATTCGTTCTATACGGTGAGAAACTTCAGTGATCAGAGTAGGAATAGTACCTTTAGGCAAACTGTTGATTCGTTCTTTCAACTCTTCATCGCCAAAAGCCCTTACTTGGTTAATGATTGCCTTGGCATTTTCGAGAGTAGATCGGAGCGTATATAGATTGTCTTTGTTTTCAATCTCATCTATTTCCTTTCTGAACTCTTCAGGATTGTCGCATGTATAATTGAATAAAACGCTGCGAATTTCTTTTATCTGCTCTACAATCTGCTCTTTATCTACAATGAGAGCTTCTCCTACTGTTTCCTTTTCGCCTGTTTCCTGAATATCGGCTGTACGATTCAGTTCACGCAGATAGCGGTCATTAGTCGCATCAAAATTTTCCTTGATGTTTACAAAATCCACTACATAACCATATTTGAACTTATGATATGGTCTGTTTACTCTAGTCAGTGCCTGCAGCAAATCGTGCCCATCAAGGCTACGCCCCAAATAGAGTTTCTTCAAACGGGGAGCATCGAACCCAGTCAGAAGCATCTGATTGACAATCAGGACATCGACTGATAGTTTTTTCTTGTACTCATCAATGTACGCCTTACGCTCTTCCTTGTCTCCTTCATCATGCAAAATCAAAGAAGCTCTCAAAGGTTTTGCATGATATCCATAGGCAATCATAGGTTCAGCCGCCAACATCAGACTTTCTTCATGTTTCCCTTCGATATACAAAGCTTTGTTGAAACGCTCTTGCCACAAACGATACATTTCACGGGCTTGAGGATTTGTCTTGCACACAATCATTGCACCTACAGTATCATCAGCCTGTTCGATACGGAACCGACGGAAATCGGCAATAATATAGTCTATCAATGCATTGAGGTAAGATTCATGTTCAATGATCTTGTTGCGGTCAATATCACTTCTTCTGACTTCTATGCCGCCTGCCAGCTTGTCAAGAATATTCTCTATTTTCTCTTTATAAATTGTTTCGACAGGTTCCCGCATGAGTTTCAGTGTATAACCGTCTGCTATTGACTTGTCGTAATAATAGGTATCAATGTAATCACCGAATACACGCCAAGACTCCCTTTCCTCTTTTAACAAAGGCGTACCTGTCAAAGCAATTTTTATAGCATCCTTATCGGCTGCCAATAGGTTTGCCAAGAAACTTCCATGTGGATTGTATCCTCTATGCGCTTCATCAATAAAGAAAATACGTTGCAAACGGATGCTGTAATTGGAATCAATCTGTATTTTGGCAGAATCCTGTTTGAATTTTTGGATATTTACCACCATTATCTCAGCTTTACCCTCCGCATTTTCTGTCAAATTCGTGCTCTGTATATCTGACATCAATTCATCCCTGCTGTTTGCAGTTCTAACAGACAGTCCTCTTGCCACAAATTCATCCTTGGCCTGTTCCATCAAGTCAAGGCGGTCAACAATGAAATAAAATTTTACAGCTGTATTCTTTGCTGCATAAAAATCAGTCAGACTGCGTACGGAATAATATGCCAAGGCTGTTTTTCCACTGCCTTGTGTATGCCAGATAATACCGCTCTTGATACCATTATCCAATTTCTTTTGAATGGCCAGTGAGGCAAAAAGCTGCTGATAACGCATTACATGCTTTTCCAACTGCGTAGTCTTGCTGCCGTCTTCCAGTTCAATCTTTCTGTCCACATAGGCAAAACCATATCTCAACAAAAACAGAAAACGCTCTTTGCTGAGCATTGATGTCAGAATCCTGTTGGTTGGAGTATTCGTATCTTTGTTCGTATTATAATCAGGCAGATTCTTGATCACGACACAATTCCGGTGTTGCAATATCTGTTTCTCCACACTGTCAGATACGGCCTTATATGGATATTTAGTCACAAAATCTTTATCAGCCTCACGGAAGACATTGAAGAAAGCCTTATCCTTTGAAGAGCAGCAATAGAACGCACCTTGAATAGGAACCCTGTTTTCATTGTCATATTCCTGATTGTTGGAAAATATCATCAGCTGGGTGACATTCAAGAATCTTCTGAATTTTTCGTTACGCATCCGCACGTTGATACGCTCTCTTTCTGCCAGAATGCCGTCATGGTTATTCGGCTTCTTGACCTCAATAAAAGCTAATGGTAGTCCGTTTACAAAACATGTTATGTCCGGTCTGAAACTGTCTCCGCTGTCCTGACTTTCACAAGTGAATTCGGTAGTTACATGCCATTCGTTATGATCAGCATCCTGGAAATCTATCAGTTTGATATTGCTATTGGAAGACAGTTTATTATAGAACTCCCTTCCAAGGTCATTATTGTCAAGTATCAATGTGATTTCATTCAGCAATTGTCTTGCCTGTAATTCGGACAGTATCGGATTCAAACGTTGAACGCTGCGCAAAAACACATCCGTCAGAATATTTGTTTTACTGTCATATTCTGTTATATTGTCCAAATAAGTATATCCAAGCCTACACAAATGCATGGCGGCAGGAACCTGCACACGTGTATTTTCATTGAATTTATATTCCATGAGCTTCACCTTTCTTCTTTGTCGGTTATCAGGTCTTTTAAATCCACCTGTAGGATAACAGCTATTTGCTGAAGGGTCTCCAAATTAGGTTGGATCCTATTGCAAGCATATGCATTAACCATACTGAAACTCTTGCCAAGTTGTTTAGCCAACCATGTTTGTGAAATGCCTTTTTCTGCCAATACTGCCTTTATCCTATTCAGTTTCATATTATGTCTTGATTGAATAGTGCAAATATAGGGAATTATATTCGATAAATCGATTTATTTCCACTATATTTGCACAAACTTAATCACATAATAATATGCAATCAACTTTGGCATTCATATCTCACAGAAGTACTCAGAAGTCCTTCGTTAAAAAAATAGTAGATATAGTAAAACGGGACAACTGCATTGTTGATGAGTTCGATTTTTATCCTGCGACCAAAACAATGGACGAAATAGTTCGAAATCTAAATCATGCACCGATTTTTGTTTTACTTATATCTCAAGATGCGCTCAAGTCTAATTGGGTGCAGTTTGAAATGTCGAAAGCTCGACAACTTTACGACTCAGGTAAAATTAAAGATTTTTTGCCTTATATAATTGACGAAGAGGTAAAATTAGAAGAGCTACCATTATGGATGACTCGAGACTGGAGTTTAAACGTAAAAATGATAACATCTCCGAAAATTATAGGTCAATTTATTATTGAAGCTCAACGAAAGATTCGTTGTAGTGAGAATAGTGCATATGGAAAGCTTATAAATACTTTTATCGGACGCAGCAATGAATTAGATGAATTTCAGAAGGCTATGTACGATAGTGTGCAAATGCCTCATCGCTCATTAGTAGTATCTGGCAAACCTGGGAGTGGAAGAACGAGATTTATTCAGAAATGCATTCAGGATAGTAACGGATTATCATTTATTCCAGAAGGATTTCAAATAAAGCTATCTCAAAAATCATATTTAGATAATTTTATTCTCCAATTGCATGAAGGTTTAGGGCTAAGCAGGGCTTCATATGAGGATATTCTTAAATTAGATTATGAACATCAGATAGCTAAATCGGTATCTTACATTAATCGGATAATCAATGCTCACTCTTTTTTATTGATAGAGGATGAGATGAGTTTTGTGTTATATGATGGAACTATTTCTGAATGGGGAAAAAAGATTATATCCCATCCAGCCATGATCGATTCTTTAAAGATATTTATAAGTAGTAGAGTTAAACCTAGATATTCAGAATTAAGAGCATATCCTCAAATAATTCACATAAATCTTTCTGGTTTTACAAAAGATGAACGCAAGCGATTTTTTGTAAACTATTGTCGTTACTATAATGTTCAAATAGAGGATAATGACGTTGAATATTTTATTGATAAACTCAAGTCCTCACCTCAGCAGCTTGAGCATGCTGTACTCGAAATTAAAAATAAAAATGTAAAAACAGCGAAAAAGAATATTGATAGTCTTGTAGCAATTGGAGATGAAGTTTTTTCTAGAGTGATTAGTTGGTTTAAAGGAAATAATACAGCTCTTACTTTAGCGAAAGTGCTTTCAGAAGTTGATATGATAAGTTTCGAGTTATTAGAACAATTGTATGAGGAAGATTACCCAGAAATAGAACAACTAATAAATCAGTTCGAATCATTATCCATTTTAAGTTTTTATGGTCCCGGTGGTAATAATATCAGTTTGGATGGGGGTGTGGCGGATTATATACGTAGAAGTAATTTGGAATTGGATTCTATAATGAAAAACCGTATTGAGGAAATAATTTGTAATAAGATAGATACTGTCGAAGATGATTTAGGTGAACTGTCAGTATTCTTGTATGATTTACGGAAGCAGTTATTGTCGGGTAAAGGTGTTGCATATATCATGCCTTCCATTGTTATCAGTACTGTCATAGACCTTTATGATCGGGGGAGTTATGAAGAAGTGAGAAAGATTTGTTTACATGCTTTGGAAGATAGTTCAAGTTATACAGATGAACCTTTGCAGGAGTTGTATTATAGGTTATGCCAAGTTCTAGCTCGAATGAAAAATACAGATTTCTTTAAATACATTAATAAGATATATGACAAAAGTAGTAAAGACTTTCTTTTGGGATTTTACTATCGATATAAGGCAGATTATCCTAGAGCAGAGGAGTATCTCCTTAAAGCTTTAGGCACCAATCCAAGTATGCAAGTTGCTAGACGTGAATTAGTAAATGTTTATTTGAATCAACGCGAATATGAGAAAGCTCTCCCTTTAGCAAAAGAGAACTATAATAGTAAATCAACTAATCCATATCACATAGAAGCTTATTTTCGTTGTTTAGTAAATCATTATCCATGGGATACTGAAATAAAAGATGTGCTTAACTGCCTCCTTAAAGAGATGCACGAAAGCATTAGTAAACGTAAGGAGGAACTTTTAGCATCTATGCAATTGGAATACTTTATTAAATCCAGAAGTCATACCAAGATGGAAATAAAAGATAGGATACAAGAAACATTGGCTCAATATCCTGACTCGCCTCAAGTTTATAGGATTAAAGAAGAATATGAAAATGATAAGAATAGATTTTGTGCCAATTAGATATTGCTAAGAGGAATTTTGTTTCAATATATTATAATCGTTATACGCAATATTTGTTTGTCTAACCATTCCTCCTATCGCTTCAGACCATCTCAGATAGCGTGGTTTGTTTGTCTAAACAATAATATAATTTAGACAACTAATTGAAAGTGAGAATGAAACAATTTCTTCAACGAGGACGAGTACTAAGCGGAGAGTTGTTGAATTAAGAATTAAGAGTTAAGAATTAAGAAAATATGCTTCGTAGGCAACCGCCGGGACATATTTTCTTAATTCTTAACTCTTAATTCTTAATTGTTATAGTGCAATAAACGCGCGATGCAGCCGTTATATTGTCGTGCAAAGACGCATTCTAATCATATTTACCATGTTGTTGCTCGCCGTCTCACGTGCCGGCGCGCAGTATGACGTGTCGTTCAGCCACTACTGGGATTTGGAGCCTTACTTCAACCCCGGCGCAGTGGGCAAGCAGCAGAAACTCAACATTGCGGCGGCATACGCCATGAGCCTTGCCGGCTTCGAGAACAACCCCAAGTCGATGTACGTAGGCGCGGACATGCCGCTCTATTTCCTCAAAAACTACCACGGAGTAGGCCTGTCGCTGCTCAATGACCAAATAGGACTGTTCACCCACCAGCGGCTGGCACTGCAATACGCCTACAAGCACCGCCTCTTCGGCGGCATGTTGAGCGCAGGCGTGCAGCTTGGGCTGCTAAGCGAGGGCTTCGACGGCTCCAAGGTGGACGTGGAAGACAGCGGCGACCCCGCCCTAGGCACGTCAGACGTGAACGGAAGCGCCGTCGACATAGGCTTCGGCCTGTATTATACGCGCGGCCCGTGGTATGTGGGCGTTTCCGCGCAGCACATTACTTCGCCGCTTGTAAACCTCGGCGAAACCAGCGAACTGCAAATCGACCCTACGTTTTATTTGACCGGGGGATACAATATTAAGCTAAGAAATCCGTTTCTAACAATACATCCCTCCGTGCTCGTGCGCACTGACGGCGTGGAATGGAGGGGCGACGTGTCGGGCCGCCTGGTCTACACCAACGACAAGAAAATGCTTTACGGCGGCGTGACTTACAGCCCGACGACGTCGGTTACGGTGCTCGTGGGCGGTAGTTTCCACGGCGTACACATAGGCTACAGCTACGAGGCTTACACGTCGGGCATAAGCCTCGGCAACGGCAGCCACGAGCTGATTATCGGCTACCAGGTGGATGTCAACCTGTTCAAGAAAGGACGTAACAAACATAAAAGCGTGAGAATACTATAAATACAATATGAAGAAAACTAAGATAATGACGGCGCTCGGCCTGCTCGCCGCAATCATGCTGACCGGATGTTTCGGCGGACGGATGTCGTCGTCGGGACGAGGCGGCGAGGTTGTGGGTGTCGGCGGCAGGAGCTTTACCGAGCCGACGCCCTACGGCATGACCCTCGTCAAGCGCGGCTTCCTCAAGATGGGACTTGAGAAAGACGACAGCCTCTGGGGCAGGCAGACGCCTAACAAGGAAATATCAGTCGACGGCTTCTGGATGGACGAGACCGAAGTGACCAATTCAGAGTACAAGCAGTTCGTCTTTTGGGTGCGCGATTCCATCCTCCGCACACGTCTTGCCGACCCGGCCTACGGCGGCGACGAGACATACATGATAACCGAAGACCGCAACGGCGACCCCGTTACGCCGCACCTGAACTGGAAGAAAGCCCTGCCGCGCAAGCCCAACGAGGACGAGCTGCGCGCCATCGAGAGCCTATACGTCACCAATCCAGTGACCGGTGAGAAGATGCTCGACGCCGCGCAGATGAACTACCGTTACGAGGTTTACGACTATACGGCCGCCGCATTGCGCCGCAACCGCCTCGACCCGGCCCTGCGCAACCTTAACACAGACGTTACTGTAGACCCTGACGAGGTTGTCATGATATCGAAGGACACGGCCTACATCGACGACGAGGGCCGCATAGTAAGGCAGACTATAGACCGTCCGCTTAGCGGTCCGTGGGACTTCCTCAACACGTACATCGTCAACATCTATCCCGACACGACGTGCTGGGTCAACGATTTCGTCAACTCCGACAACGAGGTCTATATGCGCCAGTATTTCAGCAACCCGGCATACAACGACTATCCTGTGGTCGGCGTTACTTGGGAACAGGCCAACGCGTTCTGCGCCTGGCGCACGGACTACCTGCTGAAGGGGCTTGGCGGCGAAGCCAGGTACATTCAGCGTTACCGCCTCCCGACGGAAGCCGAGTGGGAATATGCCGCCCGCGGCAAGGACGGGATGGAGTTCCCGTGGGAGCAGGTTGACGTAAAGAACGAAGACGGATGCTTTTTCGCCAACTTCAAGCCCGACCGCGGCAACTATACTGAGGACGGAAACCTTATCACGAGCCGTGTGGGGCTGTTCTCTTCAAACTCCAACGGACTGTTCGATATGGCCGGCAACGTGGCCGAGTGGACTAGCACCACATACACCGAGGCCGGCATAGACGCCATGAACGACCTCAACCCGGAGCTTCGTTACAACGCAGCCAAGGAAGACCCGTACCGCTTGAAGAAGAAGAGCGTGCGCGGAGGGTCGTGGAAAGACCCCGAGTCTTACATACGTTCGGCTTGGCGTACATGGGAATACCAGAATCAGCCGCGCTGCTACATCGGCTTCCGCTGCGTGCGCAGCCTGGCCAATACTACGAGTGTGAAACAAAAAGGAAAGAAGAAATAGCAATGACCGAATACAGCAAATATAATGTCATCTACCGCCTGCAACGGTGGTTGGACAGCGTTCCGGGGCAAACGTTCCTGAACTACGCTTACAGTTGGGGAGCGTCAATCGTCATTCTTGGCACGCTTTTCAAGCTAACACACTTGCCTGGAGCCAACCTCATGCTTTATTTGGGTATGGGTACCGAGGTCATAGTGTTCTTTATTTCGGCCTTCGACCGTCCGTTTGACAAGACCGCGATAGGCAAGGAACTGCCTACGCATGTGACCGACGAGTATCCTGAAGACAATGAGGGACAGGCCATGGAAGAGTCTGTTGATGCCAAGTCCGTGGCAGCCGGAGCTGCTGTTCCTCCTGGAATGGTGGCTTATGTCGGTACTGTGGGAGGGCAGCCTGTACCTGTAGAGGGGCAAGTTGCGGCCATCGGCGCTGACGGAGACGGTGTTCAGCCTTCAGGTCAGGCTGTTGTTGCAGGCCAGGCTGTGCCCGGATGGGTGGCAGGCCAGCAGCAAGTGTCGCCTGAAATGGAAGAGGCTACGACCAATTATGTTGAAGAACTGAAGAAACTTACGGAGACTTTGGCCAAGGTTTCTGAACAAAGCGAGCGACTGACGCGCGATTCGGAAGAGATGGAAAACCTGAACCGCACGCTCACTGGCATCTGCAAGGTGTACGAGATGCAGCTTAAGGGCGCAAGTTCGCAAATAGGCACAATCGACGAAATCAACGAACAGTCGCGCCGTATGGCTTCGCAGATAGAACAGCTAAATAAGATTTACGCCCGCATGATTGAGGCCATGACGGTCAACATGCGTGCAACCACGGCCAACGGGAACAACGCTGAAGGGTAATAAGGCATGGCAATAAAGAAAAGACCTGTATCTCCACGCCAGAAGATGATAAACCTTATGTATGTCGTCTTGATGGCAATGCTTGCGCTCAACGTGTCGACGGAAGTTCTTGAAGGCTTTTCCCTTGTAGAGGAAAGCCTCCACCGCACCACCACCAACTCGGCTTCGGAGAACGCGGCGCTCTACGGTGACTTTGAGGCGCAGATGAAAGCCAACCCACAGAAGGTGAAGGCGTGGTTTGACAAGGCCACTGCTGTGAAGCGCATGAGCGACTCATTGTACAACTTCGCGCAGGAGCTGAAGGTTGCAATCGTGAAGGAGGCCGACGGGGATGACGGCGACGTGTTCAACATCGAGCGCAAGGATGACCTCGAGGCGGCCAACCAAGTGATGCTCGCTCCGGGCAAAGGGCAGGGCAAAAAGTTGTTCGACGCCATCAGCTCGTTCCGTGAGCGCATCCTGACGATGGTTCCAGACGAGCGTCAGAAGGCCATAATAGCCAGCAACCTGACAACAACGTTGCCCAAGAACGCCAAGACCATGGGCAAGAACTGGCAGGAGTACATGTTTGAGGACATGCCCGTTGCCGCCGCCGTGACGCTGCTTACAAAGTTGCAGAGCGACGTCCGTTATGCCGAAGGCGAGGTTTTGCACACTCTTGTGGCGAATATCGACGTGAAGGACATACGCGTCAACAAGCTAAGTGCTTTCGTAATACCCAATGCGCAGACCATTGTGCGCGGCGACAAGTTCTCGGCGCAAATCGTGATGGCCGCCGTTGACACTACGCAGAAGCCGCAAATATTCATCGGCGGACGGCAGATGAACCTGCGCGACAATACATACGAGATAGTGACGAGCCGTACGGGAGACTTCAACCTGACAGGTTACATCACCATGCAAAACGGCAACGGCGACGTGATACGCCGTGACTTCTCGCAGAAATATACTGTAGTTGACCCCAGCGCGACCGTCTCCGCCGACCTTATGAACGTGCTTTATGCAGGCTATAACAATCCTATCAGCATAAGCATTCCCGGTGTTCCGCTTACCAAGGTGTCGGCCACTATGAGCGGCGGAGCACTCCAGCCGGTAGGTCCGGGCAAGTATATCGCGCGTCCGTCGACAGTAGGACAGGACGTTACAATCAATGTCTTGTCGCTCCAAACGGGTACGGCGCGGCAGGTAGGCCAGTTCACTTTCAAGGTGCGCAAGTTGCCCGACCCGACACCGTACATACAAATCGGCGACAACCGTTTCCGCACTGGAGGGCTCGCCAAGGCTTCGCTCATGTCGGCAAAGGGCATAAAGGCCGCAATAGACGACGGCCTGCTGGACATCCCGTTCAATGTGCTGGGCTTCGAGGCGGTGTTCTATGACAACATGGGCAACGCCGTACCGATGGTGTCAAACGGCGACTCTTTCACCGAGCGTCAGCGTGAAACGTTCCGCCGCTTGGCGCGCAACAAGCGTTTCTACATAACGCGCATCACCGCCGTTGGCCCCGACGGAATACGCCGCACGCTGCCAGCGTCGATGGAAGTGATAGTAAAATAAGTAAAGAGTTAAGAATTAAGAGTTAAGAATATATGACAGGTTTCTTGTTTCCACAATCTATATGGTGTTCCTTTAAACGGTGCAAAGGCCCGTTGCTCCGTGCCTTCGCCGTGGCCTTGCTCCTCGTTGTGTTCGCCGTTGACGCCGTAAACGCGCAGCCGGCGGCGCGCCGCCGCGAGCAGCAGAAGCGTGCCGCGCAAAGCGCCCAAGGTCTTACCACGCGTGCGAAGATATCATTCCCTGTTGCGGCAAAGATGTCGGAGGACGTTGTCTGGCGGCGCGACATTTACCGTGAAATACTGCTTGAGGAGGATGCCAACGCCGCGTTGTACTATCCCGTAGAGCCGGCCGGCTCGCAGATGAACTTGTTTACCTACCTGTTCAAGCTCATGATGAGCGGCACGGTAAAGGCTTACGAGTACCGCCTTGACGGCAACGAGGTGTTTACCGACTCCGCACAGGTAGACCGCAAGGCGTTTATCGACAACTACCACATATATTATGAGCGCGTAAACAACAGCATTCGCATAGACGACAGCGACATACCGTCGGCCGAAGTGAAGTCGTATTACATCAAGGAGAGCGCGTATTACGACCAGGCATCTGCCACGTTCCACGTAAAGCCGGTAGCCCTCTGCCCTATATTGTGGCGCACTGACGACTTCGGTGACGGCGAACAGAAATACCCTTTGTTCTGGGTGAAGTACGACGACATTGCTCCTTACCTGTCAAAGCAGGTCGTAATGACAAGCAACCTCAACAATGCGGCCACCATGAGCATGGATGATTACTTTGCGCGCAACATGTACAAGGGTAAAATCTATAAGACATCCAATATGCTCGGGCGCACACTTGCACAGTATTGCCCCACTGATTCAGCCCTGGCAAAGGAGCAGCGGCGCATTGAGGGCGAGCTGGCCGCCTTCGAGAAGAACATCTGGGGCGACCAGGCACGCAAGGATTCGCTCGACAGCATAGCCAAACTTGACGTCAAGGACAAGAAGGTCAAGAAGTCAAAACGCAACCGCCGCGCGTCGGCTTCGGTGCGCAAGCGTAGTTCGTCGAGCCGTTCTTCATCGTCAGGCTCGTCACCCGCGCGTGTCACCGTGCGCCGTCAGAGACATTAATTAATTCATAATTCATAATGCACAATTCATAATAATGCATACGTCGCATTGCTGCCCGTCAGATTATTATGCATTGTGAATTATATTACCATTAAAACCCAAAAGTATGAAAAAAATCTTTACACTCGCCGTCCTCGTGGCGGCCACATGCTTCGCCCTTCCGGCCGACGCACAGTTCAAGTTCGGTTTGAAAGGTGGTCTTAACATAACAGACATGTCGTTCAGCGACGATGTGTTTGAGTCGTCTAACCGCACGGGCTTCTTCATCGGCCCTACCGTCAAGTTCACCCTGCCCATCGTCGGGCTTGGCATCGACGCTTCGGCTCTTTACGACCAGCGCGAGGCCAAGGTGAAGGGAACCAGCAAGAAGTTAAAGCAGCAGGCGATAAACATCCCCATCAACCTGCGCTATGACATCGGTCTGGGCAGTCTTGCGGCTGTGTATCTTGCAGCAGGTCCGCAGTTCGGCTTCAACGTTGGCGACAAGCACCAGACCATCGAAGAAAACATTTCGTCGTGGAAACTCAAGACTTCAAATTTCAGTGTCAACGTAGGCTTTGGCGTAATGCTGCTTAGCCATTTGCAGGTGGGCGCAAACTACAACATCGTTTGCGGCAAGACGGGCGAAGTTACAGTGTTCGACGGTGCGAAAGAGGTAGTCCGCGGCCGTTCTAACACATGGCAGGTTTCAGCCGCTTACTACTTCTAAGCGCGCCGTAGCGGCGTTGCCGCACATGCAATATAAAGGGAAGCTCCTTCCAAAGGGGCTTCCCTTTGTTTTTGTTCCGCCGTTGAGGCTTCTGCGATTGGCAGTTCATCCGCAGTTTGTTTGGATGGTTGGTAAAAGTATTTACCGTTTATTGTCTTCTGCAAATCAGGCTGTCGGTAATATGTTTAGGCGGATTTGCAATCCGCCTAAATTTACTATAAGGATTTGTAATCCGCTTAAACCGTGCATTTATAAGAATATGTATATATATGAGCGGATTGCAAATCCGCAATTAAGAACCGCCGGATTGCAAATCCGGCGGAACAAATGTTTTCATTAATAGAGCTTTTACTTCATCCAAAAGATTTGCGGATGAACCGCGAAAGGCCGTCTTTCGCCTTCCAAAAGACCGTGAATTGCACGCTAAAAGGCCGTCTTTTACTTTCTAAAAGACGGCCTTTCGCAAACGTGTTGAGTATCAGATGGTTACAAGGTGGGTGAAAAGCGTGTCATTGCCCGGTGGCTTGCAGGTATTCACGCTTCTTTATTTGGTATTCGGCATACGCTTCGACGTAGGCCGAGCGGCTGTTCTGGTAGAGCGTCTGGGCCTCGAGCAGGTCGCTCATCGTGGCCGTTCCGGCGCGGTAGTAGTCGTCGTGCAGGCGCAGGTTCTCCTCCGCCTGGGCTATTGACTCCAAGGCTATGCCGATTTTGCGGTAAGCGTCGTTCATGTCGTTCCACTTGTTCTCCATGCCGATTACCAGCAGCTGGCTGTTGTCCTGGAGCGTGTTTTCGGCGTTCCTTACGGCCAGGCGTTGCTTCTTCATCTCGTGCGAGCCGCCCCACCAGCCCGTCAGCGGTATACTCACCGTGGCGAAGCCTACCCAGAACTGGTGGCTCTTGTCCATCAGGTCGTCATACATGTATCCGCCACCGATGGCCACCGTGGGCAGGTTTTGCCCTACGGTCATCTTGTATTTCAGCCTGTTGGCCTTCACGTTCTGCTCCATCAGGGCGTATTCTGCGGTGTTCGCCAGCGCGGCCTGCGGCTCGGCGTACAGTTGCAGGGGCGAGGGTGGCAGCGAGCCGTTCATGTCCGCGCTCACGTCTATGCTGTCTCCGTCGTGCCCGGTGTATTGTGCCAGCAGGCGTTTGGCCGTTGTCAGTGCGTTTTCAAGCGTTATGCGGTTGCTCCGGGTCTCGTTTTTCTTAAGGTTTACTTGCAGCAGGTCGTTCCTGTCTGTCACTCCGGCGGCCACCGCCGCGTCGGCGTCCTTGGTGAATTTGTCAAGCTGCCGCTCTACGGCTTCTACCGTTTTCAGCTTCTCTTTCAGCATCACGGCCTGCCAGAAGTATGTCTCGGCGGTCAGCACTACCTCGTTATGCGACATGCGCCGTTGCTGTCGGCTCGTCTCCACGCCGACGTCGGCCAGCCGGTTGGCGTTCAGTATGCGTCCGCCCGTGAACAGCGGCATCTGCGCCGACACGCCTCCCATGATGCCGTTCTTCATCATCGACATCTCCATGCCCGGCGCGAGGCTCATTTCCAATAGTCCCTTGTCGGCCATGTAGCCGATGCCCGTTGCGCTTACGGTAGGGAAATATTTTGTAAACGCCTGCTTCTTGGCCTGCCGCGCGGCCTCAAGGTCGTTGTTGGCGTTCTTCATGCGCACGTTGTTCTGCAATGCGTCGCTCACCGCCTGCTCTGCGGTCATCAGGCGTTGCGCCTGCGCCGACGATGCCGCCAGCAGCAGCGCGGCCGATAATATGATGGTTCTCATAATCAAAATTTATTCGTTTTCAATGGCTTCAGTTCTCAATCTCTTGTCCGTCGTGCCGCGGAACATTAGCAGGTAGGCCGCAGGCAGCACGGTCAGTATGAACACCATGGTGATGAGTGTGCCGTAGCATACCACCGTGCCCATTGGCATCCACAGTCCGCTTCCGCCCAAAATCATCGGTATTACGCCCATCGACGCGGCGGCGGAGGTGAGGAAGATTGGGCGCATTCGCCTCTTGGCCGAGTGGTAGATGGCCTCTTCGGCGTGCATCCCGTCAGTCAGGCGCAGCTCTTCGGCATAGTCAATCATGATTATTCCGTTGCGCACTATGATACCCATAAGGCTGATTACGCCGAGATAACACGTTACGCTGAAGTCTATTCCCTGTATAAGCACGCTGGCGGCGGTGCCGAATGTGCACAGCGCGATGCTTGAAAATACGAGTAGGGCGAGGCTTACTTTGCGGTAGTGGGCCAGCAGTATGAAGAAAATCACTGCCGCCGCTACAACCAGTCCTCTCATTATGGGCGGCATCTTCTCCACGCCCTGCTCCTCTTCTCCGCCGTAGCTTACGGTCACGGTGCCGTCAGTCATGGTGCTGTCAACCGCCTCTTTCACCATTGCCGTGGCCTTCATGGCGTTGAAGCCCCGGCTTACGTCGCTCTCTACCGTCACCGTGTACAGGCCGTTGCGGCGCACGAGCTGTCCCGGTTTCCATGCCGGTACGATGTCGGCCACCTGCCTTAGCGGCACGGTTGCCAGCCCTCCGGCCGCCGGGATGCGCTCTGCCGCCACGTCGGCGTTGGTCGCGCTGTCGGCCTTGGTGCTCTTCATCACCACGGGAATGTCGTCGTCGCCTTCCCATACGGTAGCTATCGGCAGTCCGTCGCCATACCTCATGCCGAGCGTAGACTCAACTGTCAGGTTGCTTACGCCAAGGCGCGACGCCTCGTCTTCTTTCATCTTGATGCTGCCTGCGGCCAAAGGCTCAAGGCAGTCGGTGTGCACCTGCGTGAGGAACGGCATCCGCCGCAGCGCGGCTACGAGCCTGTCGGCCTGTGCGCGCAGCTCTCCCGGGTCGCCGCCGCTAAGCCTTACTTCTATTGGATACACCGCCTCGCTGTAGCTTAGCTGCTTGAAGCGCACGCGTGCTCCGGGGTAACGGTCGCTGTATAGCGGCGAGTATTCGTCAAGCAGTTCCTCGGTTGCTTTCACACCAGTGGTGTTCACTATGAACTGCGCGTAGTTCTCGCCTGCCATTTGCGGTGCGTATGCCGTGTGGAAACGCGGCGACGAGCAGCCGATGAACGACGTAACGGACACCACTCTTTCGTCTTTGCGCAGCACGTCGGCCAAACTGTCGGCTATGGCCGATGTGCGGTTGAGCGCCGTTCCGGTAGGAGCGTATATTTCAACGGCGAACTGGTTGCGGTCGGCAGCAGGCATGAGCTGTTGCGGCAGACGGCCCATTATGACCGCTCCGGCCACCACTGACAGCACGCCGACGGCGATTGTCACCTTGGGATGGGCGAAGCAGACATCAAGCAGCTTGTCGTATGACTTCTGGATGAAGTCCAGGAACGAGAAGCTTTTGCGCCCGTCGCCGCCATTGCCGCCGTTCATCGGCTTGCGGATGAACCAGAACTGCATGAACGGGACAAGCAGCGTGGCCACTAGCAGCGATACTCCCAGCACTATTGTGACGCCCCACGGGAACGTAAGCAGGAAGTCGTGGAGCATTCCCTGGGTGGTAAACAGGAAGGGAAAGAACGTCAGCGTGATGGCGAGAGTAGCCGAGAGGATGGACTTGAAGAAGTGGGTGGTGCTGCTGATTGATGCGTTCCACCGCGACATTCCCGTGCCGATGTTCTCCAGGTAGTTGTCGATTATGACGATGGAGTTGTCCACTATCATGCCGAGCGACATGATTAGCACGGCCAGCGTCACCGTGTTAAGCTCTATCCCGAAAGCGTTGAACAGGCCGAGGGATATGAATATGGTTATTGGAATGGTCGAGGCGGCCACGAGCGCCACCCTCATGGGCAACAGGAGCATTACGACTATTATGACGGCGGCCACGGCTATGAGCAGTTCCGTCAGGAAGTTGGTGACGCTGTCGCCGACAACCTTGCTCTGGTCGGTTATCTTGTATATGCTGACACTTTGTGGAAGGGTCTTTTGGAAGCTGCTGATTGCCGCGTTGACGGCCTCGCCCATCTTCACGATGTTCTGCCCCTTCTTCATCTCTATGCTGAGAAGCAGACACTTTCTGCCGTTGTTCTCTATGTAGCTTGACGGCTTGGGGTATTCGCGGCGCACGTCGGCCACGTCCTTGAGGCGTATGTTACGCCCTGAAGGGTCGGTGTAAACGATGAGTTGCTGGATGTCATATACCGAGTTGAGCGACTTCTCCACGTATAGCGGCTGCACGTAGTCGACGGTCTTGACGCGGCCTCCGCTCGTGGTGAAGCCCTTTTGCGCCAGTGTCGCGGCCAGCGTCCGGTCGCTAAGTCCGTAGTTTGCGAGGCGGCGGTTGTCAACGTATATGGCTATTTGTTCTTGCCTCATGCCGCTCACGGTCATGCGTCCCACGCTCTCTATGCGGCGCAGGCTGTCCTTCAGCGCGTCCATGTAGTCGGACAGTTCGCGGTATGTCTTGTCGCCGCTCTCCATCGTTATGAGCAGGGCCGACGTGTCGCCGAAGTCGTCAACCACCTGTATGGCGAGCACGTTGCCTGGCAGTTGCGCCTTGAAGTCGGTCACGCCGTGCCTAAACCTGTTCCAGAAGGCGTCCTTGTCATCGATGTCGTCGTTGAGTTCCACCTGTATGTAGGCCATTCCGTCGGTGCTCTTTGAGAAGGTCTTGGCCTTCTTCACCTCCTTGTAAGAGAAGATGTAGTCTTCCAACGGCTTGGCAACCTGCTCGGCTATTTCGTCGGCAGGCACGCCCGGAGCAGCCGCAATGACGACTCCCTGGCGTATGGTGTAGTCGGGAAACTCGTTCTTGTGCATGTCGGGCAGGCTGTACATGCCGAACGCCACGAGGCAGCAGGCTACGAGGATGACGATTTTGCGGTAGTGCATCGCCCACTCGACGAAGTTTCGTTTTTGTTGTTTCATAATTGATTCTTATTTTAAATAACCACCGCACCACACCTGGACACCCACCCCAACCCTCCCGAAGGGAGGGGGCTTGATTAGCTTTGATAGGTTATCGGGTGATTGGTTGTAATGTGCCTGATGAGCCTGATAGGCCAAATACGCCGCCGCATACTACCAGCACGGCATTCCAAACTTCCTCCATTCGGGAGGGTTGGGGTGGGTGTCTGGTGCTGTTGTTTGGGGGTTATTTTGTATATTTCACCCTCATTCCTTCACTAACCTTCTGCGCTCCGGCGGTGATTACCATGTCGCCGTCGGCCAGTCCGCTTGTTACGGTCACGCCGTCGGCGGTGAAGCCGCCAACGGTTACGATGCGCTTCACGGCCTTGCCGCCTACGGCGAGCCATACAAACTCGTTGTTGCGCTCGTCAATCTGCACGATGTGTGCAGGCAGTATGCACGCCATAGACGTGTTGCCGCCGCGTAGGGCTACGTCGGCCACCATGCCGGGCAGCAGCTTCCTGTCGGCTTTGGGCAGGCTTAGCTTCACGTAGTAAGAGCGCGACAGCGGGTCGGCGGCCACGCCTTTCTCCGTTACCGTGGCCTGCATTGACGCTCCGCCAAGGGCTTCTATGGTAACGTCGGCCTTCTGTCCGACGCTGATTTGCGCCATCTCGCTTTCGGGCACGGCGATTTTCACCTTCATCCGGCCTACGGCCACGAGCTTGGCTATTTGCGTTCCGGCGCCTACGTTCTGCCCTTTTTCGGCGAATTTCTTTGATATTACGCCGCTGAACGGGGCGTACAGGCGGCAGTCGGCGAGCTGTTTGCGCGCCGACTGCTCTGCCGCGCGGGCGCGTTCGAGGGCGGTCTGCGCCTCCACCCACTTTATTTCGGGCAGGCTGCCCTTGCCGTGCAGCTCCTCCATGCGCCTGTATGCGTCCTCGGCTTGCGCTAGGGCGGCGTGTGCCGAGGCGTGGTTGTGGGTCAGCTGCTCGGTGTCGAGCGTGGCTATTAGCTGCCCCTTGCCTACGCGGTCGCCCTCGTCAACGAGCACGCGGCTCACCGTGCCGCCCACGGCGAAGCTCAACAGCGTGCCGTTTTCTTCCTCTATGGTGCCCGAGTAACGGCTTGTGCGGTCGGTTGTGGCGGCTTTCACCTGTGTCACTTCCACTTTTACGGCCTTGCGTTCCGTTCCGTTTGTGGCCGTGTCGCCGCCACAGGCCGTAAGGGTGGCGGCTGCCAGCATGAGTGTGATTTGTTTGATTTTCTTCATTTCCGTGCTGTTTTGTTGTTTTCGTACTGCAAAATTAGCACGATATAATGGCCGTTTTCTCTTTTTATGTTCCTTGAAAATGTCCTGTTTGGGAATATTTGGAGTTATAGGACACTACTTTTTACCGCCGGGACACAGTGCGTTTACGGTGCAGTCTGTGGGCTTTGACAATTCCGTTTGTAGCCGTCGGCGTTGCGAAAGACCGTGTTTCGTGTTGTAAAAGACCGTCTTTTGGTCGATAAAAGGCCGTCTTTTGCAGGCTAAAAGACGGCCTTTTGCAACACGTTGAATGCCAGGCGGTTATGCGGCAGGTCGCAGGGCGGCATATAAAATGCTGTCCACGCGCGCGTGAAGGGCTGTAATATGTATAAGCATCTTTAACTATTGCGCGGAAATTTGGATAATACATGATGTGTTTCAGATAACCGCCGTTTCGCGGAAAAATCGTTTCTTTGCAGGTGAAACGGGACAGGCGGATAATCGGAAAAGCATTGTCCGCGTGCCGATATGAAACTGAAAACTGTCAATATGAATGTAAAACAGATTAAAGCAAGCGATTTGTCGCCGGCAGCCCCTTTGTTTGACGACGGGCGCATATATCTCTTTGACGAGCTGGTTTCGACCGAACGGGCCGAGTATGTGCGGCTCGACGGCATCGTGGTAATACTCTGCATCGAGGGCGAACTGATGTTAAGCATCGACCACAGGGTGTTCACGGCGCACAGGAACGACATCGTGATTGGCGTGCCCGAGGCCGTGGTGGGCAAGGCGGAGACCAGTCCGGATTTCAAGTTCCGCGGCCTGTTCATGTCGCTGGAGTATGCTTTCAGGATGCTCCCGGTGTCGGTAAGGAGCTGGAACTTCAAGATGTTCTTCGACCAGAACCCCAAAATCTCGCTTAGCGAGACCGCCGTCGGCACGTTCAACCTGTATTATTGGCTGCTCAAGCAGAAGCTGGCCGACAAGGCTAACCCCTACCGCAGCCATATCGTAGACGCGCTGATGCAGGCCTTCGTGTTCGAGTTCCGCAGCACGTTCGAGCGTTTCGCGCGGCTCAATCCGCGTCCGTTGTCGTCGGGGGAGAACATCTTTGGCGACTTCATCGACCTGCTCTCGACGGCTTATCCCAAGCCGCGCAGCGTGTCGTATTACGCCGACCGGCTCAACATCACGCCGAAGTACCTCTCCGTTGTGTGCAAGAAAGTGGGCGGAAAGAACGCATCGAAAATCATCGACGCATACGTGTCGAAGGACATCGAGACGCTGCTCAAGAGCTCGCGCAAGTCGGTCAAGGAAATATCCAACGAACTTGCCTTCCCCAACACCTCGTTCTTCGGCCGCTATGTCAAGAAAAACCTCGGCTGCACTCCCAACGAACTGCGCCGCAGACTCAACGGAGTGGGGCAGTAATTCATGCGTTCATAACGCACAATTCATAATATTAGTAGCCTCGGTTTGCTGTAAACAGCTGGCTTTTTATTAACTTTGCACGGCGCAGCCCTATTATGCATTATGAATTACGTTGACGTTCTCCTTCCCGTGCCGCTCGACGGCCTCTTTACTTACTCCTTTCCGCCCGAGATGGAAGCGTCGGCGGAGCGTGGCAGGCGTGTGCTTGTGCCCTTCGGGCGCAACAAGACGCATGTAGGCATCATCATGAAGGTGCACGCCGACAAGCCCAAGTTTGCCGTCAAGCCGGTAAAACTCATTATGGACGACGCGCCAATCGTAACCGACCTCCAGCTGGAATTGTGGCGTTGGCTCTCCGATTACTACATGTGCGCCCCCGGCGACGTGCTCTCCGCCGCACTGCCCGGCGGCTTGAAGTCGGCCGACAGCTACCGCCCGAAGACCGAGACGTGCCTCGCCCTCGCCAAAGAATACGCTTCTGAACGTGCCCTCCATGTGGCTTTGGACACTCTGCGGCGCGCCGAGAAGCAGCACAAGGCGTTCGCCTGCTTCCTCGCCATGAGCCGTTGGGACACCATCGAGGGAACGGCCACACGCCAACAGGTCGTGGAGGTGACGCGTGACGAGCTTCTCAACACCGCCCACTGCACGGCGGCCACGCTGAAAAACCTCGTAGACCGCCGTCTGCTCGTGCCTTACGAGCGCGAGGTTGGCCGCCTCAACCACGGCGGCGAGCCGCATCTCGACAACATAAAGCCTCTTAATGAGGCGCAGCAGGAAGCCTACAACCAGGTCGTCTTTTCGTTTCTTAAGAAGAATGTGGTGCTGCTTCACGGTGTCACTTCAAGCGGAAAGACCGAAATATACATACACCTTATCCGTCAGGCGTTGGAGCGTAGGCAGCAGGTTCTTTACCTTTTGCCCGAAATCGCATTGACCGTTCAAATCCGCCAGAGGCTCCAGCGCGTCTTCGGCGACCGTCTGGGCATCTACCACTCAAAGTATTCCGACGCCGAAAGGGTCGAAATATGGAAGAAGCAGATGTCGCAAAACCCTTACGACGTAATCCTCGGAGCGCGCTCCGCAGTCCTCCTTCCGTTCACCCGTTTGGGACTTGTCATCATCGACGAGGAGCACGAAACGTCGTTCAAGCAGCAAGACCCTGCCCCCCGTTACCATGCACGCTCGGCGGCAATAATGCTCGCCGCAAAGGCCGGAGCAAAGGTGTTGCTCGGCTCTGCCACGCCGTGCGCCGAGACATGGCACAACGCACGGACGGGCAAATACGGCTATGTGCGCCTTGACAAGCGGTATGGCGACATGCAGATGCCCGAAATCACCGTGGTTGACACTAAGGACTTGCAGCACCGCAAGATGATGAACGGCCCGTTCTCGCCGCTCCTCCTATCGTCAATACGCCGTGCGCTGGACAACAAGGAGCAGGTAATACTGTTCCAGAACCGCCGCGGCTTCGCCCCGATGATTGAGTGCCGCGAGTGCGGATGGACGCCGAGGTGCGAGGCGTGCGACGTCTCCCTGACCTACCATAAGGCTCTCGGACAGCTTACCTGCCACTATTGCGGCCGCACATACACCGTGCCCGACGTGTGCCCTTGCTGCGGAAGCCGCGACCTGCGCGGACGGGGCTACGGCACGGAGAAGGTGGAGGACAAGGTGATGGAGCTGTTTCCCGACGCCCGTGTGGCGCGTATGGACCTCGACACGACGCGCACACGCAACGCATACGAGCGCCTTATAAGCGACTTTTCGGCGCACCGCACCGACATACTCATCGGCACGCAGATGGTAAGCAAGGGCCTGGACTTCGACAAAGTGTCGGTAGTGGGCATACTGAACGCCGACTCCATGCTCAACTATCCTGACTTCCGGGCTTACGAGCACGCCTTCACCATGATGGCGCAGGTGGCCGGACGCGCCGGGAGGAAGGGCAAACGGGGGCTTGTATTGTTGCAGACGAAGAGCCCCGAGCTGCCTGTCATTGGCCAGGTGGTGCGTGGCGACACCGACGGTTTTTACTCCGAGCTGATGGAAGAGCGGCAGTTGTTCCGCTATCCGCCGTTCTACCACATAATAAACGTTTATCTGCGCCACAAGGACGAGCCTACGGTTACGGCTGCGGCAGAGGCCATGGGCGCGCTGCTCCGCCAGTGGTTCGGCGACAGGGTGCTTGGCCCTGACAAGCCGTCGGTGGCAAAGGTCAAGGCCATGAACATACGCAAGATGGTCGTGAAGCTTGAGAACGGACTCGACCGCGCCAAAGTACGCCTTTACCTTAACCGTGGCAAGGACACCGTTTTGCAGGACAACAGGTACAAGTCGGTGACGGTTTACTTTGACGTTGACCCATTATAATGAAATGAAAAATTAAAAATGAAAAGTGAAAAATCCATTGGCAAAGCAGTAAAAGCCGATGGATTTTTCACTTTTCTTGTACCTATTTCTGTGCGCTTTGTAAATTGTTATATATCAGTGCGTTATCGGCGACTTTGCAAAAGGCCGTCTTTCGGCGTGTAAAAGACGGCAAACGGGAAGCTAAAAGGCCACCTTTCACGTTGCGAGAGGTGGCCTTTTGTAAATCAAGAGTTAAGAGCGTGGAATTTGAGAAGTCTTTTAATGGTAGGATAAAGCTAATTAAGCTCCCTCCCTTTGGGAGGGTTGGGGTGGGTTCTGGGTTTGGTTGGGGTGGGTGTTTGCTTCCTTTTTCAGCTCCGGATAGCTTGTCCTCGTGTGGTATATGGCCTTCAGTCGGTCGGTCAGCACCTGCTTTGCTACGGCTATGTCGTGGAACGTTATGGGGCTGTATTTGAAGAAGCCGTCGGCTACCTGCTGGTCAATCAGCTTGTTCACGAGGTTGGATATGCTCTCCTCCGTGTATTCTTTCAGCGAGCGTGCGGCGGCCTCCACGGTGTCGGCCATCATCAGTATGGCCTGCTCGCGTGTGAATGGGTCGGGCCCGGGATAGGTGAACAGCGTGTCGTCCACCGGCTCGTCGGGGTGCTCGTTCTTGTAGGATATGTAGAAATACTTGGTCTTGCCCGTGCCGTGGTGCGTCTTTATGAAGTCCTTGATGACGCCGGGTAGGCCGTATTTCTCGGCAGTCTTGAGCCCGTCGGTGACGTGGCTGATTACCACTTGGGCAGCGTCTATGCGCGGCATGGAGTCAAGTGGGTTCGCTCCTCCCATCTGGTTTTCGGTGAAGTAGGCAGGGTTCTTCATCTTGCCTATGTCGTGATAGAACGCGCCCGTGCGCACGAGCTGCGCCTTCGCGCCGATTTTGTTGGCTATTTCGGCGGCGAGATTGCCCACCATTATGGAGTGTTGGAATGTGCCTGGAGCCACCTGGCTGAGGTCGCGCAGCAGCTTCTTGTTGGTGTTCGACAGTTCGATGAGCGTTACGTTGGATATGAAGCCGAACGTCTTTTCAATGACAAGCATCAGCGGATAGGCGAAGAGCAGCAGCACACCGTTGGCTATGAAGTACATGTACATGCCGTGGTCCATGGTGAGAATGCTGTTGTCCTGCATCAGTTGCAGTGCGAAGTATATGGCCGAGCTGCCGAGGGTTACGAGCACGGCGGCCTTGAATATCTCGGCGCGTTGCGACAGTTCGCGCAGCGAGAAGATAGCTATTATGCCGGCCACGAGCTGCACTATGATGAACTCGTACTGGTATTTCACGGCGGCGGCGCAGATGAGCACCATGACGACGTGCGCCGTGAAGGCCGTGCGCGAGTCGAGGAACACGCGTATGAATATGGGCGCTATGGCGAACGGCAGTATGTACACGCTTAGCACGTTGTGCGTAATCATGAGCGAGACGAGCACCGGGAAGGCCGTTATCATGACGTAGAGCATGGCAAGGTTGCGTGTCTTCTCGAAGTAATCCTTGCGGAACAGGCGCAGGTAAGTGGTGAAGAGGAGGATTAGCATGCCAACGAAGAGCACCTGTCCGGCTATGGTCGAGGGTACTGCCGCGACGCTGGCGCTGCGGCGTTTTGTCTCCTTTTCAAATGAGTTAAGCACCCTGTAAGTATAGTCGTCTACAATCTCTCCGCGGTCGATTATTTTCTGTCCGCTAAGCACCATGCCGCTTGCCAGTGGTATGGTGCTCAGCAAGTCGCTTATCTCCGCCTCGCTCCTTTCCTCGTCATACTTCAGGTTCGGCTGTATGTATTCGTTGAGGTTGCAGCGTTGCAGGGCTTGTTTCTGCGCGGCGATTTTAGGGTCGGAGAATAGCTGTTCATACGCGGTCATGGTAGAGTAGAGGCACATTATTTCAATGTTGGCGGCGTTCTTTCCGTTGACTACCCTCACCATGTGCAGCGTGTCGCGGCTTATGTCGGAGTATTCGGGGGCGTTCATTATGCCGGCCTGGTACAGCCTGTGCAGCCTGTCGGCGATGAGGCTCACGTAGTCGGCCGTCACTCCCGGTATGCCGTCCTTGTATTTGGCCAGGAACTTGGCCACCTGCTCCTTCTCTACGGCGTCGTCGTAGTTGTAATAAGGCTCGAAAGCCTCCACTATGCTGTCTTGTTCATACTTGATTGTGGCTTCCGTCTTGTATATTGGGAAGTCGAACTTGGCTATGAGCGAACCGTACATCCACGGCTTGCCTATGTCGTAGCGGAACTGCGGACCGCTGTTGCGGGGCAGGAAAAACACTATTATGCCCACCGTCACTACCACCAGCAGCGTGCTTATGAGCCACCGGCTCCACGGCTTGCCGCTTGTCTTGCTGAATCTTATCATTTTGTATGGTGTTGTATTCTTCGTCCTGCGAAAATACGAAAAATTTACTCCACTTTGGCAAAAAAACAGTATTTTTGCACAAAATTTCAAGTGCCGGAGGGCTTATTGGCGGTCGGCCGATTTGCAAAAGGCCACCTTTCACGGTGCAAAAGGCCGTCTTTTGCACGCTAAAAGGCCACCTTTTGCAGGCTAAAAGACGGCCTTTTGCCGTGCGTTTTGTAACGCGCTGACTGCCAGAAGGTTACGGAAAGGTGAGAAAGTGAGAGGGTGAGACGGTGAGAAACAGGCTTGTCCGCTCGTCACTTGTCTGCTCGTCAACTTGCCCCTGACGGCTCGTCACCTCGTCCCCCGTCACTTGTCAACTTGAAAAACGATGGAAGAAAGAAAAACAAGGGTGCGCTTTGCGCCCAGTCCTACAGGTGCGCTCCACATAGGTGGAGTGCGTACCGCGCTGTACAATTACCTCTTCGCGCGCCAGCGTGGCGGCGAAATGGTGTTCCGGATTGAGGACACCGACTCCTCGCGCTTCGTTCCCGGGGCGGAGGAATACATCATCGAGTCATTCCGCTGGTTGGGCATAAAGTTCGACGAGGGCGTCAGCTTCGGCGGAGAGCACGGCCCTTACCGCCAGAGCGAGCGCCGCGCCATATACAGGAAGTACGTAGACCAGCTGCTCGACGCAGGCAAGGCTTACATCGCCTTCGACACTCCCGAGGAGCTTGAAGCCAAGCGCCAGGAAGTAAAGAACTTCCAGTATGACGCCCACACGCGCCTACAGATGCGCAACTCGCTGACTATGCCTAAGGCTGACGTCGACGCGCTCATAGCCGACGGCGTGCAGTATGTTGTCCGCTTCAAGGTGGAGCCGGGCGAGGAGGTGCACGTTCATGACCTAATCCGCGGCGACGTGGTAATCAAGAGCGACATACTCGACGACAAGGTGCTCTACAAGAGCGCTGACGAACTGCCTACGTACCACCTCGCCAACATAGTGGACGACCACCTGATGGAAATCACCCACGTAATACGCGGCGAGGAGTGGCTGCCCAGTGCGCCGCTGCACGTGCTGCTGTACCGCGCCTTCGGCTGGGAAGACACTATGCCGCAGTTCGCCCACTTGCCGCTGCTCCTGAAGCCCGACGGCAAGGGCAAGCTGAGCAAACGCGACGGCGACCGCCTCGGTTTCCCCGTGTTCCCCCTGGAATGGCACGACCCCAAGACCGGCGAAGTAAGCAACGGATTCCGCGAGCAGGGCTATTTCCCCGAGGCGGTAATCAACTTCCTCGCGCTGCTTGGCTGGAATCCGGGCACGGAGCAGGAGCTGTTTACGCTCGACGAGCTGGTTAGCCAGTTCGACATCGAGAAGTGCAGCAAGGCCGGTGCGAAGTTCGACTACAAGAAAGCCGTATGGTTCAACCATGAATACATGCTCAAGAAGAGCGACGACGAAATAGCAAGCCTCTTCGCGCCCATCGTGGCCGGCAACGGCGTTGACGAGCCTATGGAGCGCGTAAGGCAGGTGGTGCACATGATGAAAGACCGCGTCGACTTCGTGAAAGAGCTGTGGCCGCTGTGCTCCTTCTTCTTCATTCCGCCCGTGGAGTACGACGAGAAGACCGTGCGCAAGCGTTGGAAGGAGGACTCTCCGCAGGTGATGACAGAGTTGGCCGACCTGCTTGAGAGCCTTGACGACTTCTCCCTGGAGAACCAGGAGCGCGAGGTCATGGCCTGGGTCGAGGCCAAGGGCTACAAGCTCGGCGACGTTATGAACGCCTTTCGACTGGCTCTTGTCGGCATAGGCAAAGGCCCCAGCATGTTCGACATATCGGCTTTCCTCGGCAAGGAGGAGACTCTCCGCAGGCTTAGAAGGGCCGTGGAGGTACTGGGAGAAAAGTAAATAAACACCTGACACCCACCCCAACCCTCCCAAAGGGAGGGAGTTTGGTATGCTTTGCATGTGGTTATGGCTGGTAACATTATGTCATTATAAATTACAAAGCTAATCAAGCTCCCTCCCTTTGGGAGGGTTGGGGTGGGTGTTTGATGTTTTTTCGTATTGTTTTATGTGGTTTTTTGTATTTTTCATCCTGCCCTTCGTGGGGCTGGCTTACGTGCTGTGGCACGTCTGGTGCATGCTGCCGTTGGGCACGGGCGGCAAGAGTGCAGTTGTGGCGGTGTGCGTAGCGGCATTCTCTACGCTGTTCCTCAACTTCTCGCACGCCATCGACCGCTTCCCCTTATGGCTCGCACGGACGTGCTATGAGGTGGGCAATACGTCAGTGTTTGTGCTGCTTTACCTTGTGATGCTGTTCCTGCTGATGGACTTGGGACGGCTGCTGCACATCGTGCCGAAGACCGTTCTTTACGCCAACTGGTACACCGTAGCGGTCGTTACGGTGCTCATGGTGGCGGTGTTCGCCGCCGGTTACGCCAACTACATGCACAAGGCGCGGCACAGAGTGGCGTTGCCTACGGCCAAGACTGCGGCCCGTGGCGTGAAGCTTGTCATGATGAGCGACCTGCATCTGGGCTACCATAACAACAGGAAGGAGCTGGCAAGGTGGGTTGACATGGTCAACGCCGAGCGGCCGGACATCGTGCTGCTGGCCGGAGACGTGGTTGACGGCAGCCTGCGGCCGCTCCGGGAGGAGGACATGGCCGCCGAACTGCGCCGCATTGAAGCCCCCGTGTATGCCTGCCTGGGCAACCATGAGTATTACGCGGGCATTGACGGCTCGCTCGATTTCTACCGCGAGGCCGGAATAACGCTGCTGCGCGACAGCGCGGCGACCGTAGGCGGCATCACCATCGTTGGCCGCGACGACCGTTCCAACCGTCACCGCAAGAGCATCGGTGCGCTGATGAGGGGCGTTGACACGTCGCGTTACGTCATACAGCTCGACCATCAGCCCTACCATTTGGAGCAGGCCGAGAGGTCAGGGGTTGACTTCCAGCTTAGCGGACACACCCACCACGGACAGACATGGCCTATATCATGGATTACGGAGAGCGTCTACGAGGACGCCTACGGCCCTTGGCGGCGCGGCGGTACACGCTATTACGTCAGTTCGGGCATTGGCATCTGGGGCGCGAAGTTCCGCATCGGTACATGCTCCGAGTATGTCGTGGCGACTATCGGAGAGTAATGCTTTGATGGCTGTCGGCCGAAAACCGTAAGCAAAACGGCCTGTTTTGCTTTCATTGTATCTTGCCATGTGTTTGTCGCCTGATAATGTATAACGTTTCAACATGCCTTTACTTATAAAGTAAAAGACCGTCTTTTACACGCTGAAAGACGGCCTTTTGCGTTGCAATTAACGGCCTTTTGCAGTGCGGAAGACGGCCTGTCATTTAGGTGTTAAATACGGTTTGTTTGCCGATAGGTAATAAAATTATTCATTATTAATTTTTAATTATTCATTTAATATGTACTTTTGCACATCGAAACAACAGTAAAAGCAAATATTATGGCATTGATAAAGACGGTTAAGGGACTTGCGCCGAAGTGGGGCAAGGACTGCTACTTCAGCGAGACGGCGGCCATCGTGGGCGAAGTAACGATGGGCGACGAGTGCTCGGTATGGTTCAACGCAGTGGTGCGCGGCGACGTTGCGCCCATTACTATGGGCAACCGCGTCAACATACAGGACGGCGCGTGCGTGCATGTTACCAACACCACGGGCCCCGTTGTGATGGAAGACGACGTGACGGTAGGCCACAACGCCACGGTACACGCCTGCACGATACGCCGCGGCGCGCTCATTGGCATGGGCGCGACGGTGCTCGACAACGCCGAGGTGGGCGAGGGGGCGATTGTAGCCGCAGGCGCTCTCGTGCTGCAAGGCACCAAAATCGGGGCGCACGAAATATGGGGCGGAGTGCCTGCCAAGTTCTTGAAAAAGACGCGCCCGGAGCAGGCCGAGAGCTTTGCCAAGCACTACGTGGAATACTCGAAGTGGTACTTGACACCCACCCCGGACCCCTCCCGAGGTGAGGGGCGTTGAATGCCACTGTGAGATAGATACGTAATAAAGCCTGCATCCATGCCTTTTGTTAAGGAGGATGCAGGCTTTCGTTTTATTGCCTACAAGTCTGTCGGTAGCTCATGCCCCTCCCTTGGGGAGGGGATGGGGTGGGTGTTAGCTTACAGCGAGTATCCCGTCCATCCGAAGATGTCGGTCGGGCAGCCGGTGTTTCCGCTTGCGATGTTGATTGTCGCGCCTGCGGGGTTGCCGTCGTTGGTGTCCTTGCCTACGTTGGTTGCGCCCTTAGTCACGTTGATTACGCTTGCAGCGTCGCCCGTGCCCTTGCTGTCTGAAAGGTCTACAAGCTCTTCAATCTCGCCCGAACCGATGACAAGCGCGTTCTCGATGGTGGCTTTCGCGCCGCGGCGCACCTTGATAGCGTCCTGCATTGTAGCGCCGGTTGCAAGGTTCTCGATTGTCATGTTGCTGATTGTAAAGTCTGACTGCGGAGTGTGTCCGGGGAAGTTTCCGTCGAGGTTGCCGTCTGCCTCTACGCCGCGCGGGTCGCTCTCGGTGCTTGTGAAGCCTGCCTCCCAGCGGCCGTAGCAGTTGCTAAGCGTGCCTGAATATCCCTGTGTGAAGTCGAAGCAGTCGTCGTCACAGTTCACGGCGAGCAGGTTGCTTACGTTTACAGAGCCTCCAAAGAACTCGATGGCGTCGTCAGCGCCCTCGGCGATGTAGATGTTCTTGATGGTTGTTCCGTAGCCTACGCCGTTCAGCGTCAGTCCGTTGTGCTCTATTTCATCGCTGTTGTTGGAGCCGGAGTAGAGTATTTTCACGTATTTCAGTCCGCCGGAGTTGTCGGAATTGTCGTCGCCGCCGTAAGGAATGTTGTTGTCTATCTCGGTAGTTCCTTCGTTGCCGCTTGCATTCTCGCCCGATATTACGGCTTTGCCGTTGATTATTATGCCGCCCCAATAGCCTGCCGTAGCGTCGCTTGCGTCAGCGGTGAATGTGACGGGAGCGTCCTCCGTACCGTTGGCATAGAGCTTTCCGCCGCGCTCCACGAGGATGAAGTTCTCAAAACCTTCCCTTGCCTTGATTGTCATTCCTGCCGGGATTACGAGTATTCCGCCGTCTTTCACGTGTACAGAGCCGTCGATAAAGTATTCGTTTCCTGCTTTCAGCGCGATTGGTTCGCTGATTTCCAGCGGCAGGTTGCTGTCAGTCCATTCAGTGGGAGTTTTCAGTTCGGGGAACTCATAGCCCGTCCAGCCGAACACGCTGGTGTCCGCGCCGTTGTTGCCCGTTGTTAGCTGTATGCCGGGATAGCTTGTTCCGCCGTCGTTTACAACGTCGTCAGATATGAAGTAGGCGTTGTTCGTCACGTTTATTCCTGTCGCATTATTGGCTGCGCCTTTGCTGTCGGTTACGTCGACAAGGTTCTCAATGCAGCCGGTTCCATACACAACGGCGTCGGTTATGTTGGCTGTTGCGAGTCGGCGGACCTTGATAGCGTCCTGCATCGGCTGCGAAGAGTTGTTTACTATGGTCATGTGCTCGATGGTGAAGTTGGCCTGCGGCGAGTGGTTTGTGCCGTTGCCGTCGAGGTTGCCGTCTGCTTCTACGCCGCGCGGGTCTTCCTCGGTGCTTTTGAAGCCGTCCTCCCAGATGCCGTAGCAGTTGCTAAGCGTGCCTGAATAACCCTGTGTGAAGTCGAAGCAGTCGTCGTCACAGTTCACTGCAAGTATGTTGCTTACATTCACCGTGCCTCCGAAGAACTCGATGGCGTCGTCAGCTCCCTCGGCGATATATATGTTGTCGATGGTCGTTCCGTTGCCGACGGCGTTCAGCGTAAGGCCGTTGTGCTCAATTTCGTCGCTGTTGTTTGCTCCAGTGTACCAAAGTTCCACGTATTCTATAATGCCGCTGTTGTCGTCGGCTTCAGTTCCGCCGTAGGGTATGGTGTTGCTGATTTCGGTCATGCCTTCCGTTCCCGTGGTCTCGCCTGATATCGGGGCGTAGCCGTTTATGATAAGTCCGCCCCAGTAACCAGATGTCGCGTTGGGGTCGTCGGCGGTCATTACGATGGGCTGTGCTGCAGTACCTTCAGCCTTGATGGTGCCTCCACGCTCTACGAGAATGTAGTTGCCGAAGCCCTTTGCGGCCTTGATTGTAGTTCCGGCAGGTATTTCGAGGGTGGCACCTTCGGGTACGACGAGTGCGCTTGTAAGGTGATATTCCTTGCTTGCGTCAAGCGTCAGTGTGCCGTCTACCGTGCCTCCGAGGGTCACGCCGTCGCCTCCAAGGCCTCCACCGCCGCCTCCGTCGCCATTGTCTTCATCGCTACAAGATGTCAAACTCATTGCGCCAATCATGGCAATCATTGCCATTGCGCTCAGAAAAAACTTTCTCATGTTGCTAAATAATTAGTTGTACAATTGGTTGTTATGTTTTCTTTTTACCTTGTTTGACAGGCCAGATGGGCCTGATATGCCTTATATTCTGTTGTAAGAGGACTTTGGTTCTTAGCTCTTCACTCTTCGTTTTTCACTCTACCATTACAGGTTGTACGTCAGGCCGAGGCTGAAGTCAAGTCCTTTCTTGTATTTGCTTAGTATTACTTCGTTGTTGTCGCCGTCGCCTTTGCGCGTCAGCTGGTGTGCCGAATTGAGCAGATTGCGCGCCTTGAGGCTTATGCCGAAGTGGCGGCCGAGCTTCGCCTGCGCCACGAAATCGAGCGTCGGGATGCCGTTCTCCATGATGTCCTGGTAGCCTTGCGTGCCGATTGTGTAGATGCGGTCGCTGAAGTAGTTGAACACGAGGGCTGCCGTTACGGAGTTGCCGCCCTTGCGCAGCAGGTAGTTAACGTCTGCGTTGACGAGCCACGGGGCTGCTCCTTCAAGCTGCGAGCCGCTTTTGTCGGTTGCCAGCTGCACTTTGGCGCAGGTGTATGTGTATGCTCCGTTGAAGCCGAAGCTTAGACGGCTTAGTCCGTTGTCCTTCAGATTGTGCGAGAAGATGTGCTTTTTCAGCTCCACTTCAACGCCCGCCGCGGTGGCGTGGTCGGATATGTTCTGGTATGAAAGGTAGCCTCCCGCACTGGCAACCTCTATCCTTGATATCGGGTTATTGATGTATTTGTAGAAGCCGGTGACTGACAGCAGTTCGGATGGAGATATGTACCAGTCCCACTTCAGGTCGACGTTGTAGTTGTCTGACGGCTTCAGGTCGGGATTACCCTGGCTCTTGAAGCTGACGCTGACGTATCTGTATGGCGATATTTCCTTCGACTGCGGCAGGGTGTAAGTCTTGCTTGCGGCCAGCCGCAGGGCGTGGTCTTCGGTTATGTCGTAGCGCAGGTTGAGGCTCGGCAGGAAGTAGTTTTTGCCGATTTCCTGGCTTCCTTTCGTGCCGCCCTTGTTCACGTTGTAGTCCACTTTCATGTTAACGTTGTCGTACTTGAGCCCGAGGTTTGCGGTAAACTGCCTTGTAAACTGGTATGTGCCTTCGGCGTATGCGGAGTGGATGTCCTTGTTCACGTCGTAAGTGTCAATGTGGCGTTCGAGCGTGAAGTAACCGTCGGCATAGTTTTCCTGGTTGTAATAGTTGTCGAAACGCACGTTGTCGATGTCGAATCCGGCCTGTCTCGCTACCGACATGTCGTAATCCACGGCCTCGAAACCGTCGTCGATGAAGCGTCCCATGTAGCCTAACAGTATGTTGGAGCGCTGGTCGAAGCGGTCTTTCAGCTTGTACTTCAGCGATGCGCGCACGTTGAGGTCGTTGTCGTTGAGCTTCGAGAAGAAGCGCTGCTGTATGCCTGAGCCTTTCATCGGCACGTAGCCGTCGTCGGTAAGTACGAGGTTGTTTATGCGGCGGTCGGGCTCGTAGCCGTTCACTATGTTGTAAGACACGCCTGCGTCGAGGTCGAACATCTTGCCAAGCCTCCACCGCGTGTCGAGCTGGTTGACGATGAGCATGTTGTCGTTGGCCTGTTGCCGGCGCATGAAGCCTTCGTATGTGTCTGACGATTCGTACTTGGAGTCCATGCCGAGATAGTCGCCCACGCTCTCGTCGGTCGAGTGTACGAGCATGAAGTTGTACGCCAGGCGGTGCTTGCGGTTGAGCGAATACTCGACGTTCGCCATAGCCAGCTGGCTCGTCTTCACCTTCGATATGTCGCCGTCCATGTCCTGTGTCAGTGTGCCGGCCGTCGTAGTGTTGCGCACCTCTTCGTCATAATGCGTGTAGTCCTTGCTGTGCGAGGCTACGATGAAGAATGAGAGGGCGTCGTCGCCAAGCCTGAACCGCTTGCCGCCATATAGCGTATAGCTCTGGTTGATTTGCAGGTTCTGCTTCGAGGGGTCGAGGGAGTTGCCGAAGCGGTACGTGCCAAGATTGTCGCCGGGCTGCGTCCTGTCGGCGAAACCCAGCGAGTTTACGCCGTCCATGCGCATGAAATCGGACGAGAGCGTCTGCGTGTTGAAGCCGCCCGAAAGGCTTGCGCCCAGCTTGTAGTCGCCTGTAAGCTCCTTCGACGTTATGTTGATGTCTGCCCCGGCGGCGTCTGCCGGAGTGTTGCTGTAGAACGCCTTGTTCACGTCTACCGACTGTATGATGTCCGTCGAGAACATATCTAATGCGATGTTCTTGTACTCCGGGTCTTCAGAAGGCAGCGGATAACGGTTCAGAGTGGTGATGTTGTAACGGTCGCCCAGTCCGCGCACGAATACGTTTTTCACGCCCTCCTGCTTCGATATGCCCGATATTTTCGTAACGGCGGACTGCGCGTCGCTGATGCCCTTGCGCGAAAGCTCCTGTGCGCCGATGGCCTGGATGGCAACGACGGAGCGTTTCTGCTCCATCATCGTAACGTTCTCCGACTCGCGGTTGGCCTTCGCCACAACCTCCACACCAGCCAGAAGGCGGTTGTCGGCCTCAAGTTCAAAGTCGAGCGTGGCGGCCTTGCCGTCCTCTATTTTCACCTGGCGCTTCACCGCCGTCTTGTAACCTACGTATTTTATTTCGATGTCATAGATGCCGTCGCGCAACCCCGTTAGCTGGAAGTTTCCGTCAGCGTCGGTCACGGCGGCCACCGTGCTGCCCACCACCTGCACCGTGGCGCCGATTAGCGGTTCGTTCGACTGGCGGTCCTTCACACGTCCTTTCAGGTCAACATCGGTAATGTCGGCTCCAAAAGCCTGCACTGCCAATAGCGACATGAATGCTACCGAGCTGATAAATCTTTTCGTCTTGTTCATCCTGTTTTCATCATTGTTGTTTCCGGCTGCAAAGTTCGGACAAACGTTTTACAGCCGCTTTTCAGCCTGATGAACAAGTATTTGCAATCGCTTTAACAAGATTTTACGACGGTGTTTATGAATTGTTACAACGCCGCCGGTCACCTTTATATTATACGCACCTGCGTGGCGGCGTTGAAAAAAGGTGGCTTTTCGCCGTGCGAAAGGCCATGTTTTACAATGCGAAAGGCGGTCTTTTACATCGTAAAAGACCGCCTTTCGCAATCGAAACGTAAACTGATGGTTTTGCTTACGCATTCGTTTTGAACGACTGTTAAATGTTTGCGTTTATAGTGTTTGCGTCGAATTTGTAACGGTTTTATACTGCATGTGTTGCTTGACTAACCCTAAAATGACGTCAGTTCGGCATAAGAAATATTGGCAATCATCTAACTTCAAGCTGTCGGCTGGTATCTGTCATTCCGCGCTCCGACGCGGAATCCAGTACCAATAACATGGGAAAAGTTCGGCGGCTACACTGGATTCCGCGTCGGAGCGCGGAATGACAGATACCAGCCGACCACTTGGGGCGAAAGAAAAGGCAAGTTCTTCTTTATTAGTAAAATTGTTCCTTATACAGAACTCACGTTAAAATGGGTTCATCTGCAGTTCAGGTGCATGGCAGGTAAGACTATTATACGTTTACTTCCTACTGCAATCCAGGCTGTCGGTAACCGTCATGCCGCACTCCGATGCGGCTGTCATACTGCACCACGATGCGGTACAGAAAACATCCAAGACATCAAAAGTGCTGTCAGCATACACTGGATGCCGCATCGGAGTGCGGCATGACGGTTACCGACAGCCTGGATTGCAGTAGGATGTTTACATGAAATGCAATCACAACGACAAACGAAGGTACTGCAATCCTATACACTCAAACTGCGGATGAACCCTAAAATGCACATACCCGTTTGAATGTACATGTGTTTTTCTCGTCCCATTTTATGACAAGGCGGTCTTTTGATGCTTCCATTATCTCGCGCACAACAAGATGATAACGCCAGGTAGAATCGGCCAGCGTGCGCCTCCGCTCGTTTATTACAATGTATCTGCCGTGCGTGGCTTTGCCAACCTTCGCTTGGTCGAACGTCCCGGGTTTGCTGTCAGACAGGTAATACTGCGACTCCACGTGTACCGTGTCGCTCCCTTCGTAAAGCGATATGTCGGTAATGCAAAGCGAGTCGGTAAAAGATACTTCCATGTGTCCGCCGTCATCGTTGATTTTCCTCACGTCGACAGCCTGCCACCTGCCGCCTTTCAGCTGCTCCGCGTCAACGCAAGGCGTTGCTGTTCTGTCCTGCACTTTGGTAAAATTTTCCACGAATTTAACACCGCCTATTGTCTTTTTCGCCGAGTAAACGTTGTATTTTATCGACAGGTTGGTATCGCTAACGCCCATTATTTCACATACAACCAAGTTGAAGCCATGCTTGGCGTTGCCGCTTTTTACTATGAGATATTTGCCAGAAGTATTTGCTCCAACTTTCGATTCGTCAAACACTTTTTCAATTGTGTTTGACAAATAGAAATGCATTTTAGACGTTGCGGTCTTGTTTAATGATGTATAAAAGTTTTCATCGAAGTAAGCAGAATCAGTAAACCAAACAGTATTTACTTTCCCGTCAAGCTCGTAACTGACCCATTTGCAGCCTTTAAGCTGCGACAAAGTGAATGTCTGCGCGGTGCAGACAAAGGTCGTGCAGAGTGCAAATAATAGTATGATAGTCTTTTTCATTTGTTTTTATAATTGTTATATTTTCAACTGTTTCGGTTTGGAAAGCCTTGTTGTATGTCAATGAGATAGGGCAATAATGCTCTCTTATGTTCTGTATTTACAAAGATACTGAAGAATATGAATAGGTGTTCTGTTGATGTGTTAAAGTTTGTTGTTTTGCAAAAGGTGGTGTTTTACAATGTAAAAGATGGCCTTTTGCCGCCTGAAAGGTCGTCTTTTGGAATGCAAAATACGGTCTTTTGCAATGTCGCTTGTAACCGATTGAGTGTCAATGGGTTATTGGCGCGCTTAAAATTGTTTGCCGATTGCCTCCGCAAAGGTGGCGGCGCGGTCATAATTATGCCGTTTAACTATATTTATATTGCGCTTTTGCCGAGTGTCGGCGGAAATGGGTAATTTTGCATTATGCCGTATGTACGGCAGTAAAACGCACAAGTTATAACGATGAAGTACAGGCTTTTTGGCATTGCGGCGTGCCTTGCCTTTTTGCACGGGGCGGCAAGCGCGCAGGAAGTGGGCGGACTGCTTGGCGATGACGGGCTGAACTACGGCCTTGCTCCGGCGGTGATGAATGTGCCCAGTCCCGAGGCGTTGCGCGACTCGCTGGCGTTCGCGGCCAACGTGAAGGGCTTTGCGCCGCGCGCGGCCAGGCTGCCACGGTGGCGCATGGCGGACAGCCTGGCAGTGCCTACGGTAGACTACCGCAGTCTCGGGCGCATCACTCCGGCGTCGGCCATGCCGCAGTTCGGCCACAATCCGTATGCCTTCGACTTCAACCGCGGCGGCATAGTGACGCAGTGGCAGGGCGGAGCCGTAATCGGTTCGTCGTTCCGCCAGACCATGCCTGCGCTCATGTCGAGGCAGAACGCGTTGGTAGGCGTAGTGCAGAACGTCGGCAACCTCACGCTGACAGGCTCGCTCTCGGCCGACCGCTACCTGCTGTGGCGCGGCACGAGGACACATTTCGGCGTCAGCGGCGCGGCCACATACCGCTTCAGCGACCAGTGGTCGGCCACCGTCTTCGGCCGTTACACCGACAACCGCTCGTTCTACACGATGGCCGCCTTCCCCTACATGGGCACCTCCGGGTACGGCGGCTTCGTAACGTTCATGGGCGAGACGGTCGGCGTAGACCTCGGCGTGGAGCGTTACTACGACACGTTCGCGCGGCGTTGGGTAACGTCGCCCATCATAACACCTAAAATCAAGTTCAGCGAAAAGTTTACTTTGGAATTGCCGGTAGGCCCGCTCGTCAAGGACTTGATTGACAACGCGGTGTTCAACCGCAAGGAGCGCAGCGGCCCCATAATAATGCCCGAAGGACTGCCGAGCGTCGGCGAAATACCATTCGGGACGCCGGAAATGCCGAAGTAGGAGTTGACACCCACCCCAACCCTCCCGAAGGGAGGGGGCTTGACATGCTTTATAGGATAATAAAAAGATGGGAATGAATATCTATTATGTTCATTCCCATCTTTATTTATGTTTGCATTGGTAATTCAGCTCCCTCCCTTTGGGAGGGTTGGGGTGGGTGTCAGATAGGGTTGGGGTGGTGTGTCTGTTTTTTCACTTTACGCCGATAGCGTAAATTGGTTGCTCCTTCACCTCGTCGAGCGGCAAGCTCTTGTACTTCGTCTTGCCGAAGTTAATCTTGTTGAGGTCGAACATACGGATTGCGCTGTTGTACATCGTGCGGTAGTATAGCTTGCGTCCGCTGATGTCGGTGGCCGACGTCCACTGCGTCGCGCTGGGTATGTCGATCGCCGTTTCGCCCTCGGCCGTCTCTATGCCGATGGGAATGTCGAAGTTGTTTAGTATTTGAAAACACTGCCTTACGGTCTTGTCAGCCGTGGCGAGGACGGGCGCTGTGGCCTGATACAGTGCCGCGCGGACGAAGCGCGAGGGTGGGGTAACGTCGCCGGGAAGCCCCAAGAAGCCGCTGCCCGCACCGAACGAGGCTACCTGTATGCCGCCCATGGCCTTCGGCTTTGCCGTTCCTGGATAGAGGTTTACGTAGTTGTTGAGGTTGGTCACCTGCCACTCGAAGCCCGGCGAGTTCGTCAGCACGCCTACGTTGTTCTCGTAGACGTTCACCTTCTTGCCCACAATCTCGATGACAACCTGGCGGCCTGACTGGTCGGCCACGCGCCAGTGGACGGTCGATGCGCGAGGGTCTATTGCCACGACGTGTACCTGCCGCAGCCCCTCTACCGCCTCGTCAACGGTCTTGAAGCTGCCAAGCATCCACGAGACGAGCTGCAGGTCGGCTATGCTTTGCGCCTTAAAGGCTTCGTCGTATTCCTCATACTGCCCGTAACCGGGGAAGTAGAACAGTCCGGCCGACAGTCCTTCCTCGTTCAGTCCTTCGGTTACAAACTCCTCTTGCTCCACAGACAGCCCCACGAAACCGTACTTGGCGGTGAACGTCATGCCGCCCTTCGTCCCTCCGGGGATGTATGACGACTGCGTGTAACCGCGCGGAACGATGGCGTAGCGGCTGTTCAAGTCGCTGCCGCCCCATTCTATCGTGCGCGCCACGACGGTGCTGCCGTCTTGGCTTTTGAGTGTGATGCCCGTGCAAGCGTCGGCCTTGCCCGCAACGGCGAGCAACGCCATGGCCGCAAATGCGGCCAGAAATCTGGTTTTACACATGATTGTCAATGTTTTGATTGTTTATGTTACGCAGCCTTGATAATGACGGCTGACGGTGGCAAATGTATGCAATTAAATTGACAATCAAAACATTTTGACAGGAATTTTGCGCTTTGTCTGGAAATAATCAACCGTCACTTCATCCTCTCGAGGGCCGCTTTGCGCATCTTCTTGAGCAGGTCAGAGGCGAAGATAAAGTCGGTAAGATTCTGGTTGTCGCTGCCCATCACCTGCGAGCTTACGCCTTCCCACTCCTTGCGTCCTTCGTGTATGAAGATTATGTTCTCGCCAATGCCCATCACGGAGTTCATGTCGTGGGTGTTGATGATGGTCGTTATGCCGAACTCGTGGGTGATGCTGTGCAGCAGTTGGTCGATTACCAGCGATGTCTTCGGGTCGAGTCCGGAGTTCGGTTCGTCGCAGAACAGGTACTTGGGGTTCAGCGATATGGCCCTTGCTATTGCCACGCGCTTCTGCATTCCGCCTGAAAGCTCGCCCGGATATTTGTGGTCCGTGCCCGTAAGGTTTACTCGGTCTAGGCACGTCCTGGCGCGGTTGATGCGTTCGCGGAGCGTCATCGACGAGAACATGTCAAGCGGAAACATCACGTTTTCGAGCACTGTCATCGAGTCGAACAGCGCCGCGCTCTGGAAAATCATGCCCATCTCGCGGCGCAGTGCGGCCTTCTCCTTCTTGTCCATGGCCACGAAGTTGCGCCCGTCATACAGCACTTCGCCGCTCGTAGGGTCAAGAAGCCCTACGAGGTTCTTTATTAGCACGGTCTTGCCCGAGCCGCTTTGGCCTATTATGAGGTTGGTCTTTCCGCTGTCGAATACGGCGCTAATGTCCTTCAGTACTTCTTTTTCGCCGAACGACTTGCAAAGGTTCTTTATTTCAATCATGGTTTATCAGTTGGCAAGTGACAAGCTGACGAGTTGACAAGGATGTTTGTCCGTCGGCTTGGTTGTTGTATTTCTTGTTTTTAAGAGACAGGCAAATGCCCTTGTTTGCTTGTCCCTTGTGCCTTGTATGCTGTCAAGACAGCATCTGCGTGAGGAACAAGTCGGAGAAGAGTATCATCACGCTGCTGGTCACTACGGCGTTGGTGCTGGCCTTGCCAACGTTTACCGAGCCGCCCTCTACGGTGTAGCCGTAGTATGATGGGATGCTGGTTATCAGGAACGCGAAGAACAGACTCTTGATGATGCTCATGTACATGAACCACGGGGTGAAGTCGTATTGCAGTCCGAGGGTAAGGTCTTCCGGGCTGATTACGTGCCCGATGTAGGCTGTTGCGTAAGCTCCGATGATGCCGCTTGCCGTGCTGAAGATTACGAGGAACGGCATCAGCGTAACCATGCCGAGGATTTTTGGCATTATGAGGAAGTTGGCGGAGTTCACGCCCATGATTTCCAGCGCGTCAATTTGCTGTGTCACGCGCATCGTTCCTATTTCGGAGGCGATGTTCGAGCCTACCTTTCCGGCAAGGATGAGGCACATGATAGACGACGAGAACTCAAGGAGCATTATTTCCCTCGTGACGTATCCTGTGACGAAGCGCGGCATCCACGCGCTCTGCACGTTGAGTTTTATTTGTATGCAGATTACCGCTCCGATGAAAAATGATATCAGAAGGACTATGCCTATGGAGTTGACGCCGAGGGCGGACATCTCTTTCACATATTGCTTCAGGAACATCCTGAACCTGTCGGGGCGGCCGAAGGCGCGACCCATGAGCATGAGGTAGCGGCCGAAAGACGTGAGGTATTTTTGCAGAAGCATATTTTTTAATTCATAATTAGCTAAACGCTGACTTTCAGTTCACAATTCATAATCTTACAAATTGAGAATTGAAAATTGTGAATTGACAATTATGATTACCGTTGTATGTTGTGCCAAGGTATGGTTGCAGTGCAAATCATAATTCTCAATTCCCCGTTTTCTCAATTTTCAATTGATGTTGCAAAAGTAACCAAAATAACTAAAAAAACTACAACGTGAGTACGAGTTTTTGACTTTATAAACCATTATTAGGTACAATTTTACTACTTTTGCAGCCAAACAAGCATAGGATGAACGAAACAACCAACAACATGGAAGCTCCCCAGTCGTGTGAGATGGTGCTGCGAACGGAGGGGCTTGTCAAGCGTTACGGCAAGCGCACGGTGGTCAACGACGTGTCAATCAACGTGCGGCAGGGTGAGATTGTGGGGCTGCTCGGTCCTAACGGAGCCGGCAAGACTACCTCTTTCTATATGACTACGGGGCTTATCGTGCCCAACGCAGGCCACATATACCTTGACGACAAGGACATAACGAGCTTCCCCGTCTACAAGCGCGCACGCGCCGGAATAGGATACCTGCCGCAGGAGGCGAGCGTCTTCCGCAAGTTGAGCGTCGAGGACAACATCCTCTCTGTGCTCGAGATGACCGACCTTACGCGCAAGCAGCAGATGGAGAAACTTGAGAGCCTGATTAAGGAGTTCCGCCTTGAGAAGGTGCGTAAGAACATCGGCGACCGCCTCTCTGGTGGCGAACGGCGACGCACGGAAATCGCCCGGTGCCTGGCCATTGACCCCAAGTTCATCATGCTCGACGAGCCTTTTGCAGGCGTCGACCCCATCGCCGTTGAGGACATACAGCACATTGTGTGGCGGCTGAAGTACCGCAACATCGGCATTCTAATCACCGACCACAACGTCGAGGACACCCTCTGCATCACCGACCGCGCATATCTGCTTTTCGAGGGGCGCATCCTCTTCCAAGGCTCGCCCGAAGAGCTGGCCGCCAACAAGGTGGTGCGCGAGAAGTATCTTACCAACAGTTTCGTGCTGCGCCAGAAGGACTTTCAGCGCATCGACGAGGAAAAGCGCGCCAAGGAAGCCGCCGAGGCGGAGGCCGCCAGCTGACGCTTGTCATACAGCCGATAATCATACGTCTTACAAAAGACGGCCTTTTGCATTCCAAAAGGCCGTCTTTCGTATGCTAAAATGCCGTCTTTCACAAGCTGAAAGACGGCATTTTGCATTTCCGCCGCCGGCGTTACAGTCCGCCGTCGGTTATGGGGCTTGCTTTCATGCACCGCAGGTTCTTCTCCAGCTGCGCCGTGCTGCTTGCGCCTACGAGCACCGACGTTACCCCTTTCTGCGCCAGCACCCATGCCAGGGCGGCCTCGGCCAGCGTCTCGCCGTGGCTTTCCGCCTCGGCGTTGAGCCGCTTCAGGCGGTCGAGCAGGCCGGGCGTAAGCGCGTCGCTTTTCAGCGAGGAGCCGTGCCCCATGCGGCTGTCGGCTGGAATGCCGTTCAGGTAACGGTCGGTGAGCAGTCCCTGCGCCAGCGGCGAGAAGGCTATGAAGCCCACGCCCTCCTTGGCGCAATAGTCGGTGATGCCTTCCTCCTGCGGCGCGCGGTCGAGCAGGTTTAGGCGGCCTTGGTATATCAGCAGCGGCGTGTCGTGCTCCCTAAGGTACTTCACCGCCACCTTGAGCGCGTCTAAAGGCCAGCGCGATATGCCGATGTACAGCGCCTTCCCGGCACGCACCGTGTCGACAAGAGCCTGGAGGGTCTCCTCCAGCGGCGTTTCGGGGTCGTAGCGGTGGCTGTAGAACAGGTCTACGTAGTCAAGGCGCATGCGCCTGAGGCTCTGGTCGAGGCTCGCCATGAGGTACTTGCGCGAACCCCAGTTGCCATACGGTCCGGGCCACATGTCGTAGCCGGCCTTTGTGCTTATGAACAGCTCGTCGCGGTAAGGGCGCAGGTCGTCGTCCATGAGCCGCCCCATCGTCTCTTCCGCCGAGCCGTAAGGTGGGCCGTAGTTGTTGGCGAGGTCGAAGTGCGTTATGCCGTGGTCGAAGGCGTAGCGCGCCGTCTCGCGGCAGTGCTCGTAAGGCACGGTGCCGCCGAAGTTGTGCCAGAAACCCAGGCTCACCTTGGGCAGCAGCACTCCGCTCCGTCCGCAACGGGCGTATTCCATGCCGCCCGTGTATCTGCTGTTGTCAGCCAAGTATTTTTCCATAGTCATTCAGTTGGTTGTGTTCACGTCTGCAAATATAGCGAAAGGCGAGTGCAAAAGCAAATGAAAGACGCAATTTTTTGATTTGCCTTTGCCGGGCCGCATCCTATATTCGTGAGACAAATATACGTCATTTCCATGACATTCGCGCCCCTCCGCGCCCATATTTTGCGGCTGTCAGCCCACCGTGCACCCAGCGTTTACCCGTCGGCAAACGGCCATTCCGCCAGCTGTCCGCCGCCTGCTTGTAACCTGTTGATAATCAGCGGCGTTGTAAAAGGCCGTCTTTCGGCTTGCAAAAGACGGCCTTTTAGCGTGCAATATGTGGCTTTTTGCAATGCGAAAGACCGTCAATCAGGTTGCGCCGGTGTGCCTGCGGCTTGTCATGCGGGGCCTGCCGCCTGTCTTTACGCCTTTTCACGGTGTAGTAAACGATTACGGCCAGTGCCGTCAGCGCCTCCGCCACGGGCATGGCCAGCCATATACCGTGAGTCCCGAGCAGCCCCGGCACTATGAGGAAGCTGGGCACGAGCAGCACGAAGCCGCGCATCATGGCGAACGTAAGGGCTGTCCTGATGCGCTCGACGCTCTGGAAATAGCCTATGGCCGTAAGGTTGAAGATGAAGAAAACGAAGCCTGCGGCGAAGTAGGGGAAACCGTCAACCGCTATGCGCGCCGCCCCGTTGTCGAGGCTTACGAACAGGCTGACGAGCCAGCCGGGCAGCCCCGTGAACGCCGCCACGACCACAAGGCCGCACACGGCGGCCGTAATGAGCGCGGTGCGCTCGGCCTGCCTTACGCGCGCCGACGCCCCGAGGCCGAAGTTGTAGCTGATAATGGGCTGGGCCGACTGCGCTATGGCGTTGCCCACCATGAAGATGAAAGGCGTGTAGTAGCACGCTATGCCGAACGCCCCGACGCCGTCGTCGCCCAGGTAACGCATGAACACGAAGTTGCCCATCAGTATGAGCACGGCCAGCGTGGCCTCGCCCTGCAGCGCCGACGAGCCTATGCGGCACTGGTAGCCTATGTTCCTCGCCGTCAGCCTCATGTTCGTGCGGCTCGCCTTCAGCGGCGCCAGGCGCAGCGTCTTGGCGTGGCGCAGGATGTAGACTACGGCTATCAGGCAGCCCGAGGTGGTGGCTATCGACGTGGCGAAGGCCGCCCCCATGATGCCCCATCCCAGCGGAAACATGAACAGCCAGTCGAGCACTACGTTGAGGGCCGCCGCCGTCAGGCTGCTCGCCATGGCCACCTTGGGTGCGCCGTCGAGCCTGATTACGAACAGCGCCACGGCCTCCCACACCATGAACACCCACGACGGCACGTTCCACACGATGTAGTCGCGCACCAGCGGCAGTAGGTGTTCCGACGAGCCGAGCAGCCTCGCGGCCTCGTCGGTAAAGCCCAGCAGCAGCGCGACGGGCACCGCCGCGGCCGCCGTTGCGAAGAGGAACGCCTGCGTGACGTTGAGCCTGGCCGCCTTGGTCTTGCCGCGCGACAGGTGGATTGACGCCACTACGGAGCATCCCGTGCCCGTCATCAGTCCCAGGCCGGTAAGCAGCATCAGCGGCGGGCAGATGATGTTGACCGCCGCGATGCCGTCGCTGCCTACGCTGTGGCCTATGAATATGCCGTCGATGGCGGTCATGGCCGACATGCCCAGCATGCCCAGAAGCGTCGGGAAAAACAGTTTCTTGAACAGTGTTGACACCTTTTCCGTGCCGAAGTCAATCGCGTCTCTTTCCATTTGCTGTCTTTTTTATTTTACATTTTTACCCTTTTACCTTTTCACCTTTCACAAATAACGCGCAATGCCGGACAAGATGGCTGGTTCCCCCATGTCATCTTATCCGGCATTATGCCCTCCGATGATGAGTACAAAACTCTCTTCGCAAGTATGGCGCGGCGTTTCCCACAGTGCTTTTCAGCCCCGGCGGCCGCCGTTCACGGGTGCAAAGGTAGTCATTAAGCGCGTGCCTTGCAAGTTTGCCGCGATGTTTTTGTGCGCGGTTTCACGCCCTTTCCCGTAATGCATTGTCGCTGTCAGTGTAACGCCTTGATATTCAATGCGTTGTGAAAGGCCGTCTTTTGGCTTGCAAAAGACGGCCTTTTGCTTTGCAATTCATGGCCTTTTACAATGCAAAACATGGTCTTTTGGGTTCATCCGCAGTTTGCTTGGATGAAATAATTGTATTTTAGTTTGTTTTTTGTCATCGCATTTCGTGTACACATCATGTTGCAATCCAGGCAGTCGGTAACCGTCATTCCGCGCTCCGACGCGGAATCCAGAAAACATCTAAGGCATCAAACGACGTAGGTTGCATACACTGGATTCCGCGTCGGAGCGCGGAATGACGGTTACCGACTGCCTGGATTATAGTAGGATACAGCCAGAAGCAAGAAAAATAAACACAGGAATAAATGTTTTATACTATCCAAACAAACTGCGGATAAACCCGTCAACGGCATTTCAGCAGGCCGCCTGCGGCGTTAAAAAAACTAATTTTCGGCATTTTTCCTTATTATATTAGGTAATTACGGCGATATTCAGTAATTTTGCAGCTCGCATTTGATAATCATTAAAAATAACATAAAAAACGTAAGATGAAAGTTTCATTTGAAAATCCTGACAAGGTGAACGGACTTATCACCTTGACCGTAGAAGAGGCTGACTATAAGGACAATGTCGAGAAGACACTGAAGAACTACCGCAAGAAGGCCAACGTGCCGGGTTTCCGCGTGGGCATGGTGCCTATGGGGATGATTAAGAAGCAGTATGGCACGGCTGTCAAGGTGGACGAAATCAACAAGCTCCTCGGCGAGGAAATATATAAATATGTGAAGGACAACAACATCCAGATGCTCGGCGAGCCGCTGGCGCACGAGGCGCAGGAGCCGGTCGACCTGGAGAAGGACGCTCCCTACACGTTCCAGTTTGACATTGCCGTCGCTCCCGAGATGGACGCTACGCTGACTGCCAAGGACACCGTAGACCACTATACAATCACCGTTGACGACGACGTAATCAACCGCCAGGTTGACATGTTCGCGTCGCGTGCCGGCCACTATGACAAGGTGGAGGAGTACCAGGCCAACGACATGCTGAAGGGCGACCTGCGCGAGCTTGACGAGAAAGGCAACACCAAGGAGGGCGGCATCACCGTTGAGGGCGCTGTCCTGATGCCCGACTACATCAAGGCGGACGACCAGAAGAAGCTCTTTGAGGGCTGCAAGCTGGGCGACATCATAACGTTCAACCCGAAGAAGGCTTACCCCGAAAGCGATATCGAAGTGGCTTCGCTGCTCAAGATGAAGAAGGAAGAGGTGGCCGACCTGACGGCCGATTTCAGCTATCAGGTTACTGAAATATCGCGCTACGTGAAGGCCGAGGTCAACCAGGAACTGTTCGACCAGGTGTTCGGCAAGGACGCCGTGAAGGACGAAGCCGACTTCCGCGCCAAGATTGCGGAGGGTCTGAAGAAGCAGTTTGAGGTAGACACCGACTTCAAGTTCATCCAGGACGTGCGCAAGTACATGGAAAACAAGGTAGGCCAGCTGACATATCCCGACGCTCTCCTGAAGCGCATCATGCTCAACAACAACAAGGACAAGGGCCAGGAATATGTCGACAAGAACTACGAGCAGAGCATCAAGGAGCTTACATGGCACCTCATCAAGGAGCAGCTCGTCAAGGCCAACGGCATAAAGATTGAGGACGCCGACATCAAGGAGACAGCCAAGGAGGCCGCACGCGCACAGTTTGCACAGTACGGCATGAACAACATACCCGAGGAGTACATCGACAACTACGCTACGGACATGCTCAAGAAGCGCGAGTACATCGACTCTTTCGTTGACCGCAGCGTTGACCGCAAGCTCACGGAGGCGTTGAAGAAGGTTGTGAAACTCAACGAGAAGACCGCCACTCTGGACGAGTTCAACAAGCTGATGCAGGGCGAATAAATAATTTTTTGCGAAAAAACTTCCGCGAAATAGGGGAGGTTTCCGACTTTTTTATTAACTTTGTTCCGCACGAACAAGCGAAAAGGGTCGGTAACCTCCTCTTCGCATGTAATATAAATAGGTGGGAAATGCAATTTTCGTAAAGGCTTCAGCCGTGGCGGCACGGCGCGGCCTGTGTGGCGGAATGCCGCGGGGCGATTATTCATTTTTCATTTTTAATTGTTAATTTAATACATAGATGAACGACTTTAGAAAATATGCCACCGGCCATCTCGGCATGAACGGCATGGCGCTCGACGACGTGATGAAGGCGCAGATGCAGTATCTAAACCCCTACATCCTTGAGGAACGCCAGCTGAACGTAACCCAGATGGACGTGTTTTCGCGCCTGATGATGGACCGCATCATCTTCCTCGGCACGCAAATCGACGACTATACGGCCAACACTTTGCAGGCACAGCTGCTTTATCTCGACTCGACCGACCCGGGCAAGGACATATCGATATACATCAACAGTCCCGGAGGCAGCGTTACGGCTGGCCTCGGCATATATGACACCATGCAGTTCATATCGAGCGACGTGGCAACCATCTGCACCGGCATGGCCGCTTCCATGGCCGCGGTGCTGCTCGTCTCGGGTACGGAAGGCAAGCGCTCGGCGCTCACCCACAGCCGCGTGATGATACACCAGCCGCTCGGCGGAGTGCAGGGACAGGCTTCCGACATTGAAATCGAGGCCAAGGAAATACTTAAGTTCAAGAAAGAGCTGTACACAATCATATCCGAACACTCGCACACGCCTTACGAGAAGGTGTACAAGGACTCCGACCGCAACTACTGGATGACCGCCGAGGAGGCCAAGGAATACGGCATGATAGACAACGTGCTGGTAAGGAAGAAGGACAGCAACACACCTAACGCGCAAGATGGCAAGCAGGAGTAACAGGATGGAAAAGGTTTGCAGCTTCTGCGGATGCAGCGAGAAGGAGGTGAAGCTGCTCATCACCGGCCTTACAGGATACATCTGTGAGGACTGCGCCGCGCAGGCTTACGAAATCGTGCGCTCCACCGGCGTGCTTGACGAAGGACAGCGCAAGACGGGCAAGAAGTTCAGGCCGAAGAGAGTGCCGAAGCCCGTCGAAATAAAGGAATACCTTGACCAGTACGTCATAGGGCAGGACGACGCCAAGCGTTGCCTGGCCGTTGCGGTGTACAACCATTACAAACGACTGCAACAGCCGGCTGACGACAACGGTGTGGAGATAGAGAAGAGCAATATAATAATGGTGGGCAGCACCGGCACGGGCAAGACATTGATGGCCCGTACCATAGCCAAGCTGCTCGATGTGCCGTTCACCATCGTCGACGCGACGGTCTTCACCGAGGCCGGTTATGTGGGCGAGGATGTCGAGAGCATACTTAGCCGCCTGCTCCAGGTGGCCGACTACGACGTGGAGGCCGCCCAGCGCGGCATCGTCTTCATCGACGAAATCGACAAAATAGCGCGTAAGAGCGACAATCCGTCAATCACACGCGACGTGAGCGGCGAAGGAGTGCAGCAGGGTTTGCTCAAACTCTTGGAAGGAACGATGGTCAACGTGCCCCCACAGGGCGGCCGAAAGCATCCCGACCAGGAGTATATCCACGTTGACACGAAGAACATTCTATTCATCTGCGGCGGCGCGTTCGACGGCATCGAGCGTAAAATCGCCCAGAGGATGAACACTCATGTGGTGGGCTACAACTCCGTACAGAACGTGCGCAACATCGACAAGAACGACCTGATGAAGTACATACTGCCGCAAGACCTCAAGTCTTTCGGCCTCATACCTGAAATCATCGGCCGCTTGCCTGTGCTCACATATCTTAATCCTTTGGACAGGAACGCGCTGCGCTCCATCCTCGTTGAGCCTAAGAACTCAATCGTGAAGCAGTACAAGAAGCTGTTTGAGATGGACGGGATAAAACTCACATTCACCGAAGATGCTCTCGACTTCATCGTCGACAAGGCCATGGAGTACAAGCTCGGGGCGCGCGGACTGCGCTCAATCGTGGAGAGCGTAATCATGGATGCGATGTTTGAAGTCCCGTCAAAGAAGGTCGAATCCTTTGAGGTAACTCTCGACTACGCCCGCCGGCAGTTGGAGAAGGCTCACTTCCACAAGCTCGAAAGTGCTTGAGGAAGGCGGCGGTTGCGCACTAACAATAAAAAAGTCACTCTGTTTGTTTTATGAATAACGACGTTAATCTGATAGAGAAACTGAAGCAGTATTTCGGCTTCGACAAGTTCAAGGGCAACCAGGAAGCCATCATCCGCAACCTTCTTGACGGCAAGGACACGTTCGTGCTGATGCCGACAGGCGGCGGAAAGTCGCTGTGTTACCAGCTTCCGTCGCTTATCATGGACGGTACGGCCATCGTCATTTCGCCGCTGATTGCCCTGATGAAGAACCAGGTTGACGTAATCAACGGCATGACAGAGGCCGACGGAGTGGCGCATTACTTGAACTCGTCGCTCAACAAGTCGGCCATCGACCGTGTGAAGTCGGACATTCTGGAAGGCAAGACCAAGCTGCTGTATGTGGCTCCAGAGTCGCTGACGAAGGAGGACAACGTCGACTTTCTGCGTGGTGTGAAAATATCATTCTACGCCGTTGACGAGGCGCATTGCATCTCGGAGTGGGGGCATGACTTCCGTCCGGAGTACCGGCGGATACGTCCCATCATCAATGAAATAGGCAACGCGCCGGTCATTGCGCTTACGGCTACGGCCACGGACAAGGTGCGCACCGACATAAAGAAGAGCCTCGGAATACTCGACGCGACAGAATACAAAAGCTCGTTCAACCGTCCCAACCTCTATTATGAGGTGCGCCATAAGACCAAGGACATTGACAAGCAGATAGTGAAGTTCATCAAGCAGAACGCAGGCAAGAGCGGAATAATATACTGTCTGTCGCGCAAGAAGGTGGAGGAGCTGGCCGCCGTGCTGCGCGCCAACGACATAAAGGCCGCCGCCTATCATGCAGGGCTTGACTCGGCGACGCGCTCCGCCACGCAGGACGACTTCCTCATGGAGAGCATCGACGTAATTGTGGCGACAATAGCGTTCGGCATGGGCATCGACAAACCCGACGTGCGCTTCGTCATCCACTACGACATACCGAAGAGCTTAGAGGGATATTACCAGGAGACAGGCCGTGCAGGGCGCGACGGAGGAGAAGGGAAGTGCATCGCCTTCTATTCTTACAAAGACCTGAAGAAACTCGAAAAGTTTATGGAAGGCAAGCCTGTGGCCGAGCAGGACATAGGCCGCCAGCTGTTGCAGGAGACTGCGGCGTATGCCGAGTCGTCGGTATGCCGCAGGAAGATGCTGCTGCATTATTTCGGCGAAGAGTACGATAAAGACAACTGCGGCAACTGTGACAACTGCCTGCACCCCAAGACAAAGGTTGAGGGAAAGGACGCCTTGATGGTGGTGTTGCAGGCTGTCGCCGCCCTGAAGGAGGATTTCCGTACAGATTATGTAATAGATTTTGTCGAGGGAAAGGACACCAACGACATCGTCGCCCACAAGCACGACAAGCTTGATGAGTTCGGTTCGGGCGAGGACATGGACGGGAAACTGTGGAACCCTGTCATACGCCAGGCGCTCATCGCAGGCTTCTTGAAGAAAGACGTTGAGAATTACGGAATACTCAAACTCACGGCGGCCGGCAAGAAGTTCATGAAGAAGCCGGAGTCGTTTATGATTGTCCTTGACAACGAGTTCAGCGAAGACGAGGAGGAAGAGGAGGGCGGAAGCGGCAGTTCTGCGCTCGACCCGGCGCTCCACTCCATGCTGAAAGACCTGCGTAAGAAGGTGAGCAAGCAGGCAGGGCTGCCTCCTTACGTCATCTTCCAGGACATTTCGCTCGAGCAGATGGCCACCGTTTATCCCATCACCCTTGACGACTTGCAGAACATACAGGGCGTAGGCGCGGGCAAGGCGCGCCGCTACGGCAAGGAGTTTGTCGCCTTAATAAAGAAGTATTGCGAGGAAAACGACATCGAGCGGCCCGAGGATTTGCGCGTAAGGACAGTCGCCAAGAAGTCAGTACTGAAGGTGAAGATAATACAGAGCATCGACCGCCAGGTTGCCCTTGACGACATAGCCGAGGCGCAGGGCATCGACTTCGACACGCTCCTGGACGAGGTTGAGGCCATCGTCTACAGCGGAACGAAGCTCAACATCGACTATTTCCTCGAAGAAGTGATGGACGACGACCATGTGGACGACATCTACGAATACTTTAAGGAGAGCGACACCGACGACCTTGAGACCGCCCTCGACGAGCTTGGCGGCGACTACCCGGAGGAGGAAGTGAGGCTGGTGCGCATCAAGTTCATGTCAGACATGGGCAACTGAAAATATTTACATGTTTACGGAAGGCGGCTTTTCGCATTGCGAAAGGCCGCCTTTTGTGTTGTGATATGCCGTCTTTTACACGCTGAAAGACGGCCTTTTGGAATGTAAAACACGGCATATTGGAAACACGCTGGCTGCCAGGCGGTTACGGAGAGGACGTCATGCGCCTTTTAATGCGTGCAAAATTGTGTTGAATTGGGACGCTTTTTCGTATGCCGGTGATGGTGAATTTCATTGTCCTGAAATAAAAAAGTCCGGATTTTTTTGTTTTTTCAGATACGTTTACGTATCTTTGCTGCGTGTTATTTTAATTTAACCAACTATGAAACACTTAGTTTTTCTTGTTCTGTGCCTATTTATGTGCTGTGGCGCATACGCGCAGAATGATGTCCAAAAATTTCCCCCCCCCATGGGGAAAAGTTAAAAACCCTAAAATCTGCTGACGGAAAGCGTGGCAATGCCTTTGTTGCGCCGCCATCGGTTGTGCAGCGTTACGAGGCCATGCAGCGTGCCAAGAAGTAGGAAAAGCTGCAAGCCAGCCGTGCCGGAAGAGTTGTGCAGAGAGCTGTCCCCGTGCGGCCAAGTCTTGCACAGGTAGAGGCTGGCAAGGCACGCATAACGCTTAATGTGGAGAGCGGTTATATAGGGTGTGGCTACCAGTTGCTTCTCGATGAGGACTGCGAGTTCGCAGGAACGTTTGACGAGTTGTCCGTGGGCTATTTGTATCACGATGCCGAATACACTGTGCCCGAAGACGCTTCAGAGTATAACAACTCTTTGGAGGCAGGACAGACGGCTTCGGTCGACGTGCCGGCCGGCAAGTATGACTTTTACGTGTTGGGTTGTGACACATATATGTTGTCGACCTATACCTTGGAAGGTGAGGCTGAAGGCGACGATTTTGAGTTCAAGAGCGGTTGCGAGTATGTGTTTACCGTCAGGACGGGAGGCTTTTTTGAGAACGTCACGCTTACGAGCGTAGCTCCCGTTGAGATAGGGGTAAGTGGCATAACGTCGCCTGCTACAGGCGAGAACCTTACCGCTGCGGAGAAAGTCACCGCCACTATATTCAACGAAGGTACCGAGCCTGCCACCGGATTTACTGCTACATTCACAGTTGACGACGGTCAGCCTGTTACGGAAACCGTAACGCAGACTGTCCCCGCAAGCGGAAGCATCGACTATACTTTCACCGCCACGGCCGACCTTTCGGCGCCAGGCATGCATAAAATTACCGTCACGGTAGCCAGCGACGAAGACTGCCTTGCAAGTAATAACACAATGACGGCAACGGTGAACAACATTGCCCCGATACCGACTCCTTATGTCTGCGAGTTCAATGAGGATGTGGATGTCGAGGAATGGACTGTAATCGATAAAGCCAGTGACAAGATAACATGGAAGGTTGTGCCTGAAAGCGGATTTGCCGAGATAAGGTATAATGCGGCAAAGCCTTTGGATGATTATCTTGTAACAAGTAATTCCATAAGCCTTAAGGCCGGTACAAGCAAGATTGTCATTGACTACAATGCGCGTGAACGTATATTGGGCGACCCCAATTACGAGGATTTCGAGGTGCTTTATGGCAAGTCTTCAGATGTCAGTTCGATGGCAGTGCTTGGAAAAGCGGAGAACTTTACATGGAAGGAAGGCGGCTACGTATTGCCTTTGAACATCGAGCTTGACGAGGCTGGGGCTTACTATTTCGCAATACATGCAACTTCGGCGATTGGTAATTACGGCATAGAGATAAACAAGGTGGAAATATCCGAAGGCGCGTTTGCTGGCACGCCCGACCTTGTTCTTGACCGTGTTGTGCTGCCTATGTCGAACTGTTCGCTTACGGCGGACGAGACAGTGACCGCTGAAATATCAAACAACGGCACGGGCGGAGTGGCCGGTTTCACGCTTGAATGCACGGTAAACGGCGAGGTAAAGGCCACGAAAGGGTTTGCAACGGCTGTGCCTGCATACGGTAATGTTACTGTAGAGATTGAAGGTGTAGACCTTTCAGCTCCTGATAAATATACAGTCGGCGTAAGGATAACCGAAGTAGAGCCGGCGGAAGGCCAGAACCCAGAGGCCGTAACCGATAATAATTATGCCGAGGCGGCCGTTACCCACTTCACCCCTGTTGACGTTCCTGTTACTTGGAACTTTAATGACGAAGCCCAGCGTGCCGACTGGACGGGTGGCGACTCATGGATTTACGACGGCGAATACAACTCTGCGATATATTGTACGGGCACGACTCCTCTAACCTCACGCGGCGTAAACCTTGAAGCCGGCAAGACTTACAGGCTGACTTACAACTACGCCGCAGGTGCTTACGGCGGCTATGTGTCAGAAAGTTATGATATAATTATAGGTAAGGACGGTGCGCCTCTCGACGAGTGGAGCGTTCTGTATCCGTTCACTAACATTTATACGAATGATATTTTTGCCGACGCAGAGTTGAGGTTCAAGGCACCGTCTGACGGCATTTATTCGTTCGGTTTCAGGCAGGAAACGTCCAACGGCACTTTAAATCTGCGCAGCGTAACCGTTGCAGAGGTCGCTCCTTATGATGTAACGCTCAGCGTTACGGGCATTCCCACCAAGCTGCCGAAGGCGCAGACCGGAAGTATGGCGTTGTCGGCAAAGGTCTACAACTATGGCTCGGAGAGCGTGTCAGGCACTGTTACGGTAGAGGTCGGCGGCAAGCAGGCCGGTTCCGCCCGGTTTGAAGACCTTGCCTCATTGGCAACCAAGACGTTAAGCATACCCGTCACCGTGGGCGATTCGGGTCTCGGCTCGCTGGCGGTCGAAGTGAATGCGGAAATCGACGGCCATGAAGACGGCAATCCGGCGGACAACATGGTATCGGCTGACGTTGAACTGACGGAAGACATTTTGGCTTACGACCACTTGACCGACGGAATGTATGATGACAATTCCATAGGTTTGGGTGATGGTCAAGAATGCACCGCAGGCACGGTGTTCCACATCAGCAAGGCAGCTACGCTTGATGGCCTCTCCATAGGTTGGGGCGAGGTTACAGGCCAGCAGATAGGTCTTGCGGCATATAAATGGAATGTTGACGGGCAGTCTTCGGGCGACGGATTATATATCTTGGACGATGCTGTGTTCTCGACCACTGCCGGCCAGGGCACTGAAATCGGCCAGCATGACTACATGTTCGACGAGCCTGTGACGCTTGAACCTGGTGATTATCTGTTTACTGTAACTTATGAGGGCATGGGCCTTGCCGTCGACCGCGTGCTTCCCGGACAGCTGTATTTGCTTATGGATAGCAACGGAACTATGGTGGCATACGACCAGGCGAGCGCAGGCTTCGGCACACCGGCCATCCGCGCAATCCTGGGCGAGGCCACGGAGTCGGGCATCAACACTGTTGACACCGGTTCAGGTACTTCCGGCATAGTTTACAATCAAGCCGACAAGGCTTTTGTCGGTACATCGTCAGCAGGCGCGGCGGTAAGCCTTGACGTTTATTCGGCGTCGGGTGCGATGCTTGGCAGTGCAAGTTCTGACGGCGGCGAGTGCCGCTTCGACGCGTCAAGGCTTGTTCCGGGCGTTTATGTTGTCAAGATGACGACTGCCGACGGCATAGTGACGAATAAGTTTGTAGTGGAGTAATCCGCTGTCTGCCGGTGTCTGCCGGCAATAATGCGGTTCGCAGTTCATGGCGGACAAGGCTGTAGCCTTGTCCGCCTTTTTGCCGTTTGCGCCATTGTATATTCAAGGTATGTTGTTCCCTGCAATGTTTGGGTGGAGCATGGTTTGCCGTGTTTTACATTCTAAAAGGCCGTCTTTTACACGCTGAAAGACGGCCTTTTGGAATGTAAAACACGGCATATTGGAAACACGCTGGCTGCCAGGCGGTTACACGCCTGCCGCCAGAGCGTGCCGCAGTGTTGTCCCGACGGCTTTTAACCGCCGTCGGGACAACGCGTCTTTGCGGCCTGACGGGCAAGGCGGTGACGGCGGTGCGCAATGGGTTAATTTGCATTAAAACATCAATTAAATGGCGATACAGGGGGCGTGTATTGGATTTTTTTTGCTAAATTTGCACGCAATAAATTTTCAAGTTATATATGTCATCATTTGTTGCAGATAAAATTGTAATGGACGGCTTGACTTTTGACGACGTCCTCTTAATCCCTGCTTATTCTGAAGTATTGCCTAAGACGGTAGAGTTGCAAACCAAGTTCACGCGCAACATAGCGTTGAACATACCGTTCGTAACGGCGGCGATGGACACCGTTACCGAATCGGCCATGGCCATTGCCATAGCGCGCGAGGGCGGCATCGGCGTAATCCACAAGAACATGTCAATCGCCGAGCAGGCGCGGCAGGTTGCCATCGTGAAGCGCGCCGAGAACGGAATGATATACGACCCCGTAGTCATCCGCCGCGGCTCTACGGTGAAGGACGCTCTCGACATGATGGCCGAGTACCACATCGGAGGCATACCCGTGGTTGACGACGAGGGCCACCTGGTGGGCATCGTGACCAACCGCGACCTGCGTTTCGAGCGTCGTCTCGACAGGAAAATCGACGACGTGATGACCCGTGAGAACCTTGTCACCACACACATGCGCACCGACCTTTCCGACGCAGCGCAGATATTGCAGGAGAACAAGATTGAGAAACTCCCCGTGGTTGACTCTGACAACAAGCTCGTAGGCCTTATAACGTATAAGGACATAACCAAGGCCAAGGACAAGCCCATGGCCTGCAAGGACGATAAAGGCCGTCTGCGCGTGGCCGCCGGAGTGGGAGTCACGGTTGATACGCTCGACCGCATCCAGGCATTGGTTGAGGCTAACGCCGACGCGATAGTGATAGACACTGCCCACGGACACTCGAAGGGTGTTGTTGAAAAGCTGCGCGAGGCTAAGGCTTCGTTCCCCGGCGTTGACATCGTAGTGGGCAACGTGGCTACCGGAGAGGCTGCCAAGATGCTTGTTGACAACGGAGCCGACGCGGTAAAGGTGGGCATCGGCCCGGGCAGCATCTGCACAACGCGCGTTGTCGCAGGCGTAGGTGTGCCGCAGCTCAGTGCCGTTTATGATGTTGCCTGCGCCTTGAAGGACACCGATGTGCCCCTTATCGCCGACGGCGGACTGCGCTATTCGGGCGACGTGGTAAAGGCTTTGGCCGCAGGAGGACACAGCGTGATGATAGGCTCGCTCGTTGCCGGAACGGAGGAAAGCCCCGGCGACACCATAATATTCAACGGACGAAAGTTCAAGAGCTACCGCGGAATGGGCAGCCTCGAGGCCATGGAGAACGGCTCGAAGGACCGTTACTTCCAGGCTGACACCAAGGACGTTAAGAAACTCGTGCCCGAAGGCATCGCCGGCCGCGTGCCGTACAAAGGCACTTTGCAGGAAGTTGTCTACCAACTCTGCGGCGGACTGCGTTCAGGCATGGGCTACTGCGGCGCTAAGGACATAGAGACGCTGCACGGTGCGAAGTTTGTCCGCATAACCAACGCCGGTGTGCTGGAGAGCCATCCGCACGACATTTCAATCACAAGCGAGGCTCCCAACTACTCAAGGCCGGAGTGATGCCTGTCAAATAAGTGACATGCAGACAATAACAAGCAGGCAAGCTGACAAGCGGCAAGGCAGACATGCCTTGTCACTTGTCGACTTGTCACTCGTCAACTAATATATGATGAAGTTTCAAACCGTCATTGCCGCCATGCTTCTTTGCGGAGGCATGGCTTGTGCGCAGCAGGCAGACCCCGTGCTGATGAAAATCAACGGCGTGCCCGTAACACGCTCGGAGTTCGAGTATTCATACAACAAGAACAACTCGGCCGACGTCATCGACCGTAAGACCGTTGACGAATATGTAGACCTTTTCATCAATTACAAGCTGAAAGTGGCCGCCGCGCTCGACGCCAGGCTCGACACCCTGCCGTCGTTCAAGCAGGAGTACGCGTTGTACCGCGACCAGGAAGTGCGTCCTGTTTTCGTAGACAGCACTGCCATGCTGGCGGAAGCCAGGGCCGTGTACGACCGCACCAAGGAGCACATAGGGCCGCGCGGGCTTGTCAAGCCTGCACATATATTAATGTATGTGGAGCAGAAAGCCCCAACGGCTAAGTATGAGGAGGCGCGCCGCCGGGCAGACTCTTTGTATAATGTGCTGAAGGGCGGAGCCGATTTTGCCGAACTCGCGCGCAAGTATTCGCAAGACCCCGGGTCGGCGAAGAACGGCGGCGAGCTGCCGTGGCTTCAGCCGGGACAGACACTGAAGGAGTTTGAGGACGCGGCGTATGCCTTGCAGCCGGGCCAGATGAGCGGCGTGGTGGAGTCTCCCGTGGGCTTCCACATAATATTGATGAAGGCGCGCAAGCAGCTCGAACCGTTCGACACGTTGAAAAACGACATACTTGCCTTCATCGAAAAGCGCGGAATGCGCGAGCGCATAATCGACAGGAGAATCAATGAAATAGTGAAATCGTCGGAAGGAAAGCTGACAAAGGAAGATGTGTTGAGCCGCAAGGCCGACGAGCTTTCGGCGTCAGACCCAGCCCTGAAGTACCTTTTGCAGGAATACCACGACGGCCTGCTGCTCTATGAAATCAGCAACCGCACGGTGTGGGAGAAGGCCGCCAAGGACGAGGCTGGTCTCGAGGCGTATTTCAAGAAGAACAAGAAGCGGTATTATTGGGACGAACCGAGATACAAGGGCATGGTGTACCACGTCAAGCAGAAGGACGATGTGAAGGCTGTGCGCGAGTGTGTCGAGGACGTGCCGTTCAGCAAGTGGGCCGAGGTTCTGCGCTCCACGTTCAACAACGACTCCGTACTTAGGATACGTGTGGAGAAAGGCATATTCAAGGAAGGCGACAATGCGTTCATCGACAAGATGGTGTTCGGCAAGGATACAACCGTTACGCAGCTCAAGGGGTTCCCCATAGACGCCGTCTACGGCAAGCTTCTGAAGAAGAAACCCGACAGCTACGAGGACGTGCGCGGACTTGTAACGGCCGACTATCAAGAGATGCTCGAGAAGCAGTGGGTGGCCGATTTGCGGAGGAAATACCCCGTAGAGGTGTACCGCGACGTGTTGGAAACAGTAAACAAGCATAGCAAATAAAGATATGAAGATAACAGGCAAAACCGCCTTATGGCTTGCCGCATCGGTGTTTTTCATTGCCGGTGCCAGTGCAGGCACGGTCAACGGCGGCGTAGAAGGCGGCGCTGATGCGGCTGCAAAGGTTGATTCCGTCAACGCGGAACCCAATCCCGCCAGTGTGGTTGACGAGGTTGTATGGGTCGTCGGAGACGAGGCCATCCTCCTTTCAGATGTCGAGAATGTCAAGATGCAGAGCGAGCAGGAAGGCATCAAGTGGGACGGCAACCCCGATTGCGCCATTCCCGAGCAGCTTGCCGTGCAAAAGCTGTTCCTCCATCAGGCGGCAATCGACTCGGTGGAAGTGACCGAATCCGACGTGGCTCGCAGTGTTGAACAGCAGATTAACTTCTGGATTCAGACGGCAGGAGGCAAGGAAAAGCTTGAGGAATACAAGAACATGAGCCTCTCCGAGTTGCGTCAGACACTGCACGACGACTTCCGCGACAGGCTAATGATTGAGCGCGAGCGCGAACAGTTGGTGCAAGACATTACAGTATCGCCGGCCGACGTGCGCCGTTATTTCAGCCAGTTGCCTGAAGACAGTCTGCCAATCATTCCTACGGAGGTGGAAGTTCAAATCCTGACCCGTGAGCCGAAGGTCGCCCAAAAGGAAATAGACCGTGTGAAGAACGAGCTTCGCGAGTACACGGAGCGCGTCACCAAGGGTGAGACTTCGTTCGCGACGCTGGCCCGTCTTTATTCTGAAGACCCGGGAACGGCGCGCCAAGGCGGCGAGTTTCAGGACTATGTGGGGCGTGGAATGCTTGACCCGACGTTTGCGAACGTGGCGTTCAACCTGACCGACCCTAAGAAGATATCGAAGATTGTGGAGACGGAGTTCGGCTTCCACATCATCCAGCTCATCGACAAGCGTGGCGACAAAATCAAGGTAAGGCACATCCTGCTCAAGCCGAAGGTGACGCAGGGGGAAATCGACATGGCCAAGTTGCAGCTTGACTCCATAGCCGACAACATCAGGGAAGGCAAGTTCTCGTTCGAGGAGGCGGCCTCTTTCCTGTCGGACGACAAGGACACGCGCAACAACAACGGACTTATGGCCAACATGGGCGACGACGGCCGCATGACGAGCCGTTTCCAGATGCGCAACCTTCCGTCGGAAATTGCGCGCGTGGTGGACACGCTCAAGGTGGGCGAAGTGTCCGCTCCGTTCCAGATGATAAGCGAGAAGAACGGCAAGACGCTGTGTGCCGTGGTGAAGCTGAAGAACCGTGTTGAGACGCACCGCGCCACAATCACGGAGGATTTCCAGGCGATGAAGAACATAGTCCTCGCCAAGCGCAAGGAGGAATTCATCGAGAAGTGGATTCAGGACAAGATAAAGACGACGTATGTGCGCATCAACGACCGTTATAAAGGTTGTGATTTCCGTTACCAAGGCTGGATTAGATGACGAAAGAAAATAATATCAAGGCTTTGTTCCGTGGGCATAGGGTGCTGTTAGTGGCCGCCCTGTGCCTTTTTGGACTTGGTTGGGTGCAGTCGCGCCAGGCTCCGAAGAAGAAGGCGCGGCCGAAGACCAGCGAACGTGTGTTCCTGCTCCATGCCGACCGTCTGCGTTTCGACCAGTTCGGGCCTGTGCCCGGCGCGCAGGTGCTCAACGGCAATGTGGCTTTCCGTCACCAAGGTGCGAAGCTGTATTGCGACAGCGCTTACTTCTATCAGGAAAGCAATTCGTTCCGCGCCTTCGGCCGTGTCAGGATGTACCAGGGCGACACTTTGTCGCTTTTCAGCGACTACGCGTATTACGACGGCAACGACCAGATGGCCGAGGCGCGTTACAACGTGGTGCTGACCCACCGCAAGACCAAGCTCTACACCGACAGCCTTAACTACGACCGCCTGTACGGCATAGGCTATTTCTTCGAGGGTGGCAAGATGATTGACAAGGACAACGTGCTCGTTTCTGACTGGGGAGAGTATGATACGGAGACGCGCGAGGCCGTGTTCAACTATAACGTGAACCTCAAGAACCCGCAGTTCGTGCTTGAGACAGACACCCTGCACTACTATACGCAGACTTCATTGGCGCACATCGTAGGCCCGTCGAAAATCACGTCGGACGGCAGTGTCATCCACACCTCGCAGGGGTATTACGATACCGACAAGGACTTTGCCCGGCTGTACGGCCGCTCCACGCTTGTGAACGGCGGCAAGACGCTGACCGCCGACAGCCTGTTCAACGACGACAAGACCAAGGTCAGCGAAGGCTTTGGCAACGTAGTGTACAACGATACGGTGAACAAGAACGCCATGACGAGCAATTACTTCTGGTACAACGACAGTACGGGCTATGCCTTCGCAACCGACAGTGCCGTGATGAAGGACTACTCGCAGGGCGACACCCTGTTCGTGCATTCGGACACGATGAAGGTCTACACGTTCAACATCAACACCGACTCCGTTTACCGCAAGGCGCATTGTTATTATAAGGTGAGGGCGTTCCGCACCGACGTACAGGCCGTGTGCGACTCGCTTGTGTACAACACGCAGGACTCTTGCCTCACCATGTACCGCGACCCCATCACCTGGAACGCCAACCGCCAGCTGCTGGGCGAGGTCATCAAGGTGTACATGAAGGACTCAACCATCGACCATGCGCACGTCATAAACCAGGCCCTTTCGGCCGAGATGCTGCGCGACAGCCTGAAGTTCAACCAAGTGTCGTCGCGCGAGATGTTCGGTTTCTTCGAGGACGGCGAAATCCGCAAGACGGAGGCCGTGGGCAACGTGCAGGCCATTTACTACATGCAGGACGACCGTGACAGCTCGTTCACCAACATGGGTTATATCGAGACCGACACCATGCGCATGTTCATGAAGGACAGGAAGATGCAGAAAATATGGACGTGCAAGCAGACAGGGAAGATGTACCCCATCACGCAAATACCGCCAGACAAGAAGGAACTGCCGGCGTTTGTATGGTTCGACTACATCCGTCCGCGCGACAAGTACGACATATTCAACTGGCGCGGCAAGGCCAAGGGCACGGAGCTGCGCAACATAGAGCGGCGTGCCGCCCCGTTGCAGTTTATCGGCAATGGCGGCGTTGTGACTGATGAAGCGCCTGCCGCGCCGCCTGTAGCTCCGCCGGAGCAGGCCGCCGTGACAGAAAAAGCTGCCGCGGAGCAACCGCAGGAGGCTGCCGCAGGAAAAACGGAGGACTGACGCATGGGACTGTTCAACCAGCGCAAGCCGCGCCGCTTCGACCATAGGTACATGTTCGTAGACGAGCGCAAGGACAAGCTCAGGGCCGTGGAGCAGCGCGCCAAGGCGGAGCTTGGCGGCGGGGGCGAGCCTCCGTCGGGGCACGAACGGCTGCGCGGTGTGTTCCTCAATGCCACGCGCCATGCGTCGCGCCGCCGCGAACGCCGCCTGGCCGGTGGCTTCGTGCTTACATACGGGGCTATCCTCGTGCTGCTCGTAATCCTCGTCGCGGTGTGGAAGATGCTGCTCTCCATGTAGCTGATGGCGGCGCTCCGTGTGACATGGCGGGGTTGACAAATTGTCGGTCGGCCATGAATTTTTATTCCATTCACGTGTGTTCGGTATAATTATAGTATGATAATAACCTAACTTCAAACTGTCGGTTGGTAACTGTCATTCCGCGCTACGACGCGGAATCCAGTGTAAACGCCCAGGCTTTTCAATGTTATTTGTACTGGATTCCGCGTCGTAGCGCGGAATGACAGTTACCAACTGACAGTTTGGAACAAGGAAACAGGCAAGTCATATTTCTATTAGGAGGATTATTTCTTATGCCAACTTACAGTCCGTTCATAACTTATTGAAAACCAGAATGTTGCAAAACGGCGTGCAAAAGGCCGTGTTTCGCGTTGCAAAAGGTGGCCTTTCGCCGTGTGAAACATGGCCTTTTGCACGCCGTTTTGCCGCCTTTCGCAACGCCGCTTGCCTGCGGCACGGTTTTTGCAACACGCTTTTACAGTAGAAAGACATTATAATACGATGAGCGACATAATACAACTGCTGCCCGACTCGGTGGCCAACCAAATAGCCGCAGGCGAGGTGATACAGCGCCCTGCGTCGGTAATCAAGGAACTGGTGGAGAACTCCATCGACGCCGGCGCGCGCACGGTGAACGTGCTCGTGACCGATGCCGGGCGCACGTCAATCCAGGTGATTGACGACGGATGCGGCATGTCGGAGACCGACGCGCGCATGTCATTCGAGCGGCATGCCACATCCAAAATACGCAAGGCCGACGACCTCTTCGCCCTTCACACCATGGGCTTCCGCGGAGAAGCCCTCGCCTCAATAGCCGCCGTGGCGCAGGTGGAGCTGCGCACGCGCGCCAAGGGCGACGACATCGGCACGCACCTGTCAGTCGCCGGGTCGAAGGTAGTAGGGCAGGAGCCTGTATCATGCCCCGTGGGCAGTAACTTCTCGGTGGAAAACCTGTTCTACAACGTGCCTGCGCGGAGGAAGTTCCTCAAGTCGAACGCCACCGAGCTTAACAACATTCTCGCCGCTTTCGAGCGCATAGCGTTGGTATATCCCGACGTCAGCTTCACCTTCCACAGCAACGGAGTGGAGACGTTCAACCTGAAAAGCGGCAATCTGCGCCAGCGCATCGTCGACATTTTCGGAAAGAAAATCAACGCCGACCTGCTGCCAATCGGCGTTGAGACCACCATCTGCAACATCACTGGCTTCGTAGGCAAGCCAGAGGCCGCGCGCAAGAAAGGGGCTCACCAGTACTTCTTTGTCAACGGGCGCTACATGAAGCATCCGTATTTCCACAAGGCCGTGATGACCGCTTACGAGCGCATCGTGCCGCAAGGGGAGCAAGTGCCGTACTTCATCTACTTCGACATAAACCCCGAAGACATCGACGTGAACATACACCCGACGAAGACCGAAATAAAGTTCGAGAACGAGCAGACCGTCTGGCAGGTGCTCATGGCCGCCGTCAAGGACGCCATAGGGCGGTTTAACGACGTGCCGTCAATCGACTTCGACACAGAGGGCAAGCCCGACATACCCGTCTTCGACCCTCACCACAACTCCTCGTCAGCCCCGAAAGTTGACTACAACCCGTCCTACAATCCCTTCAAGAGCACGCCGTCATACGTGCCCAAAGACCACGGCGGCGGTGCGCCCGGCGGTTGGGAACAGCTGTATGGGGCGGCGGCAGGCGGCGGTGACGGCGTTGTTCCTGACGCTCCCGAGGACGACGGCGGCCTGTTCGAGGCGGCCTGCGGCATGGATGAAAGCCCTGCCGTGCCCGAAGAGAAGTCGCCCGCTCACTACCAGTACAAGGGCAAGTACATCATGACGGCCGTAAAGTCGGGACTCATGATGATAGACCAGCACCGCGCACACGTCCGCATACTCTACGAGAAATACATGGCGCAGATGGACGGAAAGGGTGGCGCGTCGCAGCAGATGCTCTTCCCCGAAATGGTTACTTTCACCCCGTCGGAAGACGTCATGCTGCAAAAGATGCGGCAAGACCTCGACAACCTCGGCTTCGACCTCGCCCCGCTGGGCGGCGGCAGCTATTCGGTCAACGGCGTCCCGGCCGGCCTTGACGGCGTTGATTTCGTCAAGATGCTCAAGAACATGGTGGCCGAATACGTAGAGACGGGGGCTTCGGCGGCCGACGGAGTGCGCCGCCTGCTGGCCTTGCAGATGGCACGTGGGGCGGCAATCCCTTACGGCCAGGTGCTCGACAACGTGGAGATGGAGAACATCGTGAACGAGCTGTTCACCTGCTCCACGGTCAACTATTCCCCCGACGGCAAGACCGTCGTGGCCATGTTGAGGCAGCAGGATATCGAGCGGCTGTTTGGTTGAAAAGTCCTTAGAAGTGGCATCTTTGTCGGTAAATGCACTGAAATGTGTAAAATAAATTCACAAAAAGTGATGATTGTTTAGAATTTATTACTATCTTTGCAATGTAGAGCCTCCATAGAGAGGAGGCCCGGACAAATGTTTTATTGATTGTTTAATATTAAGAGCTATGAAGAAATTATTTATCGCATTGGTTTTTGCGTGTGTCTCTGTGACCGGCATGGCACAGAACCAAGACATTACGGAGAAGTACAGCGTTGCGACAAACTCGTTCTGGAGCAACTGGTTCATCCAGGGCGGCGTGACATGGGAAGCATGGTACGGCAATTACGAGGACGGCATGGGCTTCTCCAAGAACCCGTTTAAGGCGTTCCGTTCCAATCCCGGGTTTGCAATAGGCATCGGAAAATGGTTCACCCCCGGCCTAGGTCTCCGTACAAAGTTCCAGGGAGTGTGGGGTAAGTCCGTATGGAACGACCAGAACATCGAGACGCAAAACAGGTATTGGATACTCCGTGAGGACGTGCTGTTCAACCTTAGCAACCTCTTCTGCGGCTACAACGAGAACCGCGTATGGAACTTCATACCGTTCATCGGTGGAGGACTGGGCCGTTCTTGCACTTACAACGACTATGCCGTAGGCTTCACTCTCGGTATCTTGAACGAGTTTTGGGTGAACAAGCGTCTTGCCATCAACCTTGAAATAGGATGGAACCGCTACGAGAGCAGCCTCTGCGGAATGCCTGCAGAGTATGGAGAAGGCATAATGAGCCATCCTAACCATGTGTATGCCGAGGTGGGTGTTACGTTCAACCTGGGCAAGAAGAGATGGAACAAAGTGCCTGATGTGGAAGCTATCAAGGCTCTGTCACAGTCGCAAATCGATGCGCTCAACGCGCAGCTGGCCGACGAGAGGGCAGAGAACGAGCGCCTGAAGAACGAGCTTGCAAACAAGAAGACCGAGCCCGTGGTAAAGGTTGAGAAAGAGTATGTCACCACTCCGGTATCTGTATTCTTCAACCTCAACAAGTCGGCTATCGCTTCCAAGAAAGACCTTGTGAACGTTAAGAACCTTGCCGACTACTCTAAGGACAACAACGCGAAGCTCGTTGTTACGGGTTATGCGGACAGCGCGACAGGTCCTGCCGACTTCAACCGCGAACTTTCGCAGAAGCGTGCGGAGCGTGTTGCCGACGAACTCGTGAACATGGGTGTTAAGAGGGAGAACATACAGATTGTTGCGAAGGGTGGAGTTGACACTCTCGTGCCGCCTTCTTACAACCGCCGTGCTACCGTTGAAATCGCAAAGTAACGGCATCTTGACGTGCAATGTATAAGGATGCTCCGCCGTTGGCGGGGCATCTTTTTTTGTATTTGCAAGTAAGCAGATTAGGCGTTGACAGCCATCCTCCGGGCTTCATTTTGCTGTCTTTTAGCCTGTTTTCTTCAAAAAAACGGCTGAAAATTTGGCAGTTTCGTGAAAAAGGCATACCTTTGCGCTCGCTTACGACAAGTAAGGGCGCTTAGCTCAGCTGGTTTAGAGCATCTGCCTTACAAGCAGAGGGTCGGGGGTTCGAATCCCTCAGCGCCCACAA
>OGGJ01000140.1_pt1 | contig 74802 bp, 48 predicted proteins | sample 1571071 | NCBI WGS metagenome assembly OGGJ01 (sample SAMEA2581954, study PRJEB24529) | metagenome | biome: Human gut stool | place: China | collected 2011
ACTCTAACTTGAATCCCGTATTTTCCATTTACACAAAATATTTTATAGTGCCTGATATATATCGAACTCACGTTAATTTAATGCTTGTGTGATTGTATTTATGTTATTGGGACTGCTGCAAGTTTTTGCTGATGAAATCAGAAACCATCAGCTACTATGCAAAACACGGCCTTTCATGCTGCAAAAGTCCGCCTTTCGCATTGCGATTGACGGCCTTTCGCATTACAAATAGCCGTGTCATCGCAAAAAAATGTTCGCAACCAATGTCACAATGTCACCGTGTGCCGTAACCCTCTGGCCTTCACCGCCTTGCGCCGTGACATTGCCCCCTGTTTAATGTCACCACCGTCACGCTCTGCTTTGCGCCGTGACATTGGTGAAAGTGCCGCCTTAGTTACCGTCACAGCTTAATCTTCTGACTGCCAGCGCATTTTCTTATACCGTGACAGTGTGACATTGTTTTACTTTATTTGTTCAGGTATTTTATTGTCTTTGTGTCGCCTTTGTCATATTGCAGCCTTAATACCAGCAGGCTTTCGCCGAATTTCTTTAATTCGTCAAAGCTTTTTGCATAGCCGAGGAATGCGCCCGAAGGTGAGAATACCATTATGTCAAGCAACCGTTCGTTGGTCTTGTCCGTAATCGATGATATTTGCGTTGACGGCGTTTCGCTTGGTATTTTTATTGTGGTGCTGTCGCTGCCATAAGCATTCCTTACGGTGATGCTTACCAAAGCATATCCGCTAAGGTCTACATCGGTAAATTCAAGCCTTGTATAATCAGGCGCGTCAGAGAAAACTGAATTTACAACCGGACTGTATTCTTCCTCGATTGTGGAATGAACGTAACAGCTGCCTTCATACCAAACGTCAATTAAAATGTCGTAATATTCGGGATTTTGGGGACTCGGAGCTATGCTTATGATTTTCGTTTCAAGTATATGCGGCTTTAAGTCTAATATAAGTCGGAATGTACCATGCACACTTCTATTGTCTGCCATCCCTTCAAATGTTATTTGTCCGTAGACATGGCCTTCTGTTGTGTGCTTGTATTTGTATTCATTAGTTATTGGCGGAATGGTAAGTTCTGCGTCTGAAGACGTGGCTGCAAGTTCATATTCGCCATTTTCCAATGGTAATTTGTATTCCCATCTATGGTTTGTTATGGTCTTTACATCGGCCTTTATGTAAAATGTATGGCTTTGCCAAGCGGAGGCGATGCCTGTTTCATCAACGTCTCTACTAATGATTTCAATCTCGTTTTCACTAAGCACATTCATTGTTTTGGTGTCTGTCGCATCAAGTGTTGTTACATCGCTTGATGCGTTATGTGCAGAACTGTTTAGTGGAAAAGTTGCAAATAAAATGACGGCGACAAAGTTTCTTAGCAGTGACATGATTGAATGTGTATGATTTGAATTGAAAACGAAAACCTTTTCCGTTTATTGCTGTGTTGGCGACCATTACAAGATAAAAAATAATTTATGAAACTTTTTGAATGATACCTGTACTCTAAATTTCACTCCAAAAGCAAATAAAAACATTAGACGATAGGGGATTATCGGAAAAATCCCTTACTTTTGTAATCGGATAGAGGCAACTCTTTCCGTACATAAGAATAAAGAAGAAGCGTTATGCTTATCTTGTAAGTTGGAAACGTAGGAAATTTCGGACTTAGTACGAGAGATGGCATAGTGGTTCTCACGTCATAGCGTGGGCTGCTATTACCATATCCGTGCTAAAGGTTTCCTACGACCTCCAACTTAGACGTGGTAGCATTGCAGTTCCACGCTCTTGCATTTTATAACCGCCTATTAAGGGACTGATAGGCATTGAACGGAACATCATTATGGAACAACAGTTTTGTCAAAGTTGCGGTATGCCTCTGACTAATGAGAACAGGGGGAGCAATGCCGATGGAAGCCGTAGCGAGGATTATTGCTCTTATTGCTACAAAAACGGTGAGTTCACCCAAAAGTTCACAATGAGTCAGATGATAGAGTTCTGCCTGCAATTCTTAGACCAATGGAATACGCAGGCGGGATGCAGTTTGACTCCTGTACAAGCGAAGGAACAAATGCTACAGCACTTTCCGCATCTGAAACGATGGAGAAAGAAAGATGAACGGACACTTACGGAAAAAGCTACACAATTGCTTTCCCAATGCGAGAACGTTACCGTAGTTTCTATTGATGCCAACGGTTATCCTCGCCCTGTGCAGATGTCCAAGATAGGGGCAAAGGATTTCCATGAGGTTTGGATGGCGACAAGTGCGGACTCCGTGAAAGTGGATGATTTTAAGGCGAACAACAAAGCCGGTCTTTGCTACGACCATTACGGGGATGGCGTTGCCCTGCGTGGCACGGTAGAGATTGTCACGGATGATGCCATCCGTAAGGAAATGTGGCAGGATTGGTTCATTCATCATTTCCCCGGTGGAGCAAGCGACCCGAATTACGTACTTCTGCATTTCATTGGCACGGAAGCCACCTTTTGGATAAATGGCGAATTTTCTCATTCCAATATCTGATGTATATGAAAACTATCATATCTGACACCCAAAACATAGCCGCTTGCGGTCTTTATTGCGGAGCCTGCCGTAAGTTCTTGTCGGAGAAATGTCCCGGATGCAAGCAAAATGAAAAAGCGACTTGGTGTAAAATCCGCTTATGCTGCCAAGAAAACAAGTTCAATACTTGTGCAGAATGCTCCCATGATGTTAAGGAATGCAAGCTGTTCTCCAATTGGATAGGCAAGGTGTTCGCATTTCTTTTTAATTCTGACCGTTCCGCTTGTATTCGCTATATCAAGGAACAAGGCGAACATGCCTTCGCGGAAGAGATGACAAAACGTAAATGTCAAACCATTAAAAGAAAATAAGTCACTTTAACTGAAAAGGTGCATAGGCTGTGTGGCCTTGCACCTTTTTTATAATTATTACGTAATTGTTGTTTTATTATATCACCAGCTCCACGGGGCAATGGTCGGAGCCGTAGATTTCGTTGTGGATGCTGGCTGATTTGATTTTGTCTGCCAATCGGTTGGAGACGATGAAGTAATCGATGCGCCAGCCGGCGTTCTTTTCGCGTGCATGGAAGCGGTACGACCACCAGGAGTATGCGCCTTCGAGGTCGGGGTGGAAGTGGCGGAAGGTGTCGGTGAAGCCGGAAGAGAGCAGGTCTGTAAATTTCTCGCGCTCCTCGTCGGTGAAGCCAGCGTTGCGGCGGTTGGTCTTCGGGTTCTTAAGGTCTATTTCCTTGTGCGCCACGTTCATGTCGCCGCAGGCGATGACGGGCTTTACTGCATCGAGCTTCAACAGGTATTCGCGGAAGTCGTCTTCCCACTTCATGCGGTAGTCGAGGCGGCGCAGGCCGTCTTGTGAGTTTGGCGTGTAGACGGTGACAAGGTAGAAGTCGGGCATTTCGAGCGTTATTACGCGCCCTTCGTGGTCGTGCTCGTCTATGCCGATGCCGTAGGCGACGCTCAAAGGCTCATGTTTAGTGAATATGGCCGTGCCCGAATAGCCTTTCTTCTCGGCGTAGTTCCAATAGGATTTGTAGCCGTCGAAAGCCAAATCGAGCTGTCCTTGCTGCATCTTCGTTTCCTGAAGGCAGAAAAAGTCGGCATCCAGCTGCTTGAAGGCGTCGCTGAAGCCCTTGCCCTCGCAAGCGCGGAGGCCGTTGACGTTCCATGATATTAGTTTCATGCTCTATCAATTGAGGATTGAAAATTGGTAATTGAGAATAGTGATTACCCTTGTCAATTATTTATTATACAAAAAAGATAATTGAGAATTATGTTATCTTGTGGCTTAAATGCTTGTCAAAGTAATCATAATTCTCAATTATCCATTATCAATTTTAAATTGAAAGTGTTAGAATTTCGCCATCTTTATGGCGTCTATTGCGCATTCGTCGCCCTTGTTGCCGAGGCGTCCGCCGCTACGGTCTTTGGCCTGTTGCAGGTCGTTGGTGGTGAGCAGGCCGTAGATTACGGGTATTTCGCTCTTGGCGTTGAGGCGCGCTATGCCGTATGTCACGCCCTGGCAGATATAGTCGAAGTGCGGAGTTTCGCCGCGGATGACGCTACCGAGAATTATTATTGCGTCATATCCGCCGTTGAGCGTCATCTGGTGAGCACCGTAAATAAGCTCGAAGCTGCCCGGAACGGTCTTTACGTGGATGTTCTCCGGCAGCGCGCCGTGCTTCTCGAGAGTTTTCACCGCGCCATCGAGCAGTGCGCCTGTGATTTCAGGATTCCACTCCGCCACTACTATGCCGAAGCACATGTTGCTTGCATCGGGCACTTTTGTGGGGTCGTAGTCGGACAGGTTGTGCAGTGATGTCGCCATTATTTTACGGAAACTCGTTCGATGTACTTGTCAATTTCGCCGTAAACGGGAGAGTTGACATATTTCTTCTTGATGTCCTGATAGATTTTCAGGGCCTCGTCCTTCTTGTTCTGGCTTTCAAGTATTTCGCCTGCCTGAATGAGGAAAGTGGGCGAGAGGCTGTTGTTAGCGTTGCCTTCTGCTTCGCCGTCGGCCATGCTTGCGGCCTTCTTCAAGTATTCAACGGCCTTGTCAAGCTGCTTTACGTGGGCGTAAGCGTTGCCGAGAGCCGCGGTTGCGGCGGGGCTAACCATCTCGTCATCGGCTGCGGAATATTTTTCAAGATACTTCACGGCATCGTTCCACTTGTCAAGGTTTGCGTAGCAAAGTCCGGCATAGAGGTTTGCAAGGTTGCCTGCGTCGGTGCTGCTGTAATCAGAAGCGATGTTGAGGAAGCCCTTGTAGCCCGTACTGTCGCCCTTTAACGCCAACTCGAACTGCTGGTTGGCGAAGTAGTCCTGGCCTTTTGCCAAGGCTGTGCTTGCCTCCTGCTCGCGCGGGCCTGATATGTAAGTCTCATAGCTTAACACGCCGGCGATGATGAGAATGACTACAACGATAGCTGCCGAGATTGCCTTCTTGTGCTTCATGAAGACCGCCTCTTTCTGACTGAGGGCGTTTGTCTCCGCGCCCTGCTGTTCTTTAAGATTTGCCATTTATGTTTATGATTTTTAATTATCTGTGTATAAAGCGTGGCAAAATTACAGATTTTATCCTGAATATTGAAATTTATCGCTGACTTTTTTTGCTTTTCAACGGCAAATGGAGTAACTTTGCATGAAAGTTGAAGGGCAAGCTCATGTTTCTAAGCAGGTTATCGATTATCAATTATAAGAACATTGAAGAGGCTGAACTTGCCTTTTCCCCCAAGTTGAATTGTTTTATAGGACACAACGGCGAGGGCAAGACAAACTTGCTCGACGCTGTGTATTACCTGTCGTTTTGCCGCAGTTCGTGCTCCGTGCCCGACTCGCAGGCGATGCGACACGGGGCGGACTTCTTGATGCTTGACGGCCGTTATGTCAACGACGCAGGCGAGGACGAAAGCGTGTCGTGCGGCATGAAGCGCGGCCAGAAAAAGCATTTCAAGCGTAACAAGAAGGAGTACAAGAGGCTGTCCGCACATATCGGGCTTGTGCCGTTGATACTTGTTTCGCCGTCGGACACTGCTCTCATCGAGGGCGGAAGCGAGGAGCGGCGGCGGCTTATGGACGTTGTCATTTCGCAGTACGACCCTGCCTATATCGACGCCTTGACCCGTTACAACAAGGCTTTGCAGCAGCGCAACGCCATGTTGAGGGCCGAGGCCGAGCCAGACGACGACCTGCTCGCGCTTTGGGAGGAGCAGATGGCGGCGGAGGGCGAGATAGTTTACGCCAAGCGTGATGCCTTCATACGCCAGCTTGTGCCGTTGTTCCAGCGTTATTACAGCAGCATCTCGCAGGATAAGGAGAGCGTATCGCTCGGCTATGTGTCGCATTGCCAGCGCGGGCCGCTGCTCGACGTCATCCGCCGCGACCGCCACAAAGACCGCGCCGTAGGCTATTCGCTCCACGGCGTGCACCGTGACGACCTGGAAATGCTCATTGGCGGCTTTCCAATCCGCCTCGAGGGCAGCCAGGGGCAGAACAAGACGTTTGTCATCTCGTTGAAACTTGCCCAGTTTGAGTTTCTTCGCGGCATACGCGGCGGCGTCTGCCCAATCTTGCTTTTGGACGATATTTTCGACAAGCTCGATGCCGACCGCGTAGAGCAGATTGTGCGGATAGTGGGCGGCGACGGCTTCGGGCAAATCTTTATGACCGATACCAACCGCGAGCATCTTGACCGCATACTTGGCGGAAGTTCGTTGGATTACAGGCTGTTTTACGTTGAAAACGGCTCGATAAGGCGTAAGGAGGACGGCGATGTTCAAGCGTGACGTGCAGACTTTGGCCGACATCATAGCCCAATGCCTTAGGCATGACGGGCTAGAAACGCCCCTGATGCAGCGGCGGTTGATAGATGCGTGGGGCAAGGTGGCCGGCCGTGCCATCGAGAAATACACCGACGAGAAGTTTATCCGCAACCAGACGCTTTTTGTGAAAATCCTTAATCCGGCTCTGCGTGCCGACCTCGCGATGATGCGCGAGCGGCTTGTCAACAACTTGAACGTGGAGGTCGGGGCAAGGGTTATTAACGATATAAAGTTTTATTGAATACCCACCCCGGCTCTCCTAGAGGGAGGGAGCTTGATATGTTTTCTGATACGTTGGGATAAAATAGCTATTATAGCATATTAAACTCCCTCCCATTGGGAGGGTTGGGGTGGGTGTCAGCTCCTTCTCTTGTCCGAGCTTTCCCTTATTTTCAGTATCATCGGCACCACTTCCTTATATATGTTCTTGTCTCCGGCGATGTTTTTCAGCAGCAGTTCGCAGGCCCGTTCGCCTGTGAGGTGAGCCTGGTCCATTATTGCCGAGAGTTTTGGCGTGACGAAGAACGACGTGTCAGTCTCTGTGAAACCTATTATTGCAACGTCTTCGGGGATGCGCAGGCCGAGCGACTTGATGGCATCGAACGCGGCGTAGGTTATTATGTCGTTGAAGGCGAGGATTGCATCGGGACGGTCGTCGCGCTTCAGCATCTCAATGGTTGTATCGCGTGCATAGTTGAAGTCGATGCTTCCGTTGACGATGATGGAGCGGTCTATCTCGATGCCTCGTTCGCGCAGCGCTTCCAGGTAGCCGTGTTTGCGGCGCTTCATCATGTCTAAATGTTGCGGCCCTCCGATGAAAGCAATGCGCCGGCTGCCGGTGTCGATGAGGTGCAAGGTGGCTTCCTTGGCAGCCTCGTCGCCGTTGGATGTTACCGACGAGAACATTTCGGGCAGGCATGTGCGTGCGAAGAATACAAGCGGTATGCCCATGTCTCTGATTTCAACGAAATGCGAATAGTCGGTGGTGTCTTGTGCCAGGCAGGCAATAATACCGTCAACGTACATGCCGATGAAGCTGTCCACGGCCTTCTCTTCTCGCAGATGGTCTTCGTGGCTGTTGGCCGCGATGACGGCGTATCCGGCTTTCGACGCATAGTCTTCTATGCCGTCGAGTACGGCGGCGTAGTAATGGGTTACGAGGTTGGGTACAACCACGCCTATCACCTTCGACTTTTTCTGCCGTAGGCTTTGGGCGAACTGGTTGGGCCTGTAGTTCAGCTTCTTGGCCAGCGCCTTGACTTTGTTCGTAAGTTCCTCGCCTACTTCGTGGCTGTCTCTCAACGCTCGCGATACGGTCGCTATGCTCACGCCGAGTTGTTCGGCCATTTCTTTTAATGATGTCCTGCGTTGTTTCATTGATACTAAATTCCTAAGACATTTTGACTGTTCGGGCATCAGTTAAGCTGCATGGTGCAGGCTTCGTGCCGTAAGCCGTGCGCTTTTCCGGGCTGCGCCTGGCACATGCACGGCTGAAATGTGCTCCTGCTCCCAGGTATGCGGTTGCCGGTTATGTAATGCAAAATTAATAAAATCATCGAGAAATGCAAGCGTTCGTGTCATATTTTTCAGTCAGGTGCATGAAAAACTGCCAAATGTAATTTTGTGTGTCGTCATTAAGGTTGCTGTTTGCAGGCATTGGTGTTTTGCATGGCCGCTGTTTGCAGGGTGGGGCGTTGCTGCTTTGTAACGTGCTGATAGCCAATGGTTTTATGAAAGGCCGTCTTTCGCGTCGTAAAAGGTGGCCTTTTAGCGGCTAAAGGACGGCCTTTCGGAATGCGAAAGACGGCCTTTTGCACGGCTGTTTCAAAAAATCCGCCCCCGCATTTCTGCGCATCGGCAGAATCACGGGGGCGGAAATCATTTCAAGTCAGACTGCCATGCCTGGCATGGCTGATGATTGTTATCGCCTGTTCTCGGTCTTTGCAAACTTCACGGCGGAGCCGTCGGCCTTTATTATGTATGTGCCTGACGGTATGCCTTGACCCGGAATTACGCAGTCGCCGGTGTCGCGTGCGCCGCCTTTGTATATCAGCGTGCCGTTAGTGTCGTACATTGCGACTTGCGTCCCGGCGTTCAGGCCGTACACATGTACGTCTCCGTTCTCTATGGCTACCTTCAATCCGTTGTATCTTTCCACACCGTCGATGCCTGTTGCTGTCAGTGTTACAGGTTCGGAGTACCTCTCGCCCGATACGGAGTAGATGGCCGATACCTGGTATTCAAGATACTTGTTGTCGGCCGGAGTGCCGTCGGTGTAGGTGGTCTCCTTTACCGTCTCGCTGTTGAGACGGTTACGGTTGCGGTAAACGTTGTAGCCCAAGAAGGCATTTTTCTGCGACTTAGCCTCCGTTCCGGCAGGCACGCTTACGAGCTTGCTGCTGGCCGGCGAAGCCTTTGGCGAGAACATCTTGCGCTCCGCTTTCATGGCTTTGCTTGGTTCAAGCGGCACGTTCGAGTACGGACTTAGACCTATTGATATGTTCCAGTTGGCGTCTATGCCCGTTTCAGAGTCGTTGAGCAAGCCCCATGTCTTTCCGTCGTTAGAATAGAGGTTGCCGCGTCCGCTGTTGGCAGGGCCTTTGTCGTAACCGAGCGGAGCTGTTATTTCGTTGTGCTCGATGTAGACGGCCACAAGCAGGTCTTTCGACGGGTCGATGTCAAGCGGCTCGTCAAGTTTGACGTTGTTGAACGAATACTGCCGCAGTGACGGTACGTACTGCTGCCGCACAAGGGTGTTGCCTTCGTAGACGAGGACGAACAACGCGTCTGGTATTTGGTTGATGTAGAACTCTACGTCGGTAAGCGACAGCTGCTCGTAGTCCTTCAGGTCGGCTGCGTACCAGCGTGCTCCTGCGAAGAACGCTCCACCGCTCGACAAGCCTCCGGCGTCATAGCTGTTGCCGTCGTGCCAGCGCAGGTAGACAGGTTCGCCCAAGGCTGGGAATTGCCAGCTTAGTTTTACGCTTCCGTCAGCCTCGTAACTGGCAGTAAGTCCGGTCGGGGCGAGGCCGCCGTTGTCGTAGTCGAGGTCGATGCTTGCCTTGTCTGACAGCTCGCTGACAGCAGATGTCACCGTCGTCAGCCTTACCTGGTAGTCGTAGTGTCCGGGCAGCAGGTTGCGGTCTATGTAGCTTATGCCCTGCACCGGCTCGCCGTTGATTTGCTCTCCGTTGCGGAATATGTCGTATGCGTATACGTTCGTCTCTGGTTTCTCCGTATAGAGGCGCACTGCGTCAACGAGTTGTCCGCCTGTGCCGGCGGCTTTCCTTATTGCCACATATGTTGTTCCAGCAGGTATTTCGGCTTCTATTTCAGTCCATGCCTCGTTGGTCTGGTATGTCGCCATTTGGATGAAGTCGGCCTCGTTGTCGCTTCCAACCGAGCGCAGCAGGCTCAATGCGCCATGCCCGTCGTGGTCGTCGGCGTTGCGTATGGCCATCTTCAGGTGTGTGATTCCTGTTGCGGGAATTATAATCGTAGCTTCTTCGTCTCCGTTTGCGGCCATCGCCTTTCCGCCCTCGTATGCGTAGTCGGCCGTTATCCGCCAAGTGTCGCCGTCGTTAATCCATCCTTGTACGCTTACAGGGGTTTGTCCTTCGGCTTGCTCAAAGCTTTCGGCCGTTGTTGCGCCGTCGTTCATGTCAGGGTCGGCAAACGACAGCAGGACGTTGTATCCGTAAGTGGATTGCACGGCCTTGACGTTGGTCGGCACGTCGGCATTCCCCTTGTCCTGTATCAGTACGTCCACTTCCGCGCCGCGTTCTGACGTTTCGCCGTCAATATATACGGTCTCAACAGTGTATTGATAAGTTCCTTCCGCGTCGAGGCTTTCCTCAAAATAGCGGCGTGTAAGCGGTTCGCCGTTTACTTTCTCGCCGTTGCGGTACACGTTGTATCCCGTCACTCCCCTTACGCTTTCAAGCTCGATGAAAACAAACTTGGTGTTGGCGTTCTGGCGTTGCAGTGCCAGGGCGAGCAGCTTTGAACCGTCAGGACGGCTTATCACAGACATTCCTCCGGCTGAAGCCGTCGATATGTCGTCAAGTTCGGAGTAAGCGCCCACGTCAATGCTGCCGACCCTTTGCGATGTGGCAAAGTCGTATATGCCGATTGTGTGGATGTTTTCACCGCCCTGTTCGAAGGCGTAAAGCAGGCCGTCATGGTAAGCTGTGCCGCTTGCTCCGAGCAAAGTCGGGCCGGTGCCGATTTTACTTCCGTTCTTGGTTATGTAGATACTGGTCTCCCAGTCGCCTACTTCAAAGCCGCCGTTGCCGCCGTCCAGCTCTGGGATGTATGCCAGGTGGCGTGAGAATTCTGATATCGACAGCGTCTCAAGCACGGTGTGCGTGTCCATGTCAACCTTGTAAACGCTTGTGCTGTAGTCGCCGACGTAGAAGTCGGTGCCGTCGTAGACGATGTTCCTTATGCCTTCAACGCCGTCGATGTCGAAGCTTCCGATATATTCGCCGGCCATTGAATACTTGTTTATCCGGCCGTCTTTTGAGTATGTTGACGTGTAAATGTAGTTGTTGTCGGAAGCTACACCCATTTCAACGCCCTCGTCGTGACCGGTGAATGAGTTTACGTATTCGGGCATGTCGGCATCAACCGTTACTGGACGGGTAGAGATGTCGGCCTTTAATGCCGGAACTTCGGCCGTAGGATAGTCCCAGCGCAGGGTTACATCACGGTTGATGAGTACGTTTGCGTCAATTGCTGACGGGGCGAAACGTCCGTCAATGGTGTATATGTCTGCGCTTACTGAGCTGCTGTGAGCCGACTCTCCACCGTCGGCATATACAGACGTGATGGTATATTCATGTGTTCCAGGCTCTCCTGTTTCGTCAGTGAAGCTTGTGCCGGTTACAAGCTCGTTGTTCAGCTTCTCGCCGTCACGGTACACGTTGTAGCCTGCAGGCTCCTGTTCGGTCGTGTTTCCGTCAGGCTCCATGTTCACCTTGATGTTGAAGTTGCCGGAAATGCCTTGGTATGAGGCGGGGAACCATGTCTCGCCGTCTATCGACAATGCGTTGCCTTTACCGTTTACCGCCGGACTGTCGTCCATCGCCAGCGGCATTATGTTGCTGGCGTTCATCAGCTGGAAGGCAAACCTGTACTCTGCTCCAGGCTCGATTGTAAGCGGTTCGTCTATTGTGACGTCGGTGTAAGTGCCGTCGTACAGGATGTTGTCGTTGTACGTTTTCGAGTAGATTTCTTCCCCGTCCTTGTATATGATGAGCCTAAGGTAGGTACATGGGTTGACGAGTTGTACAGACACTGACGACACTTTCATGTTACGGTATGGCACGAGGTCTTCTGCATCCCATACCGATGCCACGTAGTATGCGCCTCCATCCGTTATTCCCATCTCGTCCACATGTACGCCTGTCGACCATGATGCGCTGACTGGTTTGTCTGCGTTTGCAAGCGGAGACTTCCACGTCAGGTTGACGTTCTTGTTGTCCTCGACTGTCGCTGCCGGTTCAAGTGGAGCGTAATACTGCGCACCGTCCTTGACGAAAGCCGCTATGGAGTCTGACGGCATTGACTCGACATTGCCGTCGTATATGGCCGTTACCTTATAATAATACTCCCCGTAAACGAGTTTGTTGTCTGTGAACTCCGCTTCGGTTACTGTTTCCGTGTTTACTTTCTTTCCGTCGCGGTAGACGTTATAGCCCTTGGGAGCGCGGTTGGTGTCGCCCGGTTTCCAGGTGAGTATTACTGAAGCGCTGCCTGGTTCGGCCTTCACTTCGACTGGTCTCGGTGCTGCCGCGTCGGCGTTTACGTTCATGTTGACGGTTAGGGGATGGTTCCCGAGTTCGGGAAGTGTAAGTATTTCAGCCGTAGTAGTGAGCTTGTCTCCGTTCTTTGTGTTTACGGAGTTGAAGTTGAAGGTAATCTCCTGTTCGCCGCCGGGCTGTAGTGTGCCGTGCTTAGGCGACATTGCTACCCACTCGTCGATGTCGCAGATGGTGTAGTTGAATATCAGCGACGGCGATTGTTGCAGTATTCCGGTGAGTGTGAGCGTGCCGTCCTTGATGTCGAACGATGTCGACAGTCCGCCGAGGCTGTTGCGTCCGAACGACGCATCGCCGATTTTGTAGCCCGGAATGTCTGTTACAATGTGCTTTACGCCAGTCAGCGCGGACTTGTTAATGTTGTATTGGTATATTGTTACGTAGTCAATCATGTTCTCGGACGACTGTCCGTCGGCAAGCCAAAGATACGGACCGCCAGGCGAAACGTTGTCGTATGCCGAGCCGATTACGGCGAGGCTGGTCGACCTGTCAAACGCAGTGAACGCCGACATCGGTTTGCCCTCCATGTCGATAATGCCCAACGTGTTCCAGCCTCCAATCCAAAGACCGTTCAAGTCGGGGTCGTAGCAGCAGTGGGTGATTTCCATGTCAGGCTCGCTTTCTATCGTGAAGATGCCGGCTATGCGCTTGTTGTAGAAGTCGAACTTGAACACGCGGTTCGAGCCGTCGCCTCCGTAGAAGTAGCGTCCGTCAAAAGTGAGGTCGTAAACTGGGAAATACATGTCGGGCAGACGGAAGCGTTCGAGCAGTTTCCCGTCCTTGTCGTACTTCCAGAACTCGCCAAGCTCGGTGAATGAGCTGGTGTAATAGTTTTCGCCGTCGAACGCCACGCACGACTGGAGGTCGCCCGATGCGGTGAACGAGCCTTGTATGTCCCAAAGGTTTGACGGGTCGCCTTTGTATTTTTGTGGTGTGGAGTTCAAGTACCAGGTCATCGGGCCGTCGCCGTTGTTTGACATGGTTACCGTCTTCTGCAGCTTGCTTTCGGCGGCCATGTCGGCTGTCACGTCGTTCTCAGACAGCGTGATGCGTGGGCGTTTCAGTTCGACGGTATAGTCGTTTGCGCCGTCCTTGCTTATGCTCCATGTGCCGTTGTAGATGTTGTAGCCGGTGGCTACGGCGGTTACGGTGTACGTGTCGTCCTCTATTTGGCTGATAATGCATTTGCCTTCTTCATCGGTTGTGACGTTGTACACGCCTCCCTTGCTGCCAGTCAGTGTCACAGGGCAGTTGGCTACCGGGCCGTCGGCCGATGTTGCGGTGAGCGTTGCTGTGCTCCATTCCGGATTCCATATCTTTATGTCGTCAACAAACCAGTAGTCTATGTACGTCGCTTCTGCGCCGTGTGCGCGGAAACGCACCCTGAACAGGTTGTTGTCAAGGTATTGGCCGATGTTGTACTGGTACGTATTCCAGTCGGTTTCACCCTTTGTGTTGTCGAATGTCGCTACTTCTTTCCACGATTTTCCGTCGTCGCTGGTTACTTCCACGGTCAGGTAGTCGGTGTTTACCTGCTGGTAGTTCTGCAGTTTCAGGTTGAAGCGCAGGTAAGTGCCTTTGATGTCGGCGGTGTTCAGTTCGCGCGTCATGAGCGACTGGTTGTAGTTGCGCAGCGACGAATACCTGAACGTGGCGCATGGGTCTACCAGTCCTTTTGCATAGTAGTCTATGCTCCAGTTGCTCTCGGTGTTGCCGTCGTGGCAGACGGTGCTCCACTTGCTTTCGTCGAGAAGCCATGTCTCGAAGTCGTCTTCAAACGGCAGCAGCCTTATGTCGGGCACTTCAACTGTCAACGGTTCCGACTGCTCCGACTCGCTTCTGTCGTCGTAAACGGCGGTCACCTTGTACGTGTACGTGCCGTAATCGTCTACCGTGTCGGTGTATCTTACCTGTGTTACAGGCGCAGAGTTGACCTTGGTGCCGTCGCGGTAGACGTTGAAGCCTGTCAGTCTTGCGCCTGCCGCCGCGGCTTTCTTCGGCATCACTCCGGGGCGAACCTCGTTGGTGCCGATGAATATGTCGTCGACGAGCAGCATGAAGGCGTCGTCGGAGACGCAGTTTATTGTGACGTACTTGGCTTCCCTCGGAATGTCGAACTCGTACAGGTTCCACTCGGCTGGCAGCTCTATGTAGTCGCCGTCGTTCACCCATGTGAAGTTTGACGGGCTTATGCCTGTAGTTGAATAACCTACGCGGACACGCTCAAGCGCATACGTTGACGAATAGCTGCGCGCCATGAAGCTGACCTTGAAGTCGCTCGCAAAGTTCAAGGCGGGCGATATGATGTAGTCATTGTTGGGAACGTCGGCGGCGCAGAAGTCAACCAGCATCTTGTCGCCCGAATACGGCTTGTAATTCGGGTTCGTGTCGGTTGCGGGCGAGGTCTGCGACGGGTTCATCACGATGAACGCCATCTTCTGCCCCATGTTGGGGAAGGTGCAGGCCTGCCACGTGTATGTGGTCGCGTTGTCTCCGTCAAGATACTGCCACCCTATGCTGCCCGGCGAGTTGATTACGAAGTCGTCATGCCCCTCGAAGTCCTCCCAGTAGCCGTCGGTCTTTTCAGGTGTCTGCCAGCTTAGCGACACCTCCTTGTCGTTTACTTCCATCAGGCGCAGGCCGTAAGGAATGCCGTCCGCCGCGCCTTCGGGGCTGAACCGCGCGTAGGCCGACCGCTGCGTGTCAACCTTTGCAGGCAGTGTAGCCGCAGGTTTTACTTTTTCCTGTTTGTCGTCCTTGCGTCCGTCGGTTATTGCGGCCACGCAAACGGCGCATCCGGCAGCCGCCAGTAACGACAGCATGTATTTTTGAAGTTTCATTGTTTGCTATGTTTTTTGTTCGTAATGGGCCTGTCTTTCTGCCTTGTCGGCCGGCATTTATTCTTGCTGTTTGTAAGTGCCTGGCGGTCAAAGCGTTGCGGACGGGTTTGCAAAAGACCGTCTTTGGGCTTGCAAAAGGCCGTCTTTCGGGCGGTGAAAGGTGGCCTTTCGCATGGCGGAAGACCGTGTTTTGCAATCCCGTATGTTTTGTGCGGCCGTTCAAGCCGCAGTAAGCCAGTACATGCCCATTCTCATTTGTTTATCTTATTACCACTTTGGTTGTGTATGTATGGCCGTCTCCTTCCACGCTGACAATCACGATACCGCTCTTGTCAGGCAGGCTGATGTCGGCGTGCACGCCGTCGGCTTCGCCGCTGTAAAGCACTGTGCCCGAAGGCGAGACGCACGTAATGCGGTAGCCTCGTTCCAGTCCGTCAAGGCCGAGAGTGCCAGCGCCTGCTGTGACGCTTATGCCCGAATCTCCGATTACTTCGGTGATTGACGTCGCGTCATTATATTCGTAGTAGGCGTTTTCCGACTGGTCGTAGAACAATATGCCGTCACCGGAAGCCACCCAGGCCACGAAGCGCCCGTTGTTGAACTCGCCCGGAGTTTCTGCTCCGAATGATACCGAAGTGTGGAGCACGCCATATTTGTCAAGTGTTCCTCCTGCTGCAAGGTCTTCAATAATCTTTCCGTCCGTATATCCAAGCGTAAGATACTTCACGCGGCCGTTGCGTCCGCCGTGTGTGAAGCGGAAGCGCAGCTTCCTGAAGCCCTGTCCTTCCACGTAGGATTTCCAGTCACACTCCTGTCCTTCGTTGTCAAACTCTTCCAAGGATACCCTCGGGCCTACGCTCGTCCACGCCGAGCCGTCCTTCGTGCCTTCGACAAGCAGCTCTGAAGCGCCTGTCGGGCCTGATGTAAGAACCATGAACTTAAGGTCGGTAAGACCTTCGGGGAAGTCGATTAGCTCAACTGTCGCATTGCCTGTGAACAGCATCGAGCCGGAGCTTAGCTGCACGTCGCCTTCCGTTTTCTCGAAAAATTCCATCGGAGCGAACACAAGCACGTCGTTAGGCTCGTCTGTCTCCTTGCCGAAGTAAAGGTAATAATTCTTCGCCTTCTCCACCGGCGTCCACTCGATTGTCATCTGGTCTGGAGCCGTCTGTTCAAACTTCGTGATGGTAGGTGTCGGCAGTTTTTCTGTAACGGCGACGTTCCAAATCCACAGGTTGGTCTGGAGCTTCTCCGAACAGCACCTGAAGGCTATGTAAATGTCTTGCCCGGCGAAGCGGCTGATGTCTATTTCCTCGTTGTGCTGCTCGCTGAAATAGTCGGCGAACGACATTCTCTCGTACAGGAAGAAGTCGTCTATGTCGCTCGTCTTTGTCGAAATGTATATTTCCAAGTCTTCGACAGTCGTTGTCTCTGCCACGCCGCGCGAGAACACAAGCACGCCGTTCTCTGGCACATGTATGCGCCTCTTGCTGATGAGCCAGTCGTCGGCGTTGTTCCAGTAGTCAAACTGGTACACCAGTCCTCCTGTGCTCTCGTCGAGTATCCAGGTGGTGCCGTCGCCGTTGCGGTCTACAATCTGCCAGCAGTCGGGCTGGCCGTTTGTCCATGACAGGAAGTCGGCTACGAACGGGGCGGTGGCCGTTGCGCATTCGGTGGTGAAGAGTATGGGCGAACCGTACACTACGTTCCCGTCGTTCATCTTCACATACGCCCTCACGTTGTAGTTGCTTCCGGGCTGCAGGTTGTCTGCCGCCGCGCTGAACTTGCCGCTGTAAAACGCCGCCGTCTTGTGCGCGTCGGCGATTGTCGGGTTGTCTTCCATCGACCAGCAGAAGCCGGCCTCCGTTACGTTTGCCGTGTTGCCGGTCATTTCAGCAGTGAATGTAGCCGTAACGTCGCGCACGTCGCTCGGCACGTTTGTCTTGACGAAGTCCCATGCCGACGTGCCGCCGCAAACCTGGAACTTGATTAGTCCGTCCTGTTCCAGTATGTTTGTAACAGGCACGTTTGTCGGTTCGTTCGCCCAGTTCAGGGCGTTGGGGGTTGAAGTGTCTGTGAACTCGGTGCTTGCACTTGTTCCGGGGTAGGTGTCTCCGGCGCGCGAGTTCTCGTCGTCTACGCCGTCAGCCGCCTTGATGTACATGCAGCGGTGCTTCGCGTTGTTGTTAGGGCCGTTCACGCTCCAGTACTCAAGGAACGACTCGTAGGTGTAGTCGTAGTGGTATATGAGCAGTCCGTGAGCCGGGATGAACGAGTCCCAGCCTGTCTGCTGCCTGTTCTCCAGTATGAACCACTCCTGTCCGGTGCCGGCGGCGCGACCCGGTTGCGCGTCGATGTAGCGCGCCTTGTTGGTCGATATGTTGCCGAGCGTCACGTCTTCGGGGTCTTTCAGCTCCTTCATTTCGGTGTCAAGCTGCATCCAACCCATCTGGAAACGCTCGAACGCCATCAGGCAAGGAGGCGTGCGGCTGTCGTTGTTGTAGCTGCCTGAAGCGTACAGGCTGTATGCGCCGGGGTCCACTCCGTAGCCGTTGGTGTAGTCGTCCGTGTCGTACATGTCCTTCAGTCCCAGTATGTGTCCGAACTCGTGGGTGAACGTTCCGATGCCGTCCATCGTCGGTTTGGCAGGTGCTCCGGGCATGCCTACAAGCTCGGCGGAGCATGAGTATTCGTCTATCTGCACGCCGTCGATGGTGAACACGTCGTCGCCCATCGTCCAGCTGTGCGGCCACATGTCGTCGGGGTTGGCCGTGCTGGCCTCGCTGTAGCCTGCGTATATTACGTAACAGTTGTCTACAACGCCGTCGCCGTCGTTGTCGAATTGTGCGAAGTCAAGCTCTGGATTAGCTTCCTTTGCCAGCATGCAGGCTTCCTTAATCATCGAACGGGGGTCTATGTCCTCGCCGGTATCTTCCGCATTGCCGGCATAATCGACCAAAGGCTTCGACAGGTTGTAAGGGCCTACCACCGTAAAGTCGGGCACAAACAGCCCCATCGAGTTGTCTCTCCAGTAGTCTTTCACGCTGCCCCAGCCGCCGTTGGTGCTGTAGCCGGGTTCGTTCAGCCACGTCTCGAAGTCTTCATTCGTGTATTTGAACGTGCTGTCGGCGAAGTTTACGAGTATTACGAGATACTTGCTTTCAGGTGTTTCCGCATTCGCGGCGGTGGCGTTGGCCGCGTTCGCCTTAGCCACAGGTTGACTTTTGAGCCACGGCTGAACCTTCCTGCCCGGCTGTTTGAGCGTCAGTGTGCGGCGCGTCTTCATGTCGGCGGTAATCAGTTTGGCCGCCTTGAGGTTGGCAACGAATGTCTTTTCCTCAGCTGTACGTTCGCTAACGTTGCGCGCCCGCTGGGCTGACATGGTCTTGCGTCCCGTCTTGAAGTCGTAGTTTACATAGCGGAAGTATCCTGCCTTGTCTTTTTCAAGCAGGAAACCGTCGATTGTCGTTGTGTAGTGGAAGCTCTCGTCGCCGTGGATGCGCACAGTAATCGTAGAGCCGTCGGGCTGTGTTATGGTTATTGGACGCGGATAAGCCTTGATTGCATCGGCGTCTTGCGGCAAGCACAACAGCAGTCCCAAGCCAACTAAAAGTCTTTTCAGAATCTTCATGTAATGGATGTTTTATGGATATGTTAAGGCGTTTGCCTTTCCGTGTAAATGCCGGAAAGGCAAACGCCCGTGTGTTTAAGTGTTATCTTACGATTACTTTCTTCACCGTGTTGTTTACTTTCACGATGTAGAGACCCGGTTCGAGGCCGAACGATGCGTTGCCTGATACGCGCTCATTGACAACCATCGCGCCCGACATTGTGTACACCTTGACGTCGGCATTGTCAGCGTTCACGTTGAGAGTGTTGCCGCTTACGCTTATGGAAGAGCCTGTCTCAACGCTGCCGATGCCAGAAGGTACATCGGTCTTGAACGCCATGTTGACGTTGCCGTAGCACTGGTCTATCATAATATAATAATCACCTGCGGTGGCAATGTCGCTTGTCCATGTGTATGTTGTGCTGTAATCGCTTGGGTCATAATTGTATGTGTACGACATGTATGTACCGTTTCCAGCAGAGGCATTGTCCAAACCTTGATACCATGTAGAGCCGATGAAGTTGTCTGCGGTTATCGTTACTTGGCATGCCGGCAGTGTAACCTTGTACCACATCGGCGTGTTGCGTGTTACGGCGGGCACGGTTACGGCCTCGCCTTCAGTCAGTTCGATGGCTGTAGCAGCTGTTTCTCCAGCTTCGAAGTCTCTTATCGTGAAGGTAAGCACGCTGCCTTCATGCGGAGTTGCCATCTTCAGATTGACGAGGAACACGTCGCCAGCTGCAGCGATAACTTCTGTTTTGTAAACGGTTGTAGAAGTGCTGCCGTCATATTCATTCGTAACAATGTCGGTAAGGCTTCCGTCTGGCGACTTGCAATATTGCATCTTTTCGGTGTTGTTGTAAGGTACGTCACTGTCGATGATGAGCATTCCGTCCTTGTCGGCGGTGTACTGCAACCAATAGTCGCCGTAAGTCTCCGTACCGAAGGTGAACTTGCCGTCCTCTACTATGATTGGGTCGTCTTTCGTTTCGCCCTGTTCAAACTCCTTCTCTTCAAGCGTGAAGCTCTCGCCAGCTTTGGCATTGTCGAGCTGTATGTAGTATTCAGTACCTTGGGTCACGGAAAGCGAGTACACCGAACCGCTCCTTGAAGCAGTCAAAGGCTGTGGATAGCCATAGTTGTATATGATGAATGTTGCGTTTACCTCTATCGCTTCGGCGGTTAATACTAACTTGCAGTCTTTGCTTGCGGTGTACTTGTAATAGCGTGTGCCGTCGGCGTCGAATGTGTTTGAGCCGAGCTTAGCCTCAAGCGGATTGCTAATCAAGTCGCCTTGGCGGATGTCTTCAAGTGACGCGGTGAATGTAATCGGCGAAGCCTCTTGTGATATCCACCTTATTATATATCGTTGTCCTTGGGTGTTTCCATTAACTTCCGCGCGTACAGAACTGTTGCCGCTTGTGGCAGAGTAGCTGTTGCCAGCCATGTAAACGGCCACCGATGTGGCTGTACTTGTGATGGTTGATGTCGCCTCTACGTTGAGGAACTTATGCTCGTCGGCAGGTATGTCAACTGCGTAATAGGTAGTGCCGCCGGCGTTGGCAGTTGTTATTGGCTGGGTCAAGTCGGTCAAGACGATGGGGTTGTCTTCCTTCTCGCCCTGCTTGTAGTCCTCTACGGCGAAGGTCAATGTGCTGGGTTCGTCAGCATCCATGTAACGGTATACCCATACATAATATGTCGTTCCCGTGTAAGGCGTCTCGAAACGGACATCATAGCTGCCGGTTTCCGACTGTGCGTAAACCTGTCCGTATTCAATGTTGTACTTGTTGTCGTAAACCTTTACCTGTGCCTTCATTTCCGAACCTCCTGTGATAGAGGCGTAGCCGGGCTTCGTACTGGTGAACGTGTACCAATATTCTCCTTTGGCGGCAGGCAGTTCGTTTTCGCCCTCTTCAAGCGTGAAGGGCATGTCGAGCGAGCCTTCTGTGGGGTGTGTGATTTCCGCCGTCAGGATGAACGGGCTGTAGCTGGTGAACACGAGGTTGTATTCCTGGCCGTTCTCGACGGACACTTTGTAGACATACTGGCCGCTGCTCTGCGACTCGGCATAAGCCGCCGCGCCGCCGTTGACTGACACTTGCGTATAGTTATTCATGTTGAGCTGCAGCACCCCGTCTTCAGTCGCGGTGTATTTAGCATACGTTGTCATGCCCATGCTTGGCACAACGGACGAACCCATATAAGCCTCGTCGCCTACAACTATCGGCATCGGGTCGTCGGCAGAGAAGCCTTTACCCACGTTGCCGCCGGTTTCAAACTCGGCGGTGAGCGTTCCTGTAGTACTGCCGCCTGCTTGGAAATAGTATTTACGGCCTTTTTCCAGATAATAAACAGAGTACTGCGATGAATTGATGAAGCTCCTTAATTGTGACCGGTAGGCTGTCTCGCCTTCGCCTTCATACGTGTAAGCGTAAGAGTAACCGGCAGAAGGAGTTACCGTAAGCAGCGTATTCTCTTCAGGCGTATAATACCAATAGGCATATCCGCCAGCAGATTCAAGGGTGTATTCGTTACCCCCCCCCTTCAGTTCGAGCGCGGTTTCTTCCGAATACTGCGCCATTGCGGTGACGGTGAAGAGAGCCGCCAGCACTGTGAGTAAATGTTTTTTCATAATCAACATGTTTATAGTTAAATTTAATTATACGGATTAATATTTCTAATATATTTGGCTTGTAAACTTTTAATAAGTAAGTAAATCGGCGGCAAATATACGAAAAACCAACGTAAAAGATGCATAAATTTGAATTTATTTTACAGTAAAACACGTTTTCAGTTGTGTTTTGCCTGCGTTTTGCTGATATTTATCTATAATTTACTTAAAAAGAGTTTCTAATATGAAAACAAACCTTCTGCCAAGCCGCTTGTTTTCCGCTGTTTTGCAAAAGACGGCCTTTTACCTTGCAAAAGGTGGCCTTTTAGCGGCTAAAAGACGGCCTTTCGGAATGCGAAAGACCGTGTATTGGACACCCACCCCAGCCCTCCCGAAGGGAGGGGGCTTGATTGCCTGTTGTCATGAAGTGGCAATATGGGTAAACCGTCAAGGCCATACTGTAGGGAATACGCTTTGTAACACAAATGAAACATCTGCTTAAACAAGTTGTAATATATGTTTTCTACTTTTGCGGCGGAATTTATGACATAATGCAACAATAACGTATTTTTATGACAGAAATCTATTTTTTGATAGTCGGGTTCTTGCTGGTCTTGGCGGTGTTCGACTTGTTTGTGGGCGTAAGCAACGACGCCGTAAACTTCCTGAACTCGGCCATCGGGGCGAAGGTGGCCAAGTACCGCACGGTACTCTTCGTCGCATCGGTCGGCATCCTCATCGGAGCCGTGATGAGCGCGGGCATGATGGACGTGGCCCGTCACGGCATAATGCGGCCTGAAAGCTACTCGTTCTCCGAGGTGATGACCATCTTCCTCGCCGTAATGGTGACCGACGTTGTCATCCTCGACGTGTTCAACACGCTCGGCCTGCCTACGTCGACCACGGTGTCGCTCGTGTTCGAGCTGCTGGGAGGTACGTTTATCCTCGCCATGCTCAAGATGGCGGCCGACCCGTCGCTCACCATCTACGACCTGCTCAACAGCGACAAGGCCCTTAGCGTAATCATCGCCATATTCGTGTCGGTGGCCATAGCCTTCTTCTTCGGAGTAATCGTGCAATGGATTTCCCGACTTATCTTCACCTTTAATTATAAGAAGCATCTGCGCTATACCATCGCCATATTCGGCGGCATAGCGTTCACCTCGCTGGCATATTTCATCTTCATCACCGGCATAGGCAAGTCGCCTTACATCAGCGAGGCGTCGCGCACATGGATTGAGGACAACACCACCATGCTCATGGCCGTAACGTTCGTAGGCTCTACGGTGCTCATGGAGATACTCCACCTGCTCCGCGTCAACGTGTTCAAGCTCATCGTGCTGGCCGGAACGTTCGCCCTGGCGATGGCCTTCGCAGGCAACGACCTCGTGAACTTCATCGGTGTGCCCCTTGCCGGACTTGACTCCATGCAGGACTTCCTCGCCAACGGCAACGGACAGTTTGACACGTTCATGATGACTTCGCTCATGTCGTCGGCCAAGAGTCCGCTGCTCTACCTCGTGTTGGCCGGCATCATAATGATAATAGCCATGACAACGTCGAAGAAGGCGCAGAACGTTGTCAAGACGAGCGTCGACCTTAGCCGCCAGGACGAGGGCGACGAGATGTTCGGTTCGTCGAAAGTGGCACGCAGCGTAGTGCGCACCACGCAGGACATCAACGACACCGTGGTGAAGATGATACCTGCACGCGTGAGGAAATGGATAGACAGCCGCTTCAACAAGGAGGAGGCAATACTGGCCGAAGGTGCGGCCTTCGACGAGGTGCGCGCCGCCGTCAACCTCGTGCTTGCGGCCATGCTCATAATCATCGGAACTAACTACAAGCTCCCCCTGTCAACCACCTACGTTACGTTCATGGTGGCTATGGGTAGCTCTTTGGCCGACCGTGCATGGAGCCGCGAGAGCGCTGTGTTCCGCGTTACGGGCGTAATATCGGTCATCGGCGGATGGTTTGTCACCGCCGGCGTGGCCTTCGCCACCTGCGCCATAGTCTGCGCTATGATGCACTTCGGCGGAATTGCAGTCATGGTAGCCTTCATGGCTCTTGACATATACCTGCTCTGGCGCAGCAACCGCCAGTTCGCCAAGAAGCAGAAGGAGGAGAAGAAGGACGACGTGTTCCAGCTGATGATGCGTACGAGGGACAAGGAAATCGTGTGGGACTTGCTCTCCAAGCATGTGGCCCGCACCCAGAGCTTCGTCACACGCTTCGCCCTTGAGCAGTATAACCGCATCATCGACGGCATAACCAACGAGAACCGCAAGGAGCTGCGCCACTGCCACAGCGCGCTGAAGGAAGAGCAGGCGCAGCTAAAGAAGTTCCGCCGCAAGGAACTGCTTGCCATGCGCCGCATCCCTGCGCCCATAGCCATTGAGCGCAACACGTGGTTCCACCTTGGAGCCAACAGCAACCAGCAGTTCATGTACTGCCTGCGCCGTATGCTCGACCCCGTGAAGGAGCATGTCGACAACAACTTCAACCCCCTGCCGCAGGCGTATATCGACGAGTTCGAGGGCATCCGCGGCAAGGTGAACGAGCTGATGCAGCATACCGAGGAGATGATTTCGACCAACCGCTACGAGCAGTACCAGGAGACGCTCAACATCGCCGACGAGTGCAAGGACGAGCTGTCAGTGATGCGCAAGCACGTCATAGACCGCATGTACCGCGACGACAACGCCAACCTGAAGGTGTCGCTGCTCTACCTGAACATACTCCAGGAGAGCCAGGAGTTCCTTAGCATAATGCGCCACCAGCTGCGCGCCGCAAGGAAATTCCTTGACACAACGGAGAGATAGTTGTCAGCAGACGAGTTGCAAGTTACGAGCTGACAAGTGATAACGGCTGCGAAAAGTGAAAGCTTTTCGCAGCCGTTTTGTTTTATGTTGTAAGTATTGTGCTGCGCTATTGACGTTTCTTTAATCATCTGTTGGTTGTTTTGTTGCAAACCAAAAGGCCATCTTTTGCAAGCTAAAAGACGGCCTTTTAGCTTGTAAAAGACGGCAAAACGGAATGCGAACAACCGCATATCGTATGGCGGCTGTTGCGCCGCCCTCGGATGGGTTTACATGTTTTGGCGGATTTGCAATCCGCCGATTTTTACTATAAGGATTTGTAATCCGCTAAAATCACACTGCTATGAGATAAATGTATGGGCATGAGCGGATTGCAAATCCGCAATTAATAGCCGTCGGATTGCAAATCCGACGGAACAAAACAGTTTAACAAAGGCAGTATTTAGATGTTAGCTCAAATGTATAATTAACTATAATTACACTTCAAGCGGATGCTTTTCAGCTGAAAATCTGTATCTTTGCCCTATACACGCAACATACACTTACAGCCATGAAACATACCAAACAAACTATTATTCTACTGCTTGCGGCGGCGTTGGCGTGCGGATGCGGCGGCAAATCAGATGAAGACAAAGCCAAAGCAAGCGGCATAGCCGCATACGTAGACGGCCTTGCAAGAGAGTATAAGCCCATGACATCGACCGCAATGCTTACGGGGCGGACGTGGACTTCGACAAGCAGCGGCTACTTGACGGAAATGACGGAGGATATATCATTCACCGACTCTACATATATTAAAAGGACAACGTATAATCGGACAGACAGGGGTACGTCGGTTTACTGTGACACATCACGCTATTACTTGTCGATGGTAAGGAGGCCGGAAAGATTTGAATATTGGAAAGTAGGCAAGCAAACCAAGGGCGATTATATCATAAAAGAGACGACACACAATGGGAAAAAGACATTTATCTCGTTGAAAATAGTATTCGTCTCGCCTGCAAGGCTTGAACTTGACGTTGCCTATTCGCCCATTCCGACAATAGGCGGCACCGGCAAACGGACGTTTGTGGGGAAAAAATAAGGTGTTTCCCTATTTCCTAAATAATGTCCGCTTTGTCTTGAAAGGCGGTCAAAAAACTAAAAATAGCATAAAAAGTTTTCCATTGTCGGTGATAATGCCTAATTTTGCCGACTGTAAAACGAGACTTACGCGCACATGATATATGGGATAATTGCAGGCGGAGAAGGCTCGCGCCTGGCGGCTGAAGGCGTGAAAGAGCCTAAGCCGCTCGTCAGAATAAACGGCGAGAGGCTCTTGGATAGGCTTGTCCGCATATTTGGGGACAACGACGCCGAGGGCATTGTTGTGGCCTTCCGCAAGAGCATGACAGACGTTGCCGTGCAGCTAAGCTACCTGCAAGGCTGCGCCGACTGCGACGGTCTTGCGCCCGTAATATGCACAGGCGTCGAGACGCCAAGCTCCATGCACAGCCTGGCCGCCATAATTGACCGCCTGAAGGAAGGGCCGTTCTGCGTCACGACGGTAGACACCGTGTTCCGTGAAGACGCCTTCAGACGGTACGTCAAGGCTTTCAAAGAGTGCGTGGAGAGCGGCGAGGCCGACGGCATGATGGCTGTTACCAGCCTCATAGACGACGAGAAGCCGCTCTACGTGGCCGTTGACACAGGCATGAACATAACCGGCTTTCTTGACGAAAGTGGCAGTTCAAGCTACGTTTCGGCTGGTATTTACGGACTTACGCCGCGTGCCGCCGACGTGCTCCGCCGTTGCATGGAGCGCGGCGAGAGCCGTATGCGCAACTTCCAGCGTGCCTTGCTGCGTGAAGGACTGCGCCTGAAGGCGTTTGACATAGGGCGTGCGTTCGACATAGACCACGCCACCGACATAGGTAAAGCCGACAGTTTTTTACGCGAATAAGTATGACGCATGTGCTGAAAGTGTACCGCGCGGAGTGTTTTTCGCCAAATTCCGTCAGCCGCGACCGCGCCATCATCGATGCCGTAGGCTCGCTACTCGCGTCGCAGGGGTGCACGGTGGAAGGCGTAAGCGAGGACATGTTAGGCGCAAGCGATGCCGCCGACATATACCTTTCGATGGCACGCACGCCCCGTGCGCTCGGCATGTTGAGGCTGAAAGAGGCCGAAGGCTGCACCGTTGTGAACCGCCCCGACGGCGTGGCGGCTTGTAGGCGCAGCAGCGTAGACCGCCTGATGAGGAGTCATGGTCTGCCTGCCGCACCGCTTGACGGCACCTGCGGCTACTGGCTGAAGCGTGGCGACGAGGCCGCGCAAGGCCGTGACGACGTGGTGTACGTGCATAGTGAGGCCGAAAAGGACGAAGCCCTGCGCCGCTTCAAGGCACGCGGCGTGGCCGACGTGGTGGTGACAGCCCACGTAAGGGGCGACGTGGTGAAGTTTTACGGAGTGTTCGGCACAGGCTTTTTCACGACGTTCCATGCCGACGCAAACTTCTCTAAGTTCGGCGACGAGGCGGTAAACGGCGCGGCAAGGCATTACGCTTTCGACGCCGAACGGCTGCAAAGCGACGCGGAACGGCTGGCCGGATTGGCAGGCGTTGACGTTTACGGAGGCGACTGCATAGTGCGTGAAGACGGCACATACGCCATTATCGACTTCAACGACTGGCCCAGCTTCGCCCGTTGCAGGGCTGAAGCCGCCGGGGCAATCGCCGCGAGGGTGGAAGTGATTTTTAAAGGTAAAAAAGTAAAAAGGTAAAAGGGTAAAAAGGATTAAGACAGCAAATGCCTACTTTCAAGGAATTATTGGCCGCTTCAATCAAGTCGAAAGACACGGAAGAGAGGCTTGACATGCTCTTCAACCGACCCGTAGGGCTGGTTATGGCGTTGGCAGGCAAGCGTCTCGGCATACACCCCAACGCCATCACGGCGGTGTCGGTGGTGCTCGGAGTGGCGGCTGCGTGGATGTTCTATCATACCGACTTGACGCACAACTTGCTCGGGGTGCTGCTGCTGATGACGGCCAACTTCTGCGACTCGGCCGACGGACAGCTGGCCCGGTTGACGGGGAAGAAAACCCTTGTGGGGCGCGTCATCGACGGTTTTGCAGGCGACATCTGGTTTTTCAGCATATACTTCGCCCTCTGTTGCCGCATGACGTGGCAACCCATGCCCGGCAATGTGGACGCAGTTTGGGGTGTGTGGATATGGGTGTTGGCGTTCGTCGCCGGTATGCTATGCCATTCTCCGCAAAGCTCCCTGGCCGACTATTATAGGCAAATACACCTGCTCTTCCTCAACGGAAAGGAAGGAAGCGAGCTTGACACATACGCCAACCAGCGTGCAATATACGAGGGGCTGCCCAAGGGCAGTCCGCTGATTGCGAAGATGTTTTACTTCAACTACGCCAACTACTGCAAGAGCCAGGAGCGGCGCACGCCTGCCTTCCAGCGGCTGTCGGCGGCAATCAAGGCCGCATACGGCGACGTTTCAGGCATGCCGCAGGCGCTTAGGAGCGAGTTCCTTGACGGCAGCCGGCCGCTCATGAAGTACACAAACATACTCACGTTCAACGCCCGTGCCATCTGCATCTACGCCACATGCCTGTGCGGATGCCCGTGGGTGTACATGCTGTTGGAGGTGACCGTGTTCACCTTAATATATATATACATGCACAAGCGGCACGAAGGCTTGTGCGAAACAATAACCAAAAAGATACCAATTGATTAAAGGCTACATATTCGATTACGGCGGAACGCTCGACACTGCAGGCCGCCATTGGGGCAAAGTGTTGTGGAACGCTTACCTGAAATGCGGCGTGCCCGTAGACGAAATGCAGTTTCGCGAAGCATATGTGTACGCCGAGCGCAGGCTCGGTTCGCAGCCAATCATCAAGCCCGACTTCACGTTTTACAATACGCTTGACAAGAAATTGGAGATAGAATTGCAATACCTTGCCGCGCAAGACGTGCTCCGCATGCCTGCGGAAGACATCGATGCGCTGCGCAAAAGCATGCTCGACGGCATATATGAGGATGTAAAGCGTGAGACGGCGAGAAGCCGCGAGGTGCTGGCGGAGGTCAAAAAGGATTATCCTACGGCGTTGGTCAGCAACTTTTACGGCAACATCTGTACCGTATTGCGCGAGTTCGGGCTTGACGGTTTGTTTGACAAAGTGATAGAATCAGCCGTGGTCGGAGTAAGGAAACCCGACCCTCAAATCTTCGTTTTCGGCGCGGAAGCGTTGGGATTGAAGCCGGAAGAGACTGTAGTAGTCGGCGACAGCTACGACAAGGACATCGTTCCGGCCAGGCAGGCAGGCTGCCGCGCCGTATGGCTTAAAGGCGAAGGATGGGCGGAAAAGGCGTATGACGAAAGTCTGCCGGATGCCGTAATAACGGAACTTCGCCAAGTTTTAAACGTTCAATGGCCGTAAAGGTCTAAATGATATACAACCCAGCACGATAATGAGGACATTGCTTGTATTTCTCTTCGCATTGATGACGCAGGCTGTATGTGCGCAGATGATAACAGGGGTGGTGGTCGACGAGGAAAACGGAGACGCCATTCCATATCCTGCCTTGCAGTATAAAGGCGACGACAAGGCTATGGCTGGCGAGGCTACAGGCCGTTTCTCGATACCTCGGCGCACGGATGAATACTTGACAATAAGCGCCGTAGGCTATAAGACTTTGCGAATATTGATAGGGGAGAATACCCCAAGCGAGATGCGCATTACGCTGAAGCCTGACACCAAACAGCTGAAAGGTGTTACCGTAAAGGCCAAGCGCGGCAAGTACAGCAGGAAGAACAACCCGGCTGTGGAGCTGATGAAGCGCGTCATAGCGGCGAAGAAACGCACAGACCTAAGCAACCATGATTACTACCAGTACAATAAATATCAGAAGCTGACGCTTGCCGTCAACGACATAAGTCCTGAGGAGATAGAGCACGAAAAGACTAAAAACCGCCAATGGCTCTTGAACCAAATCGAGCTGTGTCCGTACAACAACAAACTCATATTGCCGCTGTCTGTGGACGAAACGGTAACGCAAAACCTGTACAGGAAAGAGCCGAAGAAGGAAAAGACAATCATCCTCGGGCAGAACGCTACAGGTGTAAACGACCTCATACAGACAGGAGACATACTCAACACAGTGGTGAAAGACGTGTTTACGGACGTCGACTTGTACGACGACCAAATACGCCTGTTGCAGTATCCGTTCACCAGTCCAATAGGAAAGGACGCTGTAGCGTTCTACAGGTTTTACATAGTCGATACGGTAATGGTTGACCGCGACGAGTGCTTTCACCTTGAATTTACGCCCAACAATCCGCAAGATTTCGGCTTCAGGGGCGAAATATGGGTGCTTACAGACTCTACATTGCATGTCAAGAAATGCCAGTTGTCGTTGCCGAAAAGGAGCGATGTGAATTTCACCGACGCCCTTAATATCTTGCAAGAGTACACCAAGCTGCCAAACGGGGAGTGGGTTTTGACTACCGACGATATGACGGTGGAGCTGTCAGTGGCGAAGTTTCTTACAAAGGCAATTGTCATAAGGACCACGAGGATGACCGACTATGCCTTTGACCCCATCCCCGACAAGGCGTTCAAAGGCAAGGCAAAGGTGAAGTACGACCCACGCTCGAAGATGCGCGACGAGGCGTTTTGGAACGAGAACCGCACCGTAAGCCTGACAAAAAGCGAAGGGTCGATGGATTCGTTCATCAACAGCCTGACGAACACACGCGGTTTCAAATACCTGTTGTTCGGGTTGAAAGCCCTTATCGAGAACTATGTAGAGACAGGCACACAGAAGCATCCGAGCAAGGTAGACATAGGTCCTATCAACACGATGATTAGCACAAACTTCATCGACGACGTGCGTACCAGAGTCAGTGCGCAGACTACCGCCAACCTGAACCCTCACCTCTTCTTGTCGGGATATTATGCGCGCGGATGGAAAAGCAAGAAGAACTACTATAAGGGACAGCTGACATACTCGTTCAACAAGAAAGAATACATGCCGTGGGAATTTCCCAAGCGCACGTTGACTTTTACCTCTACTTATGACGTTTGCTCGCCTTCTGACAAGTTCATGCCAACCGACAAGGACAACGTGTTCACCGCTTTCAAGTGGACGGAAGTGGACAAGATGATGTTCTACAACCGCCAGGAACTGCTTTTTGAGTATGAACAGGACTGGGGATTCAAGACTACCGTCGGCCTGAAAACGGAAGAGAACGAGGCTTGCGGAGGGTTGTACTTTTCGCCGCTGTCGCTTTACGACCCCGACAATCCTGCCGTGCGGCACGGCAAGTTCCGAACGACCGAGGCGCGTTTCGAAATCAGGTACGCACCGGGAGAGACGTACGTCAACACGAAACAGCGCAGGCTGAGGGTGAACTTCGACCCTCCAGTCTTCACATTAAGCCACACAGTCGGCGTGAAAGGCGTGCTCGGGGGCGACTACAACTACAACTTTACAGAGGCGTCGGTGTACAAACGCTTTTGGCTGAACAGCTGGGGCAAGCTCGACGTGTCGCTGAAAGGCGGAGTGCAATGGAACAAAGTGCCGTTCCCACTGCTCATAATGCCTGCGGCAAACCTGTCGTACATCGTGGAGGACGAGACGTTTAACCTTATCAATAACATGGAATTCCTGAATGACAGGTATGCTTCGCTCGACGTGTCGTGGGACTTGAACGGCAAAATCTTCAACCGCATCCCCCTGTTGAAGCACCTGAAGTGGCGTGAATTCCTTGGAATAAAGTGCCTGTGGGGCACACTTACCGACAAGAACAACCCCAACCTGGCGCGCAATGCAGGCAACCCGCTGCTGATGCAGTTCCCAGAAGGCTCGTATGTGATGGACCCTCACCGCCCATACATTGAGCTGGTAGCCGGGATTCACAATATTTTCAAGATATTCCACGTGCAGTATGTCCATAGGCTTAACTACAACAATCTGCCTACGGCGACGAAGAACGGCGTGAGGATAATGATGAGATTGACATTCTAAAATATTAAAAAGCAATAAAGGAGTAAGGAGGGAAGAAGTAAGCAGGTTGCTACTTGCAAAATAAACGACTACAATGACGCAATTAAGACAGCCCGTGTAACTCTACTTACTCCTTCACTCCTTACTGCTTTTACTACCCAAAACACAAGACCATGAGAAAAATCAAGAACCCTTTTGCACACCGTGATGGCTACGACTGCTTCGGATGCAGCCCGGCGAACCCCATCGGAATACACATGGAGTTTTACGAAGACGGGGACGAGGTAATCAGCTTCTGGAATCCCAAGACACACTACCAAGGCTGGTTTGACACCATGCATGGCGGCATACTGGCCACCATGGCCGACGAGACAGCGGCCTGGACGATGTTCCGCAAGCTACAGACCACGGGAATGACCAGTAAACTTGAACTGCGATACAAGAAGCCCGTGATGACTACCGAAGGGCAAATCACCGTGCGCGGACGCATTGCCGAGCAGCGGCGCAACCTCGTAACAATCGACGTGACGATAGAAAACGCCCATGGCGACGTATGTGTCGAGGCGCGTGCCGTTTACTTCGCATTCGACAAGCGCAAGGCTGAAGAGATGGGCTTCACGTCGTGCGAGCTTGAGGGTGACGAACTGCTGCCGATGTAGTCGTCAGCATCAGTTACACGGACGAGAGTAGGGCAGTATGTAAAACGCCGTCTTTCGCCGCACAAAAGACCATCTTTTAGCTTGTAAAAAGCGGTCTTTTGTGCGGCGAAAGACGGCGTTTTGCAAAGTCCTTGTCTGCCTGGGACTTTGCCTGCTGCGTACAGGCGTTTTTCAGGATGCCGCTTTGAGTGTCATATAATGCAGTCCATCGTAACGTCGTTCAAGTCTGACGGTACGGCCTCCACTTTTTGGAAGTCGAAGCATAGCCCGATTTTGTATGCGTTGGCGGCTTTCGGCAGGAAGCGGTCGTAATATCCTTTGCCGCGGCCGAGGCGGTGTCCCAGTGGGTCGAAAGCCATGCCGGGCACTACGGCTACGTCAATCCTGCTGTATGCGGTGTATGTAGTGCCGGTAGGTTCCATGATGCCGTAGCTTCCCGGGGCAAGGTCGGCGGCGTTACAATAAGTGCGTATTTCCATGTTTTCGCCGTCTATAACGCGCGGTAGCAGTACCGTCTTGCCGTGTTGTACAAGCATGTCGACTGTATCGTGCGTGTACACTTCGTCGGGCTGAGAGTAATACATTAGTATCGTCTTGGCGTTGGTTACCGCAGGGTGGGCGAGCAGCCGTGATATGACAGGAAGCGACAACTCTTCCAGTTCATGTACGGAGAATTGCCGCTTTATGTCCTTTATGCGTTTGCGCAGTGTGCGCTTGTCGTAGTCTGTCATGCTCTTTGGAAATTAAGAGTTAAGAAAATATGCCTTGTAAGTAATTTTCTTAACTCTTAATTCTTAATTCTTAACTCTTTTCGGGAATGCTTCGCCGCGTTTGAAAACGTCTATGGCCGACTTAATCGCGTTGTCGTCGAGGTTTAGGTACTCAATCCAGTCTTCCTCGTCCATGATGTTGTATATTATGCGGCTGTTGATGAAAGTCTTTAGCAGGTTGTACGATTTCTTTATCATTAGGTTTCGCCTCTTGAGCCCGTTCTTGTCGGCGTATGTGGCGAATTTGTCTACTGTGTGCTGCTTGTCAAGATAATCTGACAGCTCTTGCATCGTCTCGAACTTGCTGAGCTTCGGGCGGTTCTCGTCGGTGTAGACGAAGGCGTACTGTATGATAAGTCCGCTCATGGCCGCCTCTTTGTAGTAGGACGTCATGTCGAGAGTGTCTTCAGGAACGAAAATGTCAGGCGTAATTCCGCCGCCTCCGTACACGGTGCGCCCAATGCTGGTGTGGTAAGCCGGACCTGTATGCTTTATGCTGTCTTGCGAGAAGAACTCTCCGTGCTGGTATCTAGCAAGCAGGTCTTCCTCGTAATCTTGGTTGTCGCCGGCTGTGTAAGGCTTTTGTATGCAGCGGCCCGAGGGTGTGTAATAGCGCGCGACGGTGAGGCGTATCATTGAGCCGTCGGGGAATTCGAGCTGCTGTTGTACCAGTCCCTTGCCGAATGAGCGGCGTCCGATTATAGTAGCCCGGTCGTTGTCTTGCATGGCACCGGCAAAAATCTCCGAAGCCGATGCCGACCCCTCATTGATTAGTACCACCAAAGGAATGTTCTGGTAGCTGCCGCGGCCGTCGCTCTTGTAGTCCTGGCGTGGCGATTTGCGCCCTTCGGTGTACACTATGAGGCGGTTTTTGGGCAGGAATTCGTTTGCCATCTGCACGGCCGACTTCAGGTAGCCGCCCGTATTGTCGCGCAAGTCGATTATCAGGTTGCTGAAACCTTCCTGCGACAAGCTTGCAAGCGCGATGAGAAGTTCGGGATAAGTGTTCTCTCCGAAATTCTTGATTTTTATATAACCGGTACTGTCGTCAATCATGTAAGCCGCGCTTACGCTCTTTTGCGGAATGTCGCCGCGCGTTATGGTGAACTGCCTTACTTTCTTTTCCCCGTATCTTACAATGCCGATTTTCACTTTCGTGTCCTTCGGACCTTTCAGGCGGCGCATGGCTTCATCGTTGGTTACAATCTTGCCTACGAACGGTTTGCCGTCAACGCTTACAATCTTGTCGCCTGCACGTATGCCTGCTTGGTCGGCCGGTCCGTTCTTAACAACGCCTTGTACATGGATGGTGTCATTACGGATGACAAACTCTATGCCTACACCTGAGAACGAACCTTTAAGGTCGTCGGTGGCTTTCTGTACGTCTTTCGCGCTGATGTAGACGGAATGAGGGTCGAGGTCGGCCAGTATTTGCGGTATTGCCATGTCGACAAGCGAGTCGATGTTCACCTTGTCGACGTATTGGTCGTCGATGATGTGCAGCAGGTTGTTTAGCCTGTTGCTACCTGAATTTATTATGTTTAGCCTGTTGCCGGAGAAATGGTTGGCGTAGAATGTTCCGATGACAATGCCTATGACTACGCACAAGGCCATCACCAGAGGCATGATGCGGCTTGACTTATTTTGTCTCATATTCGTCAGGGTTTATGTAATCAACTTCAATGTTGGCTTTTCTTAATAGGTTTATGCCGTCTTCCAGCCTGTATTTCTCTGCGTAGACAACGCGTTTTATGCCTGACTGAATGATGAGTTTAGAGCATTCGATGCATGGTGCGGCCGTGACGTAAAGCGTAGAACCGTCACTGTTGTTTGAGCTTCGTGCCAGTTTTGTTATTGCATTTGCCTCGGCGTGCAGCACGTATGGCTTGGTGATGTTGTTCTCGTCTTCGCATATGTTTTCAAAACCGCTTGGCGTGCCGTTGTAACCGTCGCTTATTATCATCTTGTCTTTGACAACAAGCGCGCCCACTTTGCGGCGTTCACAATAACTGTTTTCCGCCCAAATGCGTGCCATGCGCAGGTATCGTAAGTCCAGCAGCAGTTGTTTGTCGTCTTTTCCGGTCATGATGTTTGTTTTTTCATTGAGAAAGAAACGTTGTTGGTGCAAGTTCTTCTTGCAATCCGTCTTCCCCGTTTATGTCTTTTTATTTTGTCTTATTTCTTGTTATTCCGTTCCTCTTGAGCAGGGCGTCAATGGTTGGCTCGCCGCCGCGGAAGCGCTTGTATAGCGTCATCGGGTGTTCAGTTCCTCCTTTTGAGAGGATGTTGTCACGGAAACTTTGCGCGGTCTTCTTATTGAAAATGCCATGTTTCTTGAACACGCTGAACGCGTCGGCGTCAAGTACTTCCGCCCATTTGTAGCTGTAATATCCAGCAGCGTATCCTCCGGCCATGATGTGGCTGAACTGTACGGTCATGCAAGTGTCGGGCAGTTGTTCCGTTACAATAGCCTTTTCCCATGCTTTTTTCTCAAACGGAATGATGTCTTCAGTGAACGGCTCTTTCCTTGTATAATACGCCATGTCGAGCAGGCCGAAGCTGACTTGCCGCAGACAGGCGTATGCCGCCATGAAGTTACGGCTTTTTACGATGCGGTTTATAAGTTCGTCAGGCAGCGGCTCGCCCGTCTGGTAATGGAAGGCGAACGTGCGCAGGAATTCCTTTTCCACAGAATAGTTTTCCATGAATTGTGACGGCAGTTCTACAAAGTCCCACCAGACGTTTGTTCCTGAAAGGCTTTCAAACCTGGTGTTGGCGAACATTCCGTGCAATGAATGCCCGAATTCATGGAGGAACGTCTCAACTTCTCCGAGTGTAAGCAGGGCAGGCTTTTCGTCGGTAGGCTTGGTGAGGTTCATCACTACGCTGACATGGGGGCGCACATTCTCGCCCTTACGGTCAATCCATTGCCCTTGGAATTGCGTCATCCAAGCTCCGCCTTGCTTGCCCTTGCGTGGGAAAAAGTCGGCGTAGAACACTGCGAGGTACGAGCCGTCATTGTCATAAACTTCGTATGCCTTTACATCTGGATGGTATACTTGTATGTCTTTGTTCTCTTTGAATGTTATTCCATAGAGCCTGTTGGCAAGCCCGAATACTCCTTTGATTACATTTGAAAGTTCGAAGTACGGGCGCAGCATCTCGGAGTCGATGTTGAACTTCTTTAATTGCAGCTTGTGCGAATAATAGCTGAAGTCCCACGGCTCCATCTTAAAGTCCTTGCCTTCCGCCTTTACGGCCATCTTCTCAATGCTTTCCACCTCCTTGATAGCCGTCGGCTTGTATGCGTCGATAAGGTCGTCGAGCAGCTTGTACACGTTGCGTGCGTTGCCGGCCATGCGGTGTTTCAACACGTATTCGGCGTAAGTCTTGTAGCCTAACAGCTGTGCTATTTCGCGCCTGAGGTTTATTATGCGTTTGCAGATGTCAAGGTTGTTCTCGCTGTTGCCGTGCGTACAAACGGTGTTGCGCGCCATGTACATCTGTTTGCGCAGCTCGCGCACGGTAGAATATGTCATGAAAGGATTGTAGCTTGGATAGTCGAGCGTAAATACCCAGCCTTCAAGTCCTTTCTCGCGCGCGGTTACGGCGGCGGCTTCGCGTGCGGTCTCGGGCAGGCCGTCAAGTTGTGCTTCGTCGGTTATGTGCAGCGTGTAAGCCTTGTTCTCTTTCAACAGGTTTTGGGAGAACTGCAAAGACAGCATTCCTGCCTCTTCCGTAAGTTGGCGCAAGCGTTCTTTACCTTCGTCGTCAAGCAAAGCTCCGCTGCGTACAAAGCCGTCGTAGCAGTTGTCGAGCAACTTCTTTTCTTCCGGTGTAAGCCTGCGGTGGTGCAGATGTACGGCCTTTACGCGTTCAAACAGGCGTTTGTTCAACCTTACGTCGTTTGCGTGTTTTGTAAGAATCGGCTGCATCTTCTGTGCCAACGCGTCCAGCTCGTCATTTGTCTCGGCGCTTAGCAGGTTGGAAAAAACGGTGGATACGCGTGATAATAAGTCATAATATCCGTCTTTGTCGTCGTCGACGTTGATTATAGTGTTGTCGAAAGTCGGCTTTTCCGGGTTGTTGATTGTTTTTTCAATTTGTTCGTTGTCACGGCGTATTCCTTCCATGAAGGCTTCCTCGAAATCTTCAAGCCTTATTCTTTCAAAGGGAACAGTGTCGTGTGGGGTGTTGTATTGTTCAAAAAAAGGGTTCTTGCGTTTGCCCTCCGCCATACTTTCATTCATACTTACGTCTTTCTATGTTTTCATTGTGCTGCAAACGGGTGCGATGTGAGTTTTCCATCAAAATGCCGGTTGCGGCTTATCCTATGCAAAGATACGGAAAATCGGGGATAATGCAAAATAAATGTGGATGAATTGAGCTTTTATTTTCATTTGCGGCATGCTGTCGGTAGCGTGTAAAACGGCGCGTTTGCAAAAGGCGGCAAACCGCCTTGTAAAAGACCGCCTTTTACACGCTGAAAGGCCACTTTTTGCAGTGCGTTTTGCGGCCTTTTGCAAAGCGGTATGAAACGCCTCTCCTGGCGTGTTGGGCCGTCCGCGCCAGCGCCTTTCAGGTGCGCGTGGCTTTTTCAAGCGCGTAAATGTGTATCTTCTCGCGTGCAAGGGCAATGATGCCTTCGGCCGCCATGGCGTTCAGCTCGCGCGACGTGTTCAGGCGGCTTTCGTTTATTTCCTTGCCAAGGCGTTCCATCTTGATGTGTATAATCTTCTCTCCTGCCGGGTGCAGGCTTCTTGTTTCCACGAACCTTGTTATTTTGTGCCGTATGTCTTTGGGGTGTGTTTTCCATGGAAAGCGTGCGAAGCGTTGCGACTTTGTACAGACGATGTTGAGCAGGTTGAGCCGGAATATCTCATATTTGCAGGCCAGTTCGAGGGCTTCCCTCTTTCCGAGGCAGATGAATGTGCATTCTGTTATGGTTTTGAAAGTGCGTGTGTATCGCTGTGTCAGCCCGAAAATGCGTTCAGGTTGCAATATTTCGGGAGCATGCATGATTTCCGTGATTGAATATCCGTTGTCGTCGGCGAACCCAGTTGCGCTTATCGTGCCTTTTAACAGGAAATATATCTTGTCGCAAACGTCGCCTTCGCGAACGATGTTTTTCCCTTTGCCGTAGCTTAGATGCCTGAATTTTGTGGACGTGATTATCTTTTCAAGGTCGTTTCTGCTCATGCCTTGAAACAGGGGAAGTTCAAGCAGCCTTTCGTGTAATCTGGTATGGGTCATGTCAAATAGCTCCTTGTGTTCTTTTCATTGTGTCATTCCACAATTTTGTCTCTCAATGAAGGAGAGCACCATACGGCATTATTCCCTTTTTCATCGGAGTAGATGAAATATGCCATAAGTTCGGTATGTTTGTCGAGGATGCGCTTGGCCTTGTCCAATCCCATCACCATGAAAGCCGTCGCGTAAGCGTCGGCTGTTGCACAGTTGTCAGCCAGCACGGTTGCGGAAAGAATGTTGTGTTGTACAGGCATACCAGTGCCGGGGTCTATTGTGTGCGCGTATTTCTTGCCGTTTTTATAGTAAAAGTTGCGGTAGTTGCCGCTTGTTGCCATGGCTTTGTTGGTGACATTGAGTATGGTTTGCAGTTCTTGGTTCGTGTTAAGCGAATCGTCGGTAGGTTTTGTTACGCCGATTTTCCATGGCAGGCGTTGGTTGTTGACACCGCGTGTGACAATTTCCCCGCCTATTTCAACCATGAAATTCCTTATTCCGGCTTTTTCCAGATAGGCCGCTATCACGTCGCATGCGTATCCTTTGGCTATGGCGCTGCAGTCGAGCATCATGCGTGAGTCCTTTTTCTTTATCCTTCCGTTGGTGAGGGTCACTTTCTCATACCCTATAAGTTGTCTGAGGCTGTCTATCGCGTGCGTGGTCGGCTGCGTGTCGTTCCTGAACCCGAATCCCCAGGCATTTACCAGTGGGGCTACGGTTATGTCAAATGCACCGTTGGTTTCGGCCGAAATCTCTTGTGAAAGATTGAACACATAGGTCAGCATCTTGTCAGCCATTGCGCTTTCGTTCCTGTTGATTTTCGATATTGTCGACTGCTTGTTGAATGGCGACAATGAGAAATCAACTTTCTTCAGTTCGGCCTCGATGCCATCTTTCAGGCTCTTGTCGTTTTGGTAAGTGATGTTATATACCGTGCCGAATATGAAGCCCGTGTCTTTCTGGTATGGCATCGAGCGTTGTTGCCTTACGATTATTACCGTCCCGACTATCAGGAATAGCAGGAAAGCTGATTTCCAGAAGAGTTTTTTCTTGCCGTTCATCTTTCTTTGATTTGTTTATGGTGGGGTGGGAGGGCATTGCCGCGGTTTAGATGTGTGACAAAAAGTACCACTATCTCACAACCTTAAACCGTATAACCTCATAACCGTAAAACCTCACAACCGGACTAAATGTCTACGGTTATATTGAATGTTCCGCCTATGTTGCTTCCTCCGGCTGTGCCGTATCCGGGAACATACCATGTGTTGCCCAGTGCTCCGTCGTCGTGCGACAGCCTGCTGCGGTATCTTAGGCTCCAGCCCAGATGTATGGGCCCCCACATCTTCGCGTCTACGCCTATTACCGCCTCAAACCATTGGTAAGAGCATTTTACGCCTTTTGCTTCAAACGGTGCTGTGCCGCCCCATACGGGGTCGGTCATGCCGGGGTGTGATATGTCGTATTTGAATGAAGTCAACGCGTATCTTACTCCTGCGAAAAGGCGGTAAATATCGTGCTTGTTTTTCAGCAGGTTGAAGTCTGCGCCGACTTTCCAATATGGTGCGCTTGTCTTGTAAGAAATGTCTGTTGCGTCGTTTGTATGGTCGGCTTTGCCTATTCCGGCTTCAAATACGGGGAAGTATCTGTCCTTCAGGTTTATGCGCAATGCGGCCTCGTATTGCCCGTAGTCGCCAATCAACATTTGTACAGGGCCGACCAAGTCAACCGACACGGCAACACCGTTGAAGAACGGTATGCTGTCGTTCTTTGCGCCCTTGTCTTTGTCTTTTGCGTTTGCCGGGATTGCGGCAGCCAGCATAAGCAGGCTAATCGCGACGCTTGAAATATATGTATAGATGCTTTTTTGATGTATCATAGCTTACGTCGGGATTTTTTATGACAATCGAGTCGATGGCGTTGTGCGTGGTGGTTACATCTGTTATTGTATGGAAATACAGCGGAGCGCAGTCTACCGACTCGAAGTGTGGGTGGTCTTCCTTCGTAATTGTGACGATATCTGTTGTCGTCACTTTTGTCACAGTGTCGGTTGTCTCGAAGTAAAACACGTCTTGTGGCTGGGCATAGCTTATGGGAAGCGAGAACTCCGTAGTCCTTACGTTCCTGTTAATCAGTACCGAGTCGCTGCCGTCTGTCGTGCGGTTGGTGTATATGGTGAGCGTGTCTGCCAGCGTGTCTACTCGTCCGTCGGGTGTCATTAGCTGGTATTGTGTGTAGACCAAGCTGTTCATGGGGCAGTCGATAGACGAGCACGATGCGGCTAAAAGAACGAATGCTGCGGCTAACAGCGGTAATGCGCGCAGCGGATTTGTGATGGATGGCTTGGCTCTCATCTCCAGTTTTCTCGTTTAACCTTTTTTACTTTTTTCTCGTTTTACTTTTTCACCGTTTCTCTCCGCACCTTATTTCCTCTTCAATCTGGTAGTCGTTGCGGTCAGTCGAGTTGCGGCTTATCAGGTCGCCGAGGAATCCCGTGAGGAAGAGTTGCGTGCCTATTATCATCATTGTAAGTGCAATGAAGAAGTAAGGGGAGTCTGTCACAAGCCTTTGCGGTATGCCTTGTGCGAGCGAATAAAGTTTGTCGATGCCGATTATTGCGGCTGAAACGAAGCCTATGAAGAACATTATTGTGCCAAGAAAACCGAATACGTGCATCGGTTTGCGCCCGAAACTGCTTAGGAACCACAGTGTTATAAGGTCGAGGTATCCGTTGAAGAAGCGGTTGAGGCCGAATTTCGACTTGCCGTACTTGCGTGCCTGGTGGTGTACCACCTTTTCTCCGATTTTGTTGAAGCCGGCGTTTTTCGCCAAATAAGGTATGTAGCGGTGCATCTCGCCGTACACTTCAATGTTTTTCACAACGTCGCGGCGGTAAGCCTTCAGTCCGCAGTTGAAGTCGTGCAGGTTCTTTATACCGCTGATTTTGCGTGCCGTAGCGTTGAACAGTTTTGTCGGAATGGTCTTCGACAGCGGGTCGTAACGCTTCTGCTTGTAGCCCGATACGAGGTCGTATCCGTCTTCCTTGACCATCTTGTACAGCCCCGGGATTTCGTCGGGCGAGTCTTGCAGGTCGGCATCCATCGTGATTACTACGTCTCCCTGCGCCTCTTTGAAGCCGCAATACAGGGCCGGACTTTTGCCGTAGTTGCGGCGGAACTTGATGCCTTTTACGCAGTCGTGCTCTGCACCAAGCTCCTTGATTACGTTCCATGAGCGGTCGGTAGAGCCGTCGTTGACGAATATCACTTCGTAAGTGAATCCGTTAGTCTTCATCACTCGCTCTATCCAGGCGTACAGCTCGGGAAGAGACTCTTCTTCATTATATAAGGGTATAACGACCGAAATGTCCATCTTTATTGTATTGTTGTTTGGATTTCAAATGGAAAGACGCGCCCTGGCCTGCGCAGGCTTTGACCGGTTAGAATCTTCTTTTGTACTTCGACTTCATCATCGCGGCTATCGGCAGGCTTATCAGCAGTCCCAGTATTATGTTAGTCGAGAGGAATTGCAGGGCGATGTCGATAGGGCGCAGCGCGGCGAGGTTGTCCATTGCAAGCTTCATGTCTTCAGGTCTCATGCCGTAGGCCGACAGCATCGTCTTGAACTCCGGCGTGCCTGTGATTTCGGTGTACTGCGAGAGCATGAAGCCGTGGTCGATGAACTGGAAGTAGACAAACTGCGCGGCGGCCATCAGCAGGGCTGCGTAGAAGTAAACGAGCATGCTGAAGAGCAATGCGCGGCGGAACGAGATGATGCCTCCAAGAGCCGTGTCGCGGTAGCGGCGCAGGCGCATTGACGCGAAAACAAGCGAGTATACGCCTATGACGAGCGACACGAAGCCAAGCAACGGGTTGTAAAACTCGCCTATGAAGAAGGCGAAGCTCAATATCCATAGCACGCCTACTATCGCCCCGTCCCTGCGTGCGTATTCCTTTAGTTGCTCGTATTCCTCGCGTGTTGCCATTTCCATGAATTGTTGTTATGGTGCGCCTTGTATGCCGGTTGTATGGCAAAGGCGCATCCGACAGGCTGCAAAATTACTTATTTTCCGCCACATTGAGGAGGTGTGTATCTGTTTTTTTGTTTTTTAAAGACAAAACGCCTATACTATCAGACATCTCTGTTTGTGTGCCCGACTGTCCGTCACTTCTGTGGTCGGCGTTCTTTACATTGGCATGGGTACAATGCCTTGCTATTCCGGCGTTAAAGTGCCGCGGCGATTTTCCTTATGTTTGCAAGGCGTTCCATTAAAGACTTGTCTTTCTTTGCGGTCTGCATGTTGTAATCCGTCTGTAATCCGATAAGGATGTGTGCGGGTATGCCCAACGCGGCTTCAACAAGCAAGGCCGTGTTTGTAGTGACAGGGCGGCGGCAGTTCAGTATGTCGTTCAGCACTTTATATGAAATGCCGGTCTCTTCTGCCAGCCTCTTTTGCGAAATGCCCCGGTATTCTATTTCCTCCTTGAGCAGTTCGCCCGGATGCGTCGGCCTGGACGGTTCAAGATTGTTGGCAATCATTCTTGGGTCTGTTCCTTTGAGCGTAACCATAATCCAATTATTTATAATGGTTTGATAATTCCAATATGTTGCAGATGTAAACTATTGTTTCAGTTTCTTGGCTTGACACGGTGAACTCAATTCTGTATTGGTCGTTCACCCTTATTGATGAAGTTCCAGCCTTGTTGCCTTTCAACACTTCATAATTCAAAGAGTGAATAGTGAATAATTCTTCAATGTTCAAGGCGTGTTTGAGCGTATCTATGCGTTTTTGGTATCGTTTTATTATGTCTGGGCGGAAGCGGTGTTTCTTGTCGCTTTTCCCGGTTTCATATAGCTCGCGCAGATAATCTTTGTCAAAAGTTACAATCATGCCGTTACCGTTTACATGTGCAAAGGTAATGAATATTCTTGTATTGTCCACTAAAAAGACGGACTTTTTAGTTCTGTTTTTTATTTATGTGGAATTTGAAACGCCGTTGTTTTTTCCCTGTTTTCAGCGTTTTTTTTATGTTAGTGTACCAGATATGTGGCTTTGTAAAAATGAAAACGCCCTGAATTTCTGCAATTCAAGGCGTTTCGCTTGTAATTCCGTAAATCATTGAAAAATCAATGTTTGTTGCGGAGAGAGAGGGATTCGAACCCCCGGTGCCTCTCAGCACGACGGTTTTCAAGACCGTTGTAATCGACCACTCTACCATCTCTCCTTTTGTCGGGAAGACAAGCTTTGTGTTCAAAAGCGAGTGCAAAGGTATGCAGAATTTTCCATACGGCCAAATTTTTCGTGATATTTTTGCATGTATGTTGTTTCTCATGGCGTAAAGTGGAGCGGCTTGCCGGTGTGCGGTTGCCGTCCTGTTTCAAGGCGTTTTGCCGCTGTGCTCGTAACACTTTGATTTCCAATGCGTTGTAAAAGGCCGTCTTTTGACTTGTAAAAGATGGCCTTTTGGGCGGCAAAAGATGGCCTTTTGCATTGCGAAAGACCGCCAATCGGAAAACCGCAGGTTGCTCCTTGTGTTGTTGTAAAACAAATTTGGCTGCCCCGGCGTTTTGCCGTGACGCGCAAAATGAGTAATTTTGCAGCATGATTTATCCGAAGACTTTTGAAAGCAAGCTGGGCTTCGACGAGGTGCGCGCGCTGCTGCGCGAGCGTTGCCTTAGCACGTTGGGCAAGGACATGGTTGACGCCGTGGCCGTATCGGGCGACGCGGCGCAGGTAAACGAGTGGCTGACGCAGGTGCGCGAGTTCCGCCGTTTGCAGGAAGAGGCCGACGACTTCCCCCTGCGTTACTTCTTCGACGTGCGCGAGGCCGTGGCGCGTCTGCGCCTCGAAGGCACTCATCTCGACGAGGCGGAGCTGTTTGACCTGCGACGTTCGCTCGACACCATCTGCGCCATCGTGGCCTATCTTAACCGCGACGGCGGCGAAGAGGGTGGGGCGGAGGCATGGCCTTACCCTGCGCTCCACCGTCTTACAGAGGGCGTGCAGACCTTTCCGCAACTGGTGCAGCGCATTGACCAAATACTCGACAAGTTCGGCAAGGTCAGGGATACGGCGTCGCCGGCACTGGCCGACATACGCCGCGAGCTGGCGCGCACCGAGGGCACTATCTCGAAGACGCTGTACTCCATACTGCGCTCGGCGCAGAGCGAGGGCTTGGTAGACAAGGACGTGACGCCCGCCATGCGCGACGGCCGGCTGGTAATACCCGTCAGTCCCGGTCTGAAACGCCGCATCCGAGGCATCGTGCATGACGAGTCGGCATCCGGCAAGACAGTATTCGTAGAGCCGGCCGAAGTGGTTGAGGCCAACAACCGCATACGCGAGCTGGAGTCGGAGGAGCGCCGCGAAATCATACGCATACTCACCGAGCTGGCCAAGCAGCTCCGTCCTTACGTTGTGCCCATCCTCGACTCGTACAAGTTTCTTGCAAAAATCGACCTCATCCGCGCCAAAGCCGAGCTGGCGAGGCTCGTCAAGGGCATCGAGCCTGATGTTGAGGCTTATCCGCATATCGACTGGATTAGGGCTTGCCATCCCTTGCTCGCCCTCTCGCTCGAAAAGCAGGGCAAGGCCGTAGTGCCGCTCGACGTTATGCTGACGAGCGACAAGCGCATTCTTATCATCTCCGGCCCTAACGCTGGAGGTAAGTCGGTGTGCCTCAAGACGGTCGGCCTTGTGCAGTACATGCTTCAGTGCGGACTGTCAGTTCCCGTAGGCGAACGCTCGCGCATGGGCGTGTTCAGCAACATATTCATCGACATAGGCGACGAGCAGAGCATAGAGAACGACCTCAGCACGTACTCCAGCCACCTGATGAACATGAAGCAGATGATGCGTCATGCCGACGACTCCACGCTGCTGCTCATTGACGAGTTTGGTACGGGAACGGAGCCGCAAATAGGCGGAGCAATAGCCGAAGCCGTGCTGAAACAGTTTTGCGAGCGTGGCGCATACGGCGTAATAACCACCCACTACCAGAACTTGAAGCACTTTGCCGACACCCACGGCGGCGTTGTCAACGGCGCGATGCTGTACGACAGGCAGCAGATGCAGCCCCTGTTCCAGCTCTCCATAGGTCAGCCGGGCAGCTCGTTCGCCATTGAAATCGCCCGTAAAATCGGACTGCCTGAGGCCGTTATCCGTGACGCGAGCGACATTGTGGGCAGCGACTACATACAGAGCGACAAGTATCTTCAGGACATCGTGCGCGACAAACGTTACTGGGAGAACAAGCGGCAGACCATACATCAGCGCGAGAAGAGCCTCGAACAGACCATTGCCCGTTACGAGAGCGAGGTGAAGGAGCTTGAACAGAGCCGCAAGGACATACTCGCCAAGGCCCGTCAGCAGGCCGAGGAACTGCTTGCTGGCAGCAACCGCATCATAGAAAAGACCATAAGGGAGATACGCGAGAGCCAGGCCGAGAAGGCGGAGACCAAGAAAATACGCGAGGAACTGGAAGCCTTTAAGGCCGGGATGAAGGACGTTGACACCGCCGCCAACGACGAACTGATAGCCAAGAAGATGCGCCAAATACAGGAAAGGAAGGCTCGCAGGGAGAAGAGGAAACAGGACAAGGAGAATGAAAAATTAAAAATTAAAAATGAAAAATCTGCCGGTGAAACCAATTCTTCACTCTCCACTCTTCACTCTTCACTCTCTCCGGGCGACACGGTGCGCATCAAGGGGCTTACCACGGTCGGCAAAGTGGAGAGCATCGACGGCAAGATGGCGACGGTGATTTTCGGCGACATGCGCACGAAGATGCGCTCCGAGCGGCTTGAAAGGGCGGAGAAGCCGAAGCAGGAAGAGCCGAAGGCGTATGTCAACGTCAGCCGCGAGACGCGCGAGGCCATAGACTCGCGCAAGCTGAACTTCAAGCAAGACCTTGACGTGCGCGGCATGCGCGGCGACGAAGCCATCACCGCCGTAACTTACTTCATCGACGACGCCATACTCGTTGGCATGAGCCGCGTGCGCATCCTGCACGGAACAGGCTCGGGAATACTGCGCCAGCTAATCCGCCAATACCTCGCCACGGTGCCCAACGTTGCATTGTTCCGCGACGAGCACGTACAGTTCGGCGGAGCGGGAATTACCGTGGTAGACCTTGAATGACGGTGAGAAGGTGGGAAAGTGAGAAGGTGAGAAAACAATACAAAGTGCCTTTTGCATTTTCTCACCTTCTCACTTTCCCACCTTCTCACCGTCAATTGTTTTTTCCGCCGCCATGTCCCATTCGTCTTTTTCCGGCAACTTGTACTTCACGGCATGGTCTTCAAGGTATATTTTGTTCAGCGTATAGGCGAGCGACTCAAGCGTCTGTTCGCGCACTTTGGGTTTCAATTGGCATTCCCAAACGGTTATGCAGTGCCAGCCCATGCGTGCCAGAGCCTGCTGCTCGGCCTTGTCGCGGCTGCGGTTGCGCTCGATTTTTGCGCGCCAGAAGTCGGTGTTGGTCTTCGGCAGGTGGAAAGTGGGGCAGTCGTGTCCGTGCCAGAAGCATCCGTTTACGAATATGCACGTGCGGTATTTGCGCAGCACGAGGTCGGGATGGCCGGGCAGGCGCGGACTGTTGAGCCTGTACCTGAAGCCGCAGGCAAACAGGTAGCGGCGCACGACGAGTTCGGGTCGCGTGTCCTTTGAGCGGATGGCGGCCATTATTTTGCTGCGTTTTTCCTTTGAAAACAAATCCATGCCGTTCACAAAGGTACACATTATTATATTATTAGGTGTGTAATTTGAGCAAAAAGTATGGTTTTATAAGTGGAGCTGATGTTGCCCATGCAACGTTAGGGCACAAAAAAATGGAAACACTTAGCGTGCCCCCACGTCTGGATATATAATTGATTGTGTTGTGAGCCTCTTGTCGGATTCGAACCAACGACCCCGAGATTACAAATCACGTGCTCTGGCCAACTGAGCTAAAGAGGCGGGGTGGGCAAGCTACTTGCATCGCGCCGCTACAACCAACTACCTTTGCTGTGTTCCCACCCTGGAGGATTCGAAGGGAGCTGGCCGTGCAAGACTTGCCCGTCTTAGCGGCTGCAAAGGTAATAAAAAGTATTGATATGGATGTGTGCGGCGCGGCCTTTTATCTTGTTTTTAACTTATTTTCAATACTTCCTTGTGCTCTTGAGGTAAAATTTCGTGACAAATCAAAATCTTGAACCAGCTCCGTGCATGCTTGTTTTCTTGTCGTTTGTGTCTGTGCATCATTCCTTTTATGTGACGTTTTGCCATGTACGGATTGCAATTTAATATGCTTTTGTGTGCTTTAAGGCCGTCAAAGCCAAGGCTTTTGACGGCCTTCCGGCTTGTAAAAGACGGCCTTTTGCAGGCTGAAAGACCGTCTTTTACATTGCTGTTTGTCTCATATTGTGCTTGAGTGTGTTGTAACTCGCTGGCTTGCAAGTATTTACGTGAAACGCTGAAAAACGGCGTTGTTCAGGCTGAATGTGCGTCTCCTGTTCGCCGCCGGCCTTCAGGATGCGTCAAGTTGCCGGCAAGCGTTAATGTTTTTTTATGAATGTAGTGCTTGGATGTGTTAATTTTTGCATCAAATCAATCATTATATAGCCTAATTGTTGCAATTAAAATGTATGTCTTGTGCTATTGAGACGTTTTGAAACGCGCGTGAAACAAATTACAATTAAGAAACGGATTAAAACGCATAATTTTGTGACCGAGAAAAACTTTTTACCTTAAATAACATAAAACAACCAAAACATGAAACACTCTATTAAAGTTTGCAAAACCCTCGGTTTGCTTATACTCATGAGCGTCTTCCCATTGGTGGCGATGGCTCAGGGTTCGGCGATAACCGTGAAGGGGCAGGTCACTGACGACCAAGGGCCCATCATCGGAGCGACTGTAAGGGAAAAGGGCGCAAAGGCCGTTGCCGTTACAGACCTCGACGGTAATTATACCATCAAGGTAAGCCCGGGTGCTACTCTTACGTTTACCTATTTAGGTTATCAGAATAAAGAGGTAAACGTGGGCAACAAGACACAGGTTGACGTTGTGATGGTGTCTGACGCCCAGGCGTTGAGCGAAGTTGTGGTCGTAGGTTACGGCCAGATGAAGCGTTCTGACGTTACCGGCTCGGTTGTCTCGGTCAACTCGGAGCAGATTGAGCGTGCCGTGCCTACCAGCATCGACCAGGTGCTCCAGGGACGCGCCGCCGGTGTTCAAATCCAAGCCAACTCGGGTACGCCGGGCGCGAACACCAGTATCCGCATCCGCGGTATCAGCTCTTTGAACTCCACCAACCAGCCGATTTTCGTCATCGACGGCGTTGTTGTCGAGCCGCAGAGCACCGACACGAACGACCCCCTGTCAAGTAATAACCCCCTTGCGAGCATCAACCCGAGCGACATTGTGTCGATGGACGTGCTCAAGGACGCCTCCGCCACCGCTATATATGGTGCGCGCGCGGCCAATGGCGTCATCATGATTACCACGCGCAGGGGTAAGGCCGGCGAGGCTACCATCACCTATGACGGCTACGTAGGCTGGCAGGAGATGGCCAAGAAGCTCGACATGATGAACCTGCGCGAGTATGCCATCCACCACAACGCACGCTCGGATATGAGCATAGTCGAGGCGAGCGACGCGTTCGTCAATCCTTCTGCCCTCGGCAATGGTACCGACTGGCAGGACGCTTTGTTCCGCAGCGCCTTGATGACGAGCCACAACATCTCCGTAACGGGCGGCTCGGAAAAGGCTACCTATTCTATCAGTGCCGGCTACTTGAACCAGGACGGTATCGCCATCGGTTCAGGCTTCAAGCGCCTTACGCTGCGCGGCAACACCGACGCGCAGGTGAAGAAGTGGCTCAAGGCCAGCCTTAGCTTCTCGCTTACCGACTCGAAGCAGGAGGTGGGTGCCGACAACAACATCATCATGAACGCCTTGCAGCAGCAGCCTTCGGTGGCTGTAAGGAGCGCCGACGGCTCTTTCGACGGCCCGGATGATGTCTATATGCCTGTCAACGCCGTGGCTCTTGCCGAGATGCGCGAGAACTACAACAAGAAGATGAACTTCCGCATAAACGGCAGTCTTGAGGCTACATTATATAAAGGTCTTACGTTCAAGACCGAGCTTTCGGCTGACTACAACCTTAACAAGTTCTATTACTACGAGCCGGACTACACATTCGGAAAGCTGGAAAACAATACCCGCACCGGCCGTTGGACCAAGACCGACACGAAGTATTGGTCGTGGCGCAACATCCTGACGTACCAAAACACCTTTGCAGAGAAGCATGCTGTCAATGTAATGGTTGGTCAGGAAATGAGCCAGTCGCATTGGGAAAACCAGGTAAGCACGGCTACTGGCTTCCTCACCAACAGCACTCACGACCCTTCGGCAGGCGACATTACAGCCTCGACGGGTAACGGTACGCAGAACGACAACTCCATCTTCTCTTACTTCGGGCGCGCGTTCTATTCTTATGATGACCGCTATCTCGTGACAGCAACGCTCCGCCGCGACGGCAGCTCGCGCTTTGCCAAGGGCAACCGTTGGGGTTGGTTCCCGTCAGCGGCACTCGCTTGGCGCGTGTCTAACGAGAAGTTTATGGCTAAGACAAGCAACGTTATCAGCAACTTGAAGCTCCGTCTCGGCTGGGGTTCTACCGGTAACCAGAACGTTTCAGACTGGGCTTACATGGCTATGCTCTCATCCAAGAGTACACCATGGGGCACTGGCGTGCTCAACGGCAATACTCCCAACCCTGACTTGAAGTGGGAGACCACGACATCGTGGAACGTAGGCTTCGACCTTAGCCTCTTCCGCAACCGCATCGAGTTCATTTTCGACTGGTATTACAAGAAGACCGACGACCTGCTCCTCCAACTCCCGTTGCCTGCCTATATCGGTTCTTACGGCAACGGCGCCGCCTCCAATCCTTGGGGCAACGTCGGTTCGATGAGCAACCAAGGTGTCGAGATGACGTTGAACACGGTCAACATCGACAAGGGTGGCTTCCAGTGGCGTTCTAGCTTCACGTTCTCGCTCAACCGTAACAAGGTTGTCAGCCTTGACACCGAGAGCGCGTCTATCGACAAGACGTTCCAAATCGGCTCCGACGTGCTCACCGTTACACGTACCGTAGAGGGCAAGCCTGTCGGCCAGCTGTACGGATATAAGGTTATCGGACGCTTCGACAAGGCTGAAGACTTTTATTATAAGGATGCCAATGGAGTGGTTAAGCCTGTGGCAATACCCGAGGGCAGCTCTATCAGCGAGAGCGGAACATGGATTGGCGACTACATCTTTGCCGACGTAAACGGCGACGGTGTCATCAACAACCAGGACTGCACGTTTATCGGCGACCCGCAGCCCGACTTTACTTACGGTATCGGCAACACCTTCTCTTGGAAGGGATTTGACCTCTCTATCTTCTTCAACGGCAGCTACGGCAACGACATTCTCAACCTTACAGGCCGTGAACTTTCTGATGTCCGCGTAAACAGCAACCTGCTGAAGGAGTGCGCAGGATATGCGAAAATCGGTGTAATCGACCCCAACCTGCCCGATGACGACTTCCGTAACTTGTATGTTTCCAATCCGGGTTCGCGCCTTCCGCGCCTTAGCGCGTCGACGACCAACGCCAACAACCGCGTCAGCGACCGCTATGTAGAGGACGGCTCGTACATCCGCTTGCAGAACATCTCGTTGAGCTATACGCTCCCGAAGTCTCTCGTTACGAAGCTGAAGTTGCAGAATGTCAAGGTGTACATGAACTTGCAAAACGTTTATACGTGGACCAATTACAGCGGTTACGACCCCGAAGTCGGTGCAATGTATGGCGATGCGCTCATGACCGGCGTTGACTACGGCCGCTATCCGTCACCGCGTATCTATACGTTTGGTCTCAACATCTCGTTCTAATGCAGCGTGACAAAGGAATAATCAAGATAACATCATATATTTAGAAAACAATGAAAACCAAGATATATTTATTCGGTTCGCTCCTGGCTGTCGGATTGTTGACTACTTCATGCGCCGAAGATTTCCTCGACCAGGAGAATACTACCAGCCCCAACGCCGAGACTTTCTTCAACAGCGACGAGGCCATCGACCAGGCAATGTATCCGCTTTACAACTATGTGTGGAACAGCTTTAACGACAAAGGCTATTACGGCATGGGCGACGGAAGGGCCAACAACATAACGGCGCAATACTCTGATTACATCTATCCCTACACCAATTTCAACGAGACATCGCTAAGTCCCGGTCTGCAAGATGCTTGGGGAGCGCTTTACTCTGTCGTTGCGCAGGCAAGCAACGCGCTGAACAACATCAAAACCCGCTCTACATCTAATGTAAGCGAAGAGGCGAAGACGCGCGGCATGGCCGAGGCTCGCTTCATGCGCGGTGTGGCTTACTGGTATATCGCTTCGCTGTGGGGCGATGCAATCATCTATGAAAATACGAGCGATTTGGTCAACAACTATGTAATACCGGCCAATCCGCAGATTGACGTGATGGAGTTTGCCGTCCGCGACCTTGAATATGCTGCCGCCAACCTGCCTGAAACGTCGCCTGCCGCAGGGCGTGTGAACAAGTACAGTGCTTACGGAATGCTCTCACGCGTATATCTCTCGATGGCGGGACTTACCACAGACGGGCAGTATGACGGGACGAACGCTGCTACCGACTTCAACCGCGGAACGCGTAACACCTATTATCTCGACCTTGCTAAGAAGGCGGCTCTCAAAGTAGTGGAGGAGTCGAGCTTTGACTTGATGGATGAGTATGGCGACTTGTTCAAGATTGAAAACAACAACTGCAAGGAAGACATGTTCCAGCTTCAGTGGAACCAAGGCTCTACTGACGCTATCGGTTGGGGCTGCAACCAGACCATTACGTCGTATTTCGGATGGTCAACGCTGGTCTGTGACGGTACAAACTGGGGCGGAGCTACTTACTGCTCTTGGGACTTGTTCCAGGAATATGAGGCCAACGACAAGCGCAAGCATGAGTCTGTGGCTTGGTATGGAGAAGAATATCCCGAGCTTAACACTCGTGGCGGTGGTTATACTTATGGTGTAACGGAAGACGCAGGAAGCCAAGGTGCTAATATAAGAAAGTATGTAGTCGGTACAATCGACGACAACGGCGTAAGCTACAAGCAGTCAAGCGGTATCAATACGCACATGCTCCGTCTGGCAGAAGTTTACCTCAACCTGGCCGAGGCGATACTTGGCAACGGCCAGTCTACCAGCGACCAGACCGCGCTTTACTACTTCAACAAGTTGCGTACACGCGCCGGTCTTGCCACAAAGAGCTCCATATCATACGAAGACTTGCGCCATGAGCGCCGCGTAGAGTTGGCTTTCGAGGGACAGTATTGGTACGACTTGCTCCGCCGCTCGTACTACCAGCAGCAGGAAGTCATCAACTACATCAACAATCAAGACCGCAACGCGTCTTATTACGATTCTGAAACTCATGAGTACAAGCTTGACGATGACTGGACCAATCCCGGTCCCGGTGTGGGTGTTGCCACAGAAAGAAGCCTGCGCCTGCCTTACTCTGACGCAGACCAGAACCGCAACCACTATCTCCAGACCGACGGTAACGGCAAGCTTCAGACCGTGCCTTACGAGTTTGGCGAGCGTGAAGTGTCAGAAGAAGAACTGTTTAATTAATTAAATGAGGTCATAAGGTTTGTGGGTTTTACGGTCGTGCGGTATGCTCAATAAACGTTGCAATGCCCATATAACCGTAAAACCTTATAACCCCAAAACCGATGGATAAATAACATAAAACGACAAATTCATCATGAAAACATTAAGATATATTTGGATGTTGTGCCTCGCGGTGGTTGCTGTCGGCTTCACATCGTGCGACGATGACGATGAGGCTTCAGGCAGCTCGGCCATTACCGTGACGCAGATTTACCTTGAAGACGCCGACGCAACGGTGACCGACCGCCCCGTGGACTTTGTCCGTCTCGGCCAGACAATACGTATTGAAGGTTCCGGTTTCAAGGGACTGAAAGAGTTGTACATCAACGGTTACGAGACATACTTCAACACGGCGTATGTCACCAACACCAACATGATTGTGTCAGTAAGCACCGATACACCTGTGACTGACGCCGACCCGGAGGCGCGTAACACTATCCGCTTCGTCAAGAGCGGCACGGAGTATGTCTATGAGTTCGACATCCGCGCGGCTTCTCCTGTCATTACGAGCGTTGACAACACGCTGCCTCAACCCGGAGAGACCGTCACCGTCTACGGCGAGAACCTTCAGGAAACTACCTTTGTGACGCTGCCTGACGGCACGCAGGTGACCGACATCACCAATGCTCCCGAGGATGAAGAGGGCGAATGGTTTTCGTTCGTGATGCCGAGTGGTGTCAGCGGCTACGGTGCTTTCACCGTAACGTGTGCCAACGGCACGGCGAAGTCAGCCGAGTATTTTAACAACCGCACTTGCATGGTGCTCGACTTTGACGGTACAGGCACACAAGGTGCATGGAATTGGAGCGAGACCGGCAGCATGATTGATGCTACTGACCTCGTTGACGACCCGCTTGGCACAGGCCGCGGCAAGGTGCTCAAAATCATCCCCGACCGCCTCTTGCAGGCCGGAGGCATAGCTGCAGGCAAGGCGCGTGCCACAGAATGCTGGACGGCAGGCAAGGACGACGCTACGGGAATGGACGACTGGAGCCGCATGTACGAGTTTATTTCAGACACAACTCTGCTTACCGACGTAGCGTTCCAGTTCGACATATACGTGCCTGACTCTTGGGTAGGTACCGGCCACATACAGCTTTGCCTGATGAACAACTTTAACTTCGGCGGCATAGGCTCTGACGACGATGCAGACAGCAAGCAGTGCGCATTCTATTGCCCGTGGATAGTTGACGGCAAGGCCGTTCCGTTCTCTACCGAAGGTAAGTGGATGACGGTAACGATACCGTTCAGCGAGTTTGGCAAGTATGCGGCAGAGGTGGCTGACGGCGACGCTCCTACGTTTGCAGAAGTTGTGGCAGACCGTAATGCCGCTACATATTCAAACTTCGGCATGGGCTTTGTCAACACCGACTTCACGCTTGACGGTCTCGAGGTAAAGTCTACCATCTGCAAGCAGGAAATCTACATAGACAACTGGCGCGTAGTACCGTGCAAGAGCGAGGTGATATCCGACTTCCCCGACGAGGAGGAGACGGCAGAGTAATAGGCGCATTCCGGCTAACAAGTGACAAGCAGGCCGGGCGCAAGTAACACTTGCCGGCCTGCCCGTCACTTAAAACCTGTCAACTTACAAACAATAAACAGAAAACATCATGAAACTGAATAACATAATATTCCCCATGCTGGCAGGCTCGCTTCTGCTTGTCGGCTGTTACGACGAGAAGATGGACTGGCATACGCCCGACGGCCACAACCCCGTGACTACGGACGATATTCCGCTGCAATTGCAGGAGCAAATCGACCATTACGACTACATAAAGAACTACATGGCCGAGTATATGCCCGGCACGCCTATCGGCGTCGGCCTTTCGGCGGACAAGTATCTCGACGAGGACGACCCTGACTATGCGGCGCTGTGCGACAACAACTTCCAGCAGTATGTTACCGGTAACGCCATGAAGATGGACGCAATGGTGACGAGCAGCGGCGCGCTCAACACGACAAAGCTCGATGCTTTCCTTGCCAAGGCACCGGAGGACGTGCAGATATTCGGCCACAACTTCATTTGGCATACGCAGCAGCAGCAGACATACCTCTTGTCGTTGATAGCTCCGAAGATGATAGTAGAGACTGACGGAGACATTATTACAATGCTCCAGAATGGCGACTTTGAGACAGGGCAGCTTGACCCTTGGAACGGATGGGGCGGCGAGTCCACCCGTGAAGTAGTGGCGGGCGAGGGCGTTGACGGCTCGTATGCGGCTAAGCTTTACAACCCTGCGGCTGGCAGTGAGTATTCTTCGCAGTTCGTGTATAACCTTACCGAGCCGTTGGAAAACGGCAAGACATACGTCCTCCGCTTCCAAATCCGCGCGGCGGCGCCCGGCGGTTCTATCCAGTTTGCATGGCAGAACCTAAGCTATGGCAACGGCGAAATATACCACACGTTTGACAACATAGGCACTGACTGGGTTACTTTCGAGCAAGAGTTTACCTGCACCAAGGACGATGCACAGCAGCTCTGTTTCAACTTCGGAAAGGTAGCCACAACTTATTACATCGACAACATAGAGTTCGGCACACGCAAAGAGGAAGGCGCAAGCGTACAGGCCAACCGCGCAACGCGCGCTACCACTATCACCTACGAGCTCAAGACGCCCGAAGAGAAGCGTGCGGCGTTGCTCGGAGCCATGGGGAGCTGGATAGGCGGAATGCTCCAGCATGTCAGCGGCGACCAGCGTTTCGTAGGCTGGGACGTAATCAACGAGCCTATTACCGACGACGGTCACTACCGTGGAATAGACGGACGCTTCGGTGGTTCATGGGATGATGACAACGGCACCACCCATTATGACGCCGAGCCTACGGAGACGACTACCGAAGGCCTGAACCTTAACTGGGGCAGCGGCCACTTCTACTGGGGCTACTATCTCGGCATGGACTACGCCGTAAAGGCGTTCGAGCTGGCGCGCCAGTACGCACCGGCCGACATGAAGCTGTACGTAAACGACTACAACTTGGAGACAAACCCGTCGAAACTTGCCAAGCTCATCGAGTTTGTCAACTATATCGACCAGAACAGCACCACGCAGGTGGACGGCATAGCTACGCAGATGCACGTTGACATGAACAACCTTACACGCGAGCAGGTAGACCAGATGTTCCAGACTATGGCCGCCACGGGCAAGCTGGTACGCGTGAGCGAGCTTGACGTCAAGGTTGGCACGGCTACTCCTACGGCCGATGACTTGCAGAAGCAGTCGGACGTTTACCAGATGATAATCGAGTCATACAAGGAGAACGTGCCCGAGGCGCAGCGCGGAGGCTTCGTAATCTGGGGCGTGTCTGACGCCGCCGACGAGCACGTTTACTGGATACCTAACGACGCGCCCAACCTCTTCGACGCCAACTACGGGCGCAAGGTGGCTTACAAGGGCGTGTGCGACGGCATAGCAGGCAAGGACATCGGCGCGGAGTTTACCGGCGACATGTGGAAAGACGGAGCTACCGTTGAAGACGAGGAAGAGCCTGTCGAATAAATAAAGCTGGTTGGTGTTTTTTAAAAAGGCCGTCTTTTACATTGTAAAAGGCGGTCTTTTAGCGTGCAAAAGGTCGCCTTTCGCCTCCTGAAAGACGGCCTTTTGCAGCGCGTTTTGCGGCATGCGTGCAAGTGGCTGGATGTCAGCCGGTTGCGTTGCGGCCATACGCAAGGGTGGCAAAGACGTTGGCGAATATGATTATTTAGTGCGTCAAAACGGCTGATGAACAAAAATTTGTTGTACCTTTGCAGCAAAATCCGCCGCAAGGCAGAAGGCTGCCGGTGGGCAGGTGCGTGCCGCCGCCCACGCAAGAGCTGACCGCCTTCTGCGCCAAAGGCTTCAGTGAACACATTAAAATCCTGTTATATAAGATGCAAAAAATCATCATTCTCGACTTCGGTTCGCAGACCACGCAGCTTATAGGCCGACGTGTGCGCGAGCTTGACACGTTCTGCGAAATCCTGCCTTACAACAAGTTTCCGCAGGACACGACGGGCGTTATCGGCGTAATCCTCAGCGGTTCGCCTTACTCCGTGCACGACCCCGAGGCGTTTAAGGCCGACTTGAGCCAGTTTGTAGGCAAGTTCCCCGTTCTCGGAATATGCTACGGGGCGCAGTTCATAGCCGCCCAGAACGGCGGAAAGGTGGAAAAGACCAACACGCGCGAATACGGACGCGCACACCTGACATCGTTCGACGCGCAAAACCCGTTGTTCCGCGGCTTCAAGGAAAACTCGCAGGTATGGATGAGCCACGGCGACACCATCACGGCAATACCGGCCGACTGTCACGCCATAGCCTCCACGGCCGACGTTCAGTTTGCCGCTTACGCCAGCACGGAGAAGCCCCTTTGGGCGGTGCAGTTCCACCCCGAAGTGTTCCATACGGAGCAGGGCAAGCAACTGCTGCAGAACTTCGTTGTTGACATCTGCGGAAGCCGCCAGGAGTGGAGCGCGGCTTCGTTCGTCGAGACTACGGTGAAAGAGCTGAAGGAACAGCTTGGCGACGACCGCGTAATACTCGGACTCTCGGGCGGAGTAGACTCCTCCGTATGCGCAACGTTGCTCAACCGCGCCATCGGCTCGAACCTTACGTGTATCTTCGTAGACCACGGAATGCTGCGCAAAAACGAGTTCCAGAAGGTTATGGACGCGTACAAGGGCCTTGGGCTTAACGTCATCGGCGTTGACGCGAGCGACAAGTTCTTCAAGGATTTGGAGGGAGTTACCGACCCGGAGCAGAAGCGCAAAATAATAGGACGCGACTTCGTAGAGGTGTTTAACGCCGAGGCTAAGAAAATAACCGACGCCAAATGGCTGGCGCAGGGCACAATCTACCCCGACCGCATAGAAAGCCTTAGCATCACGGGCATGGTAATCAAGAGCCATCACAACGTAGGCGGACTGCCCAAGGAGATGCATCTGCAACTCTGCGAGCCGCTGAAATGGCTGTTCAAGGACGAGGTGCGCCGCGTAGGCTACCAGCTCGGCATGCCCGAACGGCTTATCAAGCGCCACCCGTTCCCCGGTCCTGGCCTGGCCGTGCGCATTCTCGGCGACATAACGCGCGAGAAAGTACGCATACTGCAAGACGCCGACGACATTTACATTGAGAACATGCACAACTACGTTTGCGAGGACGGCGAGTCGCTGTATGACAAGGTTTGGCAGGCCGGCACGGTGCTTCTCTCTACAATACGCAGCGTCGGCGTGATGGGCGACGAGCGCACTTACGAGCACCCCGTAGCCCTGCGTGCCGTAACAAGTACCGACGCCATGACCGCCGACTGGGCGCACCTGCCTTACGACTTCATGGCGAAAGTGTCTAACGAAATCATCAACAAGGTGAAGGGCGTCAACCGCGTATGCTATGACATCTCGTCAAAACCGCCATCGACAATAGAGTGGGAGTGACCCTTCGGCTTCTCTCGGCATACATGTTTTTATCATGTCATCCCGGCAATGTACAAAAACGCACATTGCCGGGATGATTGTTTATGCTCCGTATGTTATTAGCTTCTGCGGCGTAAATAACGTTAAGGCGCTGTGTTATGTCGTTAAAAACAATGCAAAATATCCGTAAATGCCATTCTGTGTTTCCGCTTTCACGACATAAAGGCTTAACTTTGTGGCGACAATTCGAGCCTTGATGCACCGTTGCTTTTACATATCGCTGTTGATGATTGCAGGCGTGGCCGCCGAAGGCCGCGCCCAGCTGTCCGCCGTAGTGTTCGACATGGAGACGCGGCGGTGCGTACCCGATGTCAAGGTGTACGTCAATCCGCGCGGCACTGTCGTGACCGACCGCTACGGGCGGTTTGTCATTACAGGCAAGTGTAACGGCATTACCTTGTCTCATGGCAGCTACGAGGCCCTGTCGCTTGCCAGGTCGTCAGTGCGCGACACCGTCTGGCTGCTGCCCAAGATGCGGCGGCTTGACGAGGTGGTGATTTACGGCAAGAAGCCAAGGCCGGGCTTCGACATCGGCGAGGCCACGCACCGTGCCGTTCAAGGTGCAGGCGTAAGAGGCGGCTCGGGCGCAAGTTTTGACTTCATGTCCATATTCAATCCAAAGGCGCGCAAGCACGCCAAGCGGCGCAAGAAAATCAAGGAGATGCTTGACAAGTACTGATTATTTCCATAGTTTTTTACTGTCACACTGTCACCTCGTAGGTAAAAACCTGTGCTTCAACAGCTTACGGCGTGACATTAAGCGTGACATTGGTGACAGTAAACTTGTCGCCAATGTCACGCTTAACTTTTTGACAACCAGCGGTTTACACGCCGTGTGACAGTGTGACATCGTTTTCAGCAATAAATCCACCCGGTTAACGTTGCGCAAAACACGGCCTTTCGCATTCCAGTTTGCCGTGTTTTGCAGCGTAAAAGACCGTGTTTTGCAGCGTAAAAGACCGTGTTTTGCAAGCTGAAAGGCCGTCTTTTGCTGACTGAAAGGTGGCATTCTTTTTCAGTGGTTTCTGTGTTTAGACTGTTTCTGTGTTTAGACTGTTTCTGTGTTTCGGCGTGATTTGCAATCCGCCGAAATATGCTATAAGGATTTGCAATCCGCTCAAACCGTTAAGCCTCGACGTCAACAAACAAGGAACATTAATCGGATTGCAAATCCTTATAGTAAGAACTGGCGGATTGCAAATCCGCCAGAACAGAAAATCCGCCAGAACAGACAAAAAGGAGGGACAAATGCTTGTCCCTCCTTTTTGTTTGTAGAGTTAAGTTGTTATTGTTTCGTGTACCAACGCGGGTCACCAATTTCGTTTCTGATAAGGTCGTTAACCTTCAGTGTGAAGTCACCAGCCGCAGGATTCTCGAATATATCTGCAGACGAGCCGTTGTATGACTGTACACCCCATTCGTAGTCTTTGTCAAGTTTGAAGTCGCTTGTCATCCATGAGTTTGAAACTGACATGTTTACTCCGCGATAACCCTTTGCACCTTCTACTGCGTTCTTGGCAAACAATACGCTATAAAGCGAAACGTTTATCGTGCTTTCTTCTGCCTTTTCTTGAGCTTTATCGCTAATCAAGAATGCGCCTTTTCCAAGAATATTATAGAATGTACAATTTTCAATTGAGATATTTAGACTACATTTAATTCCATTCAAATCGATTAAACTTTTATCTTTAGCATAACCCATGTGATTGAATGTCGAGTTCATAAAGGTAATGTCATCACATGTAAATCCTCCCTTATCGAAGCACAAGAATGGATATGCGCCAGTGTGCTCTGTCACAATACAATTGTTTATATTTATCTTGTGGATAATTTGTGTAGCTCCATTTCCACCTTGTGCGCGCACTAATGAGTTCTGCATGTTAGATATATTTGCTTCTACAAAAGAGAGTGAGTCTAATTCGAATACAGAAGAACCACCTTGATTAATCAAATATTGAGCACCATTACTTTCTTCACTATACATGCAATCTATATTAATATGCTCAAACCTTACATACCCATGATTGCCTGCTATGTCCAAAGACTTGTAAACCTGCAATGTCGGTACTTCTCCAGCCATTCCGAAGAATGTCACAGATACGTTTTCAGGAATTGCAAGTCCTTCGTCCGTTGTTCCGAGCGGCATGGTCTTTCCGGCAGGTACGCCGATGGTTACGCTGGCGGTGTCTTTGCCTTCGGCAGCCATTATGTCAAGAGCCTTCTGGGCGAGCATGTCCATAAGGTCTTGGTCTATCTGCGTAACGTCGTCGCCAAGTTCCTGGCGCACGGTAGCCCAAGGCATGGCCTTAGCCGTCTTGACGGTCTTCGTACCGCGGAGGACTTCACCGTTGTAGATGGCGAACTTGTAAGTCTTGTTCTGCTCAAGGCCGGTGATGGTGCAGACGCCTGCTGCGATTTCATCAGCGGTCAGGTCTCTTCTATAGGTTTCCTCTTTGCCGTCTTTTGTAGTGGTGTACGTTATGTGTGTAACCGTTCCTGTCTTGGTTATCCACCTAAGCGTAACGCTGTTCTCGAGAATGTCGGCCGAGGGCACGTCGTAGATAATTCCGAGCGTCTTGAACGACTCGCCCATGTTGTAGTAAACCCAGTGGCTTTCTGCGGAGGTTGACGACATGGTCTTTATTCGCATGAAGTAGTTGGTCTCCTCACGCATGTTGACGAGCTGCGCCGGCGACGTGGTTATGCTCTTGTCCTCGCCGTACACCGTGGCGTTCTCGCCGCCCATGGGTATTTCGTCATACAAGCTGTCGGTGCTTACCTCTACAATGTAGTATTCGGCACCCTCGATAGGCGTAAACGTCACTCCAACGGTCGAGGGGTCTTCCTGGTCGGTCTCGATGGAGATTTTGTTGCTGTTCACGCCGAACATCCTGTCATACGCAGGGTCTATGGTCCAGTCGTTGTCGTCCGTACAAGCGGTGACTACCGCCCCCGCCGCAAGGACTGACAGAGCCAGGCCGTATATGCTTCTTAGTTTCATTGCTTTACTTTGTTAAAGTTGTTGTTTGCATTAATTGCTGTAACCGTAAGAGTTGTACAGATGTCCGTTGGAAGCGGAAATCGTAGTAGACGCGATAGGCATGATGTAGCGGTTCTTCACCGTAACGTTGTCGCCCACAAGTCCGCTCGAGATTGACGGCAGGTTGGTGTCGCGCTGTGTGTCGGCCTTGCCGTCGCCCTTGTCAACCGACTTGCCGAAAGAGTCTGTGCTTGCCGCATAGTCGGCCTCGGTGTTGCCCGTAGGTATGCCGTACCATGTTACGCTTTCTATGTCAAGCTCGGTCTTGGCGTCGTCCTTGTAGTTGTAGTACACTTTCTCCTGATACGTGCCGTCGGCAAGTTGGTCAAGATAAGTCTGCTTGAACTCGTTGATTTTGTCGTACAGTTTGCCCCAGCGGATTAAGTCCCACTTGCGGTATCCCTCGCCTGCGAACTCCCATGCGTTCTCCTGCATGATGGCGTCGAACAGGCCGTCCTTTGTCATGGTGATGGAGTTGAGGAATACATTGGCTTCGCTCTCATTGTCGAATGCACGCTTGTGTACCTGCGCCAAGGCGTCGAACGCCGTAATGCCGGCATCGCCTGTGTAAGAGCCTTGCGGACCTGCAAGCTCGTTAAGCACCTCGGCATAGTAGAGCAATACCTGCGAGAAGCGCATCTTGACAGGGTTGATGCCCGTCATGTGCTTTGCAGTAGCAGTAAGGTTCTCGTTGAGCCATTCTTCAGACATCTTCCTCGGGTCCCACTTTGCGCAGTAGAGGCCGAACGGCGCGTTGCCCAGCATGCTTTCAATCGTCTTGTTGCCGTCTTGCTTGATTTCAAACGGAGCGATTGTAACGTCGCGGCGCTGGTCGTTCTTGTCGTATGAATAGAGCAGCGGAGCAGTCAGTTTCAGCTTACCAGTTGAGTTGCCGTAACCGTACTTGGTGGTAACGCCGTTGAGGCGCACGCCTACGGTGTAGCCAAGCTCGCCCGTTACGTTGCGTCCCATGGGGATTTCAAACAGGTTCTCGTGATACGTCTTGTCAAGCTGAAGCTGGTTGATTAATGTCCACTGGTTCTCGAACGACGGGTTCAGCTGGTGAGTTCCGTTGGTGATAATCGCGCTAAGGTGCGTCAAAGCCCTTTCGAGCAGCTTGGTGCGCTCTGTTGTGCCAGGACGCATCGTGGGGTAAGTGTCATCAGAATATGCTGCTTTCTCATATCCTTCCTTGGTTTGCTCGCGGATTGAATAACCGGCCTTTGTCATTGCGATTTGCGCCAGCAGTCCGTGGGCGTAGCCCTTGGTGATGTGCTCTGTTGTGTAGCCAGACACTTCGTCGGCCCAAGGCAGATACTCGATTGCCTCGTCAAGCTCGTTCATGAGCGAGTCCATGATTTCGTCGCGGTCGGTCTTCTCAAGGTAAGCGTTGCTGAGGTCGGCCTTTGAGGTCTCCATCTTGAACGGCACGTCGCCGAAGAAGCGCACGAGGTCGAGGTAGCACATGGCGCGAAGCGTGATGGCTTCGCCGAGATAACGCTCCATTGCCTTTTGGTCGGAACCGCCAGCTGTGAGGAGCGGACTGGTGCGTATTCCCTCAATCACAAGGTTGGCATCCTCGATTACTCCGTAGATGGCATCCCACACGCCGCTGATTTTCGACCATGCGGGGCTGATGTTGTAGTTCATGTTACCACGTTCGCTGGTGGTATTGGTGGCATCGTCGCCGAGACCGTCAACCAACTCGATGTCGCTGTTGAGGTTCCAGACTATTGCCAAGTCCTGCGAATATGTGCGGTCCTGCGTCAGTCCGCCATATATCTTGTTTACGCGAAGGCCGGTATAGTAGGTCGAGCTGTACACCTTGTTGGCGTTGAGTTCAGACTCTGACGTCTGGTCGAGGAAGTCCTGGCAGGACGTAGCGGCCAGCACACCGGCTGAAAGCGCGATTATTGAAAATATCTTTTTCATTGTTTTTGATTTTTTGTAGTAAGGAGAGAAGTAGTAAGGAGTAAGTAGGCATGTTGTCATGGTAATCTACTTATTGCTTTACTCCTTTTACTCCTTTACTCCATCATTTTTAGAATGTTACGTTAATACCTCCCACAAACGTGCGGCTCTTCGGGTAAGCTGCGTAGTCAACACCCGGGCACATCGGGTTCTTCTTGCTGCTGGTGTCGACTTCGGGGTCGTAGCCGTCATAACCGGTGAAGCAGAAGAGGTTGTAACCGGTGAAGTAGATGCGGATGTTCTCTATTTGCAGAGCCTTAACCCACTTCTTCGGCAGGGTGTAGCCTACGGTGATGTTCTGCAGGCGCAGGAACGATGCGTCCTCTACAGCGTAGTCGATAAGCTGCATAGCCGTTACGCCGGCAGGGTTGTACATGTTCTTACCTTGGTTAAGTTCGTTCAGGCGTGCCATAACAGCTCCTACACCGCCGTAAGTAGTGATTGTGCTTGACGACGGACGGCCGAGGTTCAAGCCTGTTTCCGGGTCAATCCAAGTGTAACGGTTCGCGAGGTTGAAGTCGGCTACGAGGTTGTAGTTCTTGCTTGAACCTGCGTAGAACGAGTTGGCCAGCTTCGTACCGTTGATGAGCTTGTTGCCGAGAGAGTAATTGAAGAATACGTTGAAGTCGAAGTTGCCCACGCGGCCGTCGAAGCCGAAGCCACCGGTCGTAGGAGCTACTGTGTTGCCGAGACGCTGCTTGATGGGGTTACCGTCCTTGTCAACCTGTACCTTGGGCACGCCGGGATAGAGGTTTCCGCCGAAGAGGTCTTTGCTCTTGTCTTTCTTGCCGTCTACAAGCGCCCACTCGCCCTTCTCATTGAGTACGAGGTCGCCGCTAAGGTAGTTGCCGTCGGCGTCATACTGTGCCACGGTGTAGTAACCGTTCATCTTGTAACCCCAAATCTCGCCAAGGCGTCCGCCTTCCTCTACGCGGTAATCCTCATATTTTGATATTGTGGAACCTGACCAATTAGAGCTTTGCCACGGGTTGTCAAGGTTGAGCTTGTCAATCTTGTTGCGGTTGTAGGCAATGTTGAAATTGAAGTTCAAGCCCCAGTTCTTCTTGTCAACGAGCACTGCGTTGAGGGCGAACTCTATACCCTTGTTGGATGTCTGTCCGAAGTTCTGGTACTGGTAGCTGTAACCGGTGTTTGAAGGAATCAAAGTCTGCATGAGCAGGTCTTTGGTAGTATTCCAGTAGAAGTCGATTGTACCGCTGATACGGTTGTTCCAGAAGCCGTAGTCGATACCGATGTTACGTGTGATGGTAGTCTCCCACTTCAGGTCGGGGTTGTAAAGGTATGTGCCGTGCTCGAGCATCGAGTTCCTGTTCTCGTCGAAGAACGGAGCTTTCGACGTGTTGCTTGCCATCGAGTAAACGGTTGAGATAAGTCCGCTGTTGATGCGGTTGTTACCTGCCATACCGAAGCTGAGACGCAGTTTCAGGTTTGAGAGCCAGTCTTGTGCGCCCTTCAGGAAGTTCTCCTCTGACATACGCCATGCCAAAGCCACAGCGGGGAAGTAGCCCCAGCGGTTGCCTTCGCCGAACTTAGACGAACCGTCGGCACGGAACGTTACGGTTGCCAGATACTTGTCGGCCATGGTGTAGTTGATACGTCCGAAGTAAGAGAGGATATTCTCGTCGGCGGCGATGTCAACCTCGTTGGGCAGTGCCGTTCCGGCTGCCGTGTTTGAGAGCACATCGTCGATTGAGAACGACGTAGGATAAGCTACCGACGTATTAGTCCTTGTGGTCTGCCTGTTGCTGCTCCACTCCTGACCTACGACTACGTTGATGCGGTCGCGGCCGCCGAAGAGCTTGTCGTTGTCGTATGTAACGGTGTTTGCATTGCGCCAGTTCTGCTTGTTGACTTTTATGAACTGCGCCTGCGGCATACCGTTGTAGCCATACTTGGAGTTGGTTGTGGCGTTGCTTCCCCATACCTGGTCGGTGTTGTTGTAATCCCAACGGTAACCGAACTCGGTGCGGAAAGTCCATCCCTTAAACGGTTTCCAGTTCAAGCCTACGTTGTAGTTCTGCTGGAAACGCTCCTGATACTTGTATGTATCGTCGATGCGTTCGGTCGGGTTTCGGCGTGTAGAGGTGCTGTTCTCCTCGTCTTCGTCGGTCTGAACGAGCGGCTCTACGGGGTTCCACCTTACCGTGTTGGCAACAACAGAGTTGGCAGCGTTGCTCTCGTTGGTGTCTGCACCACCGTTAAGTCCGTCGAGTTTGGTGAACGCCAGGCGGCCCGTGAAGTCCAAGGTCAGCCACTTGTTCAGCTTCGCGTTCAACTTGGCGTTGACGTTGTTCTTTGCATATCCAGAGCCTTTCATGATGCTCTTTTCGTCAGAGTGCGAGAAGCCCACGTTGAATTTCACTTCCTTCGAGCCGCCGCTTACGTTGACGTTGTACATCTTCTGCTGGCCGGTACGTCCGAATACCTCGTCCTGATAGTTGCGGCCTGCGCGCGATTTCCAGATTTCAAGGTCGTCATAGTTGCCGTAACTCTCGCCGTTACCTATTTCATACTGGTAGTAAGCATAGTTGTACGGGTCCATGACCTTGACCTCTTTCGTCATCTTCTTCCATCCGATAGAAGCATTGAAGTTCACCTGCACCTTGCCTTCCGAGCCGCTCTTGGTCGTAACGATGATGACACCGTTTGCACCGCGCGCACCGTAGATGGCGGTAGAGGATGCGTCCTTGAGCACGTCGATGCTCTCGATTTCAGACGGCGAGATGTCGCTGATGCTCTCTACGGGGAAGCCGTCGACGATGTACAGAGGCGAGTTGTCCTGCGACAGCGAGCCGCCTCCGCGCACGCGGATTTTGATGTCGGCGTCGGGAGAGCCTTCCGTCGTGGTGATGTTAACGCCGGCCATCTTACCGGTCAGCGCCTCGCTCACGTTCGACACAGGGATTTGCCCGATGTCCTCGGCGCTCACCGAGGTCACCGCTCCCGTGAGGTCGCGCTTCTTAACCGTACCGTAACCGATTACCACGAGGTCGTCCAAGGCCGTGGCCTCGTCCTCGAGGGTTACGTTAACTACGCTCTTGCCCTTGGCGTCAACGGTCTGCGTCTTCATTCCTATGTACGAGAACTGCAGCTGCTGGCCGCCCGAGAGCTTGATGGAGAAGTTGCCGTCGAGGTCGGTCACCGCGACGTTCTTCGTCCCCTGCTCCTGAACCGTCGCGCCGATTACCGGCTCGCCGCTGGCGTCCTTGACGGTTCCCTTGACTGTCTGCGCCGACACGCCGAACGCGAACATCGCGAACAACGCTACAAGCGCAAGTCGAAAAGTTTTTAATTTACCAGACATAAATGTTACTATTTTAGTTGATTAAAGATATAGTCAGTCGATATTTTTTCATTAGCAGGCTACGTTTTCATGAGCACATGATTAGCGTATTCGTTGTTTTTATGGGTATCAGACATTCCACTACACTTACCCCAAATAGCTGATTTACAGCGACTTTGCACAAAGCAGCCGATAGGTAGAGGGCATAGGTAGGGTTAGTTTTTTGATATTAGTTTTTAATAATTTGATTGTTTTGCCGACAAAGTTAGCAAAAATTTATATTATGCAAAACTTTTTTCCATAATTTTTCGTGAAATGAAATATAAAAACAGATGAAATATCTGTTGTCAGGCTGACACAGCTTTGCAATCTTCAGTTAGCAAAATCATAATGTAACAATGGTATATGGTTGACTGCTTATATATATTAATAAGGTATAAAGGCAACGTATGAAGCAAGGACAAGATGCAAGCACAACTCCAATAATGCAGATATGAATTCAAAATTATTAACAATCTCCGGGACGGTGTTTAACACTTGCTTGTTCCGGTGGTTGCAAATCTATCGTTACTGATAAACAGGCATACCGCCTTCCAGTCTGCAAAAGACGGCTTTTCGGCTTGCAAAACACGGTCTTTTACGTTGCAAAAGGCGGCAAACGGGAAGGCGAAAGGCCGTGTTTTGCGTAACGTTAACCGGGTGGATTTATTACAGTAAACGATGTCACACTGTCACACGGCGTGTAAACCGCTGGTTGTCAAAAAGTTAAGCGTGACATTGGTGATATTCTTAATGTCACCAATGTCACGCTTGATGTCACACCGTAAGCTGTTGAAGTACAGGCTTTTACTGACGGATGTGACGGTGTGACAGTAAAAGTAATGAACGTGCCGTAAGTTGGTTGGGCGTTAGTCAGAGCCTTGCAGGCTTGTATCTTGTACGCCCGTTATTCGCCGTGCTTACAGCTCTACGTCGAGTTTCTTCAGGTCTTTGTCCAGGCTCGACGTACCTACGAGCACCTCGTATTTGCCTGGCTTTACGCGCATGGTGTTTGTGTCGGTGTCCCACCATTCGAAGGCCGAGCGCGGCAGGTCTACCGTTACCGTCTTTGTCTCGCCGGCCTTCAGCTCTACGCGTGTAAATCCGCGCAGCGTCTTGATAGGCCCTTCTTTGTCGGCCGGGTTGCGCAGGTATGCCTGTATCGTCTCCGCGCCGTCGCGCTTGCCTGTGTTTGTTACGTTGACGGTGATTTTGCCCGTAGCGGCGTTGTATGAAGGCGCGCCCATGGCGAACGTGGTGTAGCTAAGGCCGTAGCCGAAGGGGAAGAGCGGCGTGCCGCGGAAGTAGCGGTATGTGCGGTCTGCCATGCGGTATTCGTCAAACGGGGGCAGCTGGCTGTCGTCCTTGTAGAAGGTTACGGGCAGCTTGCCGCCGGGGTTGTAGTCGCCGAAGAGCACGTCGGCTACGGCGTGTCCGCCCTGTTCGCCGGGATACCATGCTTGCAGGATGGCGTCGCACGTCTCAAGCTCGGGTGTCAGCGCCACCGCGCTGCCGCTGCAGTTGACCAGCACCACCTTCTTGCCAGCCTCGTGCAGAGCCTTCAGTATTTCGCGCTGCGCCGCAGGCAGCTCTATGCTTGTGCGGTCGCCGTTGTCGAAGCCGGGCTCTGTCACCTTGGCCTCCTCGCGCTCGAGGTCGGGCGATATGCCGCCAACGAAGATTACCGTCTCCACGTCTTTGGCGCGTGCGGCTATTTCGCCGGGCGTAACGTTGCGCACGGCTGCTATGTCGAGGTTGAGCACGGCCTCGTTTTTCAGCTGCATGTAGTCGAACTGTATGTCGTACCGCTGCCCTTTCTTCACTTCCAGCTTGTCCTTGCTTGTCCACAGGCCGTTGGCCCGCCATTTGTTGATGATGGTGTCGCCGTTGACTATCATGCGGAAGCCGTCGTCGTTGTAGCGTATTATGTCGAGCGTGCCGTCCTTGTCGGCGGTGAACGAGCCGTTCATGCTAAGCGTGAAGTCGCTAAGGTTCACGCCCGGGGCGAAGGCCGTGTTGCCGCCGTTGTCGAAGTGTATGGCCGTGGCGTAGGTCGTCTCGTACACGGGTTTGCCCTCCATCTTGGTGTTGTTCCAGAAGCGTGCGCTTACGCCCGGGCGGCCGTCGGCCGTCTTCAGCCGTGGGAAGATGCTCTCGCTCTCGGTCAGCTTTGTTATTTCGCAGCCCTTGGCATACCTCACGTCCTTGCCGAGCTTGGCCTGTATGCCTTCAAGCACGGTGACCGAGTGGGTCGGCTGGCCGTAGTATATGCCCCACAGCATCACGGAGTCTGCCGCGTTGGGGCCCATCACCATTATTTTGCCTGCATCCTTTTTAAGCGGCAGTATGTTGTCCCTGTTCTGTAGCAGCACCATCTGTTCGCGTCCCATCTGCAAGGCCAAGTCCTTGTGCTCCTTGCAGGCTATTACGCTTTCGGGTATGCGCGTCCAGGGTACAAGCTCGTCGGGGTCGAAGTCGCCAAGCTCGAAGCGTGCCTCAAGCAGGCGTATTACGCTCGTGTTGATTTGTTCTTCGGTTATTTGTCCGGCCTTCACCGCTTCGGGCAGATGGCGGTACTCTCCGCCACACTCCAGGTCGGTGCCGCTTATTACGGCCTTGGCCGACGCTCCGGCCGCATTCTCGGTAACGCCGTGCGCACCGGGCCGCCAGAAGTCGCTTATGGCTCCGCAGTCGCTTACCACAAGCCCCTTGAAGCCCCATTCGTCGCGCAGGATTTGCTGCAACAGGCGGTTGCTGCCGCAACAGGGGTCGCCGTCGAAACGCTGGTAGGCGCACATCACCTCCTTGACTCCGCCTATCTGCACGAGGTCGCGGAACGCCGGCAGGTAAGTCTCCCACAGGTCGCGCGGCGGCAGGTTCTCTATGTTGAAGCTGTGGCGTGTCCTTTCCGGGCCGCTGTGTACCGCGTAGTGTTTTGCGCAGGCCAGCAGCTTCATGTATTTGCCGTCAGTAGGGCCTTGCAGTCCGCGCACTACGGCCAGTCCCATGCGCGAGTTCATGTACGGGTCTTCGCCGTATGTCTCTTGTCCGCGTCCCCAGCGAGGGTCGCGGAAGATGTTTACGTTGGGCGTCCAGAACGACAGTCCCTGGTACGTAACTATTTCGCCCTTGCGGCGTTGCGCCGTGTTCTTGGCGCGCGCCTCGTCGCTCACGGCGGTGAAGATGCGCTCTATGAGCGCGTCGTCGAACGACGCGGCCATGCCTATGCACGACGGGAACACCGTGCTGATGCCGTTGCGGCCTACGCCATGCAGCGCCTCGCTCCACCATGCGAACTTGGGAATGCCCAGCCGTGGTATGGCGCGCGAGTCGTTCATCATTACTGCGGCTTTCTCTTCAAGCGTCATGCGCGAGCATAGGTCTACTGCGCGTTCGTGAGCGGAAAGGTTAGGGTTCTTGTACGGCGGTGTCTGCGCACCTGCGCCTATTGTGCAGGCTATGGCGAGAGCGGCCAAAATGGTTCGTTTTTTCATGTTGATAATGGTTGTTATTTAGGTTGTTAGGTCATGCGGCTGTGCCTATTTCATAAAGAAATTCTGGTGCAAGGTCTGCTCCGTTTGCCCATTCTATAGTTACAGGGGTCAGTGCGTACTGTACGAACTTGTTTTTGTCTAACAGTTCTCCGAACACTTCGCCTGTGAGGAACGGGCGAAGGTCTACTTTCTTCACTGCTCCGTCACTGAACTTCAAAAGCAACTCATAATCCTTGATATAGTCTACATCTACAACTCGTAACATGGCTGGTTCTACGTTAAAGGTTCTATTTTGTCGAGCTTTTCTCCCTTTTGGGCTTTTTCCCATAAGCTTAATATCTCTTTTTCATGCAAGTCCATCCATTCGTTTACTTTTGCAATGACTTTTGTTGGTGCTTGCCCGTTGACAATCCTGTCCAGTACGCTGATGGAGCATTCATAGTTGCCATACGTGAAATGGATGTGTGGCGGATTGTGGTCTTTCCAATAAAGACTTATTATTATTCCAAAAAACCTGCAAATTTCCAGCATATGTGTTCCCTTTATTTTGATTAACAAAGATATAGTGCAGATTAAACAACTGAAAGGCTTGTGCTCGACCTTCCGATGCTGTTTGTCTTTGCAAATATAAGGATTTATTCTTTCCGCCGCAATCTTTTGACGGATATTCAGCACAAATATGTGAAATCTGCCGTTGACTGTAAACAAAAAACAGGAGATGCACAGCCTTGTGCGTCTCCTGTTGGGATTATAAAGAATGTGTGTCGGCGTTTCTCACAGCCTCACCTTCTCACTTTCTCACCTTCTTACCGTCTCACCTTCTGATGTATTTCTTTCCGTTCTGGATAACGATGCCCTTAGCGTTCTTGCTTACGCGCTGGCCTGCCAGGTTGTACATTGGGGCATTCTCGTCAAACTCCTTTTCAACGGTAACGTTGCTGATGCCGGAGCCTGTTTCATCTATAACATAGAGGTAAGGTAGCAATCCTCTTTCGTTTTCGTAACTACCGAACGAGTCATATTGGGGGTCGTACTGCACATACTTGTTTACACTAGTATTAGTGATGGTAAACGTACCGTCTGCTTCGGGCTCTATCGTCCAGATATAGCCTTCTGACGGATTAGCTGATACATTGAAATTGTCAAAAGTTCCAGTCTGGTACATATATCTTCCGTCAGACTGCATGATGGTGTATCCGCCGTCAGTTGCTGTTATTGTCATTGGCAGGTTTGAGTTTTCAGGAATTTCAATTGCATCACCATTGACAGTAGCATCTTCAACCAGGAGATAGTCGTAGTTTAAGGATACAGGTTGTGCAATCTTCAATACGCCATCAACATCGACAACAATCAGATACTTTTTTCCGCTTTCAACAGATGTCGCCTTAACGTACTTGACGGTTTCGATTGTTTCACCTTCGAGAAGCACGGTCAATGAATTGATTTGGGTGTTCTTCGCAATTGTAAATTCAACGCTGTTAGCAGAGCCTGTCCAAGTCCTTTCTGTCAATTCGCCCACATTTACAGAAGCGATATTCCAATTGCTCTTATGTGTCTTGAATGTGATGTTGCTGATGTTTTTCCCTTGTGGAGCTGTAACGGTTAAAGTCCCGCTATACATACGCAGGCGCGGAGCACTTGACCATATACGGTTGTCATTACTTCCACTTGTTTTAGGTGATACCGTTACAGTTATTCCATCAATGGGCGTACTTGTTGTGGTTTCGGTGAAATCTCCGTCATGACTTTCATTTGTTGACGTGCCTGCCAATGTTGGGAACAATTCGGCATAATCATTGTCGAAGTCAAATGTTGTCTGTGCGAACACAGTTCCGCAGACCATTGCCATAAGGCAAACCCAAGTTAAGCGTAAAAATTTTCTCATAGTCGTAATTTTTTAAGTGATTAATATTGCCAATTAGTTACATTTATGTGTGCAAATATAAGACTTTTGTTTGAATGGCAAAATGTTTTTGAGTTAAAATTCGGTTAAGATGCATTTCGGAACAATAAAAAGGAAGCATCGGACAAGGCTCTTCAGCGCGGCTTTGACGGTTGCTGCAAGCCTGCTTAAAGAGCCGTTTACAGGCTGGTTTTTATCAATTGTTTAGCAGATTGTAAACGCTTGATAATCAATGTGTTATCAACCGTTTTGCAAAAGGTGGCCTTTTGCATTGCAATTGACGGTCTTTTACAAGATGAAAGACGGCCTTTTACGTTGCGATTTGCGGCCTTTTGCAGACTGTCTGTGTTCCTGCGGATTTGCAATCCGCAGGATTAGACTATAAGGATTTGCAATCCGCTCCAACCGTATTGCCTATATATAAGGATTGTTTAAGCGGATTGCAAATCCTTATAATAATAACCGCCGAATTGCAAATTCGGCGGAACGACGGTGTTGTTGCATGGATAAAAAGACACAGTTGTAACTAATTGGCAATATTAATCACTTAAAAATTTACGACTATGAGAAAATTTTTACGCTTTACATTAGTTTGCCTTATGGCAACTATTTGGGGGACTACGTTCGCAGATGAAGTAACTTTTGATTGGAGTAATGTAAGCACGACGACAACTGCAACCAAAGAAAACATTTATGTGGAAGAGCCTATCACATTAACATTCTCAAAGGGAGACAATACATACAATAACTGGCCGAGTGAAAATAAGGAAGGGTCAATACGTATGTATGTTGACACACATCTAAAGATTTCTGCAAGTGACGGATATTTAATATCAAAAGTTGACTTTACTGCAACTGGTTCAAGTTATGGTGCAAATAACCTGACATATGAAGGAACAGCCATCTCAAATTCATGGACTTTGGAAACAGCAAGTCAAGAAGTATTGTTGAAAGCTACAAAAAATGCACGTTTTAAGAAAATAGTTGTAACATATACATCTACATCGGCTGATTATGTAGCTTCTCCCACAATCGACGGCACAACAGAATTTGAAGGTTCTACCGAAGTGACAATCACAGGTGCTGAAGGTTCGACAATCTATTACACTCTTAACGGTGAAAATCCGACAACATCTTCAACAAGCGGAGCGTCGCCCGTAACATTCACTCTCAGTGAAAGCACGACAGTAAAGGCCATCGCAGTAGTAAACGGGACCGAAAGTGAAGTCGCTACAAAAGAGTTCACAAAGGTTGAGTTTGCCGACATGACAGTAGCAGACATCCAAGACCTGACGGAAGACCAGCAGAATGTCAACCTTGAAATTGAAAATGGAAAGGTTGTTTACATTGACAACTCTTACAACACGCCGAACGTGTATATCCGCGACGGTGAGAACGCTATCATGTTCTACAGCACTTCTCTGCCTTTCACTGAAAACGCTACAGTCAGCGGAACAGTAAAAGTTGACTATGACAACTATTACGGCATACATGAGGTTAAGAGCAACAGCTTTACTGATGCTTCAACGCTGACAATAACCGAAAGCGACGAAGAGGCTCAGCCTGTTGTTGTAACTATTGCAGACCTGCTTGCTTTGAACCACATCTGCGACCTTGTAAAGATTGAAGGTGTCACGATAACAAGCGAGCAGTCAAATTATTATGCATCTGACGGAACTAACCAAGTTCAGCTTTATAAAAAAGTAGGACTCGATGATATTGTCAAGGATTATGCAAACGACGGCAAAAGTTACAACGTAACTGCTGTATTCAACAACATATACAGTGGACGTGCTGAAATCCAGCCTATCTCTGTTGAAGTTTCAACTGGTATAGAGAGCGTTACCGTTGAGGAGTTTGACGAGAACGCTCCGATGTACAATCTGGCAGGCCAGCGCGTAAGCAAGGACGCTAAGGGCATCGTTATCCAGAATGGAAAGAAATACATCAGAAGGTGAGACTGTGAGAGTGTGAGACGGTGAGAATGACGTTTCTGACCGCCAGTATATCACTAAACATAAGTTAAGGGCGTGCCGAGTGCGGTGCGCCCTTTTTGCGTCTGCGTGTGTCTGTATGAAAGGAGAAAATGATAATAAAGTGCGTTTCACTCGCTTTTATTTTGAACTTATCACGATTTTCCATATATTTGCCGTACCATTAAGAAAAACAACATTATCATCATTAACCTAAAAAAACAAGTAGTCAAAATGAAAAAACGGATTATTCTGGCGGCAATGGCCGTAGGGTGCGTGGTTGGCGCACGGTCGGCCGACATGACAATCGCCAAGCTCCATGAGCTTACGGAGAACCAGCAGAACGTGAACCTGACAATCGCCGACGGCAAGGTGGTGTTTATCGACACGCGCGGCGACAAGCCCGACGTGTATGTGCGTGACGGCGGCAAGGCCGTTGTGTTCAGCGGAACGGACATCCCCTTCAAGTTGAACGCCACGGTAAGGGGGACGGTCTGCGTGGACTACGAGCTGTGCAACGGTTCGATGCCCGGTGTGAAGGCCAACGGACGGACCGACGCTTCGGACTTGACGATAACTGAAAGCGACGTTGCGGCGCAGCCCGTCACGGCTACGCTGGCCGAGGTGATGGACGGAAAGTATAAGTGTGACTTGGTGAAAATAAGCAACGTCAAGGTGTCTTCAGAGAATGCCGGTGACGGTGCTGACGGCGAGCCTGCGCTCGACTTTTACGCGGCCGACGGCAGCGGCATGGCGAGGCTGTACGAGGTGGCCAACGCCGGCGGCGACGTTGCAGGCGGCAACGTGTACGACTTCACTGCGGTGTACAGCAACCAGTATGTAAAGTATCTTGAACTCTTGCCCGTAGCCGTTAGCGACGTGTCAACCGGCATCGGCAGTGTCGCCGCCGACGGGGAGGCCGATGCCGACGCGCCAGTCTACAACCTGTCAGGCCAGCGCGTAAGCCGGGATGCGAAAGGCATAGTAATACAAAGCGGAAAGAAAACCATTAGAAGGTGAGAGGGTGAGAAGGTGAGATGGTGAGAACCGCCTAAAGCAACCTTAAGAACCGTTGATACAAAACGTAAATGCCGTCCAAACGCATCGTTTGGACGGCATTTATGACACTGTCCAAAATTTTGTGTAAATGGAAACAGGATTCAGTTATAAGTTTCTTC